>JGI24023J19991_10000613_pt1 | contig 27750 bp, 20 predicted proteins | sample Cruoilmetagenom1_FD_19991 | JGI IMG/M metagenome (IMG submission 19991) | reverse complement strand
AACAAAAAGTGACCCAGGTGTTTATTATGAAAACCTAGTTAGCAAACACGGTTGTCCTATCTATGCAAGGATAGATGCTCCTGCAAATATAGCTCAAAAGAATATTTTAAAAAATCTTTCAAGTGAAGATATCAAAGCTACAACTTTGGCAGGAGAAGAGATAACTTCAATTTTAACAACAGCTTCAAATGGTGCAAAAATAGGTGGACTTAAAATCAATACGAAAAATGGTTGGTGTGCATTAAGACCATCAGGAACTGAAGATGTTTATAAAATATATGCAGAAAGTTTTATTAGTAATGAACACTTACAAACTATCCAAAGTGATGCACAAAAAATTGTTGCAAGCCTCTTTTAGTTATAATGGCATAATATTAGAAAAAAAGGCAAATATAAATGATAGAAGTTTATAATGCAATAACAAATATTGCAAACAAAATTGAAAAAAATGTTTTTATAAATTATAATGATTTTACAAGTGAAACAAAGACAGAAAAGCAGATACATACAGATATAAATGAATATTGTTTGAAAGTGATTGAAACTGAATTTGAATACCTTAAAAGTGTAAAAGGTATTATTGGACGAAATAAAAAACAATTTTGTAGTATCAATAAAAAAGGGAAATACCTCGTAAGTTGTGTAGCTATTGATAATATTGAACTTCTAGATTTAAACTTTTCTCTTGGAAGTATTTTTGGTATCTATGAAAATGAATTTGAAGCAGATAATCTAAAAGCTGCTATTTATATCACTTATGGACCAACATTCCAACTTGTATTTGCTTCAAAAAGTGAAGGGGTAAAATACTTTTCAAATGAACATGGAGAGTTTATACAACAAGACCCATTAGAGTTAAAAAGTTGTGGAAAAATCAACTCAACAGCTGGAAAAGCAAATGAGTTTACTACTGAACATAAAGCTCTATTAGATAGCTTTTTCAACGAAGGTTACCGTCTAAGAGTAAGTAATTCACTTTGTCTTGATACTCATCAAATCTTATTTAAAAAAGGTGGGGTTTATTCAAGTCCTTCAACGCCATCAAATGAAAATGGAACTTTAGAAGTTATCTTTGAAGCATTTCCTATCTCATTTATAATCGAACTTGCAAATGGTGAAGCTATAGATGGAGAGAAAAGAATTTTAGATATAAAATCTCCATCTTTACATCAAAAGACACCTATATATTTTGGTTCAAAAGATGAGATAGCAAGAGTTAAATCTACTTTTTAGAAAGTAGGTTTATTTATATTTACTATATTTCTTTACAATTAGTTATCCTATCTTTATATTTTATATCTAATAATTTAAAGTGTTTTTTTGCATATTCTATTTGCCAATCTTCCCTAGCTCTACTATCTCTTTTTTTCTGGCTTCCTTTAGTTTCAATAATAAAACTTCCCTCACTCTCATCAAGTTTTACAACTGCAAAGTCTGGATTATAAGTTCCTATTGGAGTTTTAATTTTAAATTTATTTGGCAACTTTGTAAAGAATTTAAACGCACCTTTATCAGCACATTTTATAAATTCCTGCTCGATAGTAGAATCATATTGTTCTGATTCATAAAGTCCATTTTGTGTATCTTCTAAACTATACCCTTCAACTTCGTCAGGAAATATATTACTAAATTCATAGTAATCATCATCAACTTTTTTATATACCAAACCACTATGACTTAGTTGTTCAAACATTGTATCTTCAAAAGCTTCTAAAGCAAACTTTATATATGCATCACTATTTTTTATAAATTTACTGACAAACTCTTCAATTCCTAGATCTTCAAAAATATTAATGATAGTATTTTTTGAAATTCCAATTTGTTTTTCAATCACATATACTATATTTGGTAGTTCTTCCTCATATTCCACTTTTATACTTTTTTCTTCACTAATATATCCATCTAAATTACTTTCTAAACTACCAAACTGTTTTAAAATCTTTTTCTCTCTTACCTCTATATCTTTTAACTTTCTCACAACTTCTTTTTTATAATCATCACTATTTAATGTAATTTCATATATTGTTTTTTGTTTTAATTTTTTCCATAATTTTTTAAACTCTTTTATCTCTTCATCATCTAAAGTATATCTTCTTTTAGCTGTTTTCTTTTTTTTGATATTGTTTAATGTAGTTGATTCTTTATTTCCATTTACTTCATATTCAAGTTGTAAACTTCTAGCAAACTCATCAAAACTTTCATTTGCAATAACAGTAAGTCTATTGATACTTTTATCTTCTATTCTCACACCCATTGAATTTATAGGAAGTCGTACCCCACGACCAAGTATTTGTCTTTTTTTCATTTCAGATTTTGTATCATTTAATGTTGTGATAAAAAATACATTTGGATTATCCCATCCCTCTTTTAAAGCACTATGAGAGAATATAAAGCTATGATTGTCTTCAAAACTCAAAAGCTTCTCTTTATCCTTCATAATTAAATCGTAAGTCTCTTTTTGCAGTTTTCTATCACTATCATTGTTTTTAAGCTCATCAACAAACCCAGCTTTCACCCCACGGGCACCTCGTCTTTTTGCAAAATAAAAAGCGTAAACTTCTTTTGCATCGATACTTTTAAAGCTATCAAAATTTATTTTTAATCTATTAAATTCATTTATAAAGTATTCTTCCATCCAACCATTTTCAGCACTTAAAAAGTTTGCAACTTTATCTATAAAAAACAGACTCAACACTTTTATATCTTTTTTCTTTAACTCTTCAAACTTTATCATATGCCGCTGTATAGCTTCACTTATTTGTTGTTTTTGTATCTCTTGTTTTACTTGACCATTTATATCATGTAACTCTAACTTTAAACCATTTTCAAACTTTATAAACTTATCTTTAAAAGATATTTCATCCACAATAAAACCACTATAAATTGGATTTTTTGTTTTCTCTTTTAAGCTATCATCACCTTTTATTTTTACAAGTTTTGTTACAAAATTATCTTTGTTTTTTACGATAAGCTCCAATGAGGCAACTGGTTTTTTTGATTTTTTGTCTATCTCTATTTTTTGTACATTTATATATACATCATTTATAGTTTGATTTTCACTTAAAGCTAATACATCTATTTGTTTCACAAGTCCACTCTCAAGTGCAACTTTAGGTGTCAAACTATACACAAGATTATAATAGTTTTTATGAGTTGCAGAATATCTTAATGTAAAAAGTGGATTTAATTCATTTAAAGCTACTTTACTTAAATCACTCTCCATATTTTGGGGTTCATCAAGTATTAAAATAGGATTTGTTTTTTGTAAACTTTGTTTTGGAGTACCTATAAATCCTTCTCTTGGCATATTTAGTACTGTTCCTACTCTTTTAAAACTATCTATAGTCATAATCATTATTTGAAGATTGTCATCTCTTATAAAGTGCTTTAAACTACCCAATCTACTTGAATCATATTCAAAATAATCATAAGGAAAATTAAACTCCTCTTTAAAATGATTTTTCATACTATAAAGTGAATTTAACACACCCTCTTTTATAGCAATCGATGGTACTATGATAATAAATTTTGTCCATCCATATTTAGAGTATAGCTCAAGTATTGTTTTGATATATACAAAAGTTTTACCAGTTCCAGTTTCCATCTCTATCGAAAAATCCAAGCTTTGCAACATCAAAGATTCTTCAATATTATTTTTTATTTGCATTTGATGAAGATTATCTAAAATATCATTTTCTGATAATAAAAGTTCATTTGAACAAACAGCTTCACCATCAAATATATCAAAGCTATTATTTTGTTTTAGCTGTCCTTGAAATATATCAATAGTTGAATTTATAGCTATTTCTTGATGTGGTTGTTTTAGGTATTTTATCTGCACAAATCCCCCTTATAAGACTTAATTAATAATTGATACTGTATCATTCCATTATCTTGACATACCAAATCACCTAACCCGTGAGGTATGAGAGTTTTGAATAATTCTACAAGTGGCTTCGCTCTGCCGTATGAGCGACCATATTTTCTTAAAACCATTCTAATCCTGTCGGTTTGTTTTCTTTATATTCTTTTAAATGATTTTCATATCTAACAACTTCTGTCTCATGTACTAAATAAGATGATACTAAAAACTTATCACTACTGTTTGATAATTTTCTTATAACAACTAAAAAACTTTTTGTTGTATTCCATAGTATTAAATTAACTTTATTACCTCTTTTTTGATAATAATGTTGTATTTCACTATTACTTTGCCATTGTTCTATGGTTGGTTTTATCCAATGTATTCTTTTAGCTCTAGCTTTATCATATCTTCTTTTTTTTTCGTTAGGATTAGGACAAGGATTTATTCTGTTTTGTCTATTTACATTTTTATCTGTTGTAATTATATGCCAAAATCTCTCTTGCTTTTGATCACTATGAAATGGACAAGTACAAGTTTCATCCTCTTTTACATCAATAGAAAAAGAAGAACTGTTATTTTTTATCTCTAAATTTATATCTAAAAAATCATTTCTAAAATGACTATATAATTCGCTAATTCCCAATTTATTAAAAGTATTAATATTATGAGATGTTAAAATATACATTATGCTAAATTCCACTTAAAGATATTAAACTTCTCTTCCCAAGGTGGTGTAGAAATTAGCTCAAATCCTGTCTTAGATTCTATATATGAGATAATAAAATTTTTGATTTCACTTTTTTTTTCTATATCATCTCTATTTTTATAAGAGATTGCACCTATAAACAAATCACATATTTGTAATATTTGAGATTCTTGAGATTGAATAATATAAATATCACACTCTGCTGTATTTCTTCCTAGTCTTTTTTGTAGTTCTTTTATTCTTTTACCGCCATTGATATCTTTATAATCAAGATAGATTTTATATTCATGAGATATATTCATAAAATTTCTCATTGTATAATAATAGACAATATAATAAAACTCATCATGTGATTTATTATATTGTTTATGTACATTTTCTTTTTTATTGGGGATAAAAGTAGCTTTAAAAGCCATATTAGAGCTAAAAAAATAGTCTATTATATCTTTATAAAACTCTTTTTTTGAGTTTAAAAGTTTTATCCATTTTAATTCATTAAAATAGTTATGTTTGTTTTTTAATCCCTTTATATCCCTATTTATCTGCTCAACTTCATCTTCTTTTGTATGAATAGCTCCATTTACCATTACATTTGATTTTGTATTTAATAAATGATTACTCTCATCACAAAATATTTTATATTTCATTATAAAGTCTCTAAATCTATATTTTCTCTAAGATTCAACTTAGTACTATCATCCAATGATTTATCAAAACAAATAAGCTTTGCTTCTTTTGGGATAAACTCTTGTATATCTGTTTTTATCTCTTTCTCAAAACAAAATACAAACTCTCGTTCATTTTCAAAAAGTTTTATAGCTTTATATTTACCTAAGTCAACTTCTTCATTTTTTGCACTTAATGAAAAACCATTTTTTAGTCCTATCTCATACACTATATCTATATGTTTTGCACCTTGAGTTAAAATGTTTTCATTAAAAACACTCATTTTAAGCATCTTCATAATATCTTCAAAACTATCTTTTGGTCTTTTTTTAAGTTCTTTAAAGACTTGAAAATTTGAACTGTCTAGTCTATATGATTTAAAACCATCTTTGTAGTCAAGCTTTTTTATAACTCTTTTTATACGCTCTTTTGTTATGTCACTTATTTTAGTATATCCAGCTTTATGGGCTTCACTTTTTTCATCTGTAGCTTCTGGAAGTTGTACTAAGATATATTTTCTATTTCCATTATCTTCTTGATTTAAATCCATAACTGCATGTGCTGTTGTTCCGCTTCCTGCAAAGAAATCTAAGATTATGTCATCTTCATTAGTAGTGTATTTAGCAAGTTTCTTAATAAAATCAACAGGTTTTGGATTATCAAAAAACTCTTTTTTTAATAATTCTTTTAATTCTTTTGTTCCCACTTGATTCATAAATTCATTATCTATTGAAAATAAACTATTTACTGGATTATAAATTGTTTCTAATTCTTTTTTATATCTCTTAAAAATAAATCCTCTTTCGTTATCTCCGTACTCTTTTTTAAACTTTATTTTTCCACTTTTGATATATTTCTCTAAACTATCTTTTGAGAAAGCCCAATATCTACCATTTGGTGGAAAATCAATTTTTTGTGTATATGGATTAATAATTTCAAAATATGTACTATCACTACCACTTTTTGCACTTGGATCACCAGAAGTCCAATCGTCATTTTCATCATTATCAGGATTTGAATAACTAGAAAAATTTTTTTCTTCACCATGTAATTTTAAACACTCTATTCTTTTTGCATAAACTAGTAAATATTCGTGCTGAAAATTAAATCCAGTATTTTTATCAGCAGTCATTGATTTTGTCTTTCTAATTATATCCCCTACAAAATTCTCTTCCCCATAAATCTCATCCATAACTTTTCTAAGATTATGAACCTCATCATCATCTATACTTACAAAAATCACTCCATCATCTTTAAGTAGATTTCTACTGAGCCAAAGTCGTGGATATATCATATTGAGCCAGTTTGTGTGTCTTCTTCCTACACTAGAAGTTTTAGAACTTGTATATCCCTCTTCTCTAAGTTGGTCTGTTTGGATAAGATAGTTTGTAATAGTATCTCCCCAAGTATCACTATACACAAAATCTTTGTCTTTGTTGTATGGTGGGTCGATATATATCATCTTGATTTTTTTGTGATAAGAGTTTTGAAGAAGTTTGAGTACTTCTAAGTTGTCGCCCTCTATAAAAACATTGTCTCCATCAGGGATAGTTTTGTCATCATCTAATTTTAGTGTTGAGTTTGATTTTTCTTTGATGATTTTATAACAATCTTTTTTACCACTCCAATTGAAGCTATAATGTTCTGTTTTATCATCTTTGAGTTCAAAAAGTATATTTTTGAATTTGTCTATATTTATCTTTNCATCTTCAAATATTTCAGGAAAGATACTTTTCAACTCTTCTACTTTTTCTAATTCTTCAATTTTTTGATTTTGTATATTTTGGCTCTCTAAGTTTATCAATATAGAATCCTATGATTTAGTATAAGAATTATTATATCTAAACTATATAAAAAAATTAATTTAATGTATAAATTCTACTTCCCTAAAATATACTCTATACTCTCTTTTTCTAAAATTCGGATATCATTTGTAGAGTGTTTCACATTAATAGGAGAGCCTATTGTTAATACATATTTTTTTGTTGTTGTTATATATTTTTTTTCTAATGCCCAAATTAAAAAACTTTTTATTAAATCATCTGCATCATCAAGTTTTTCCGATAAATAAATGCCATCTATCCCCCATACTACTTGAAGTTTTCGTAAAGTATTTATATCATAACTACTTACAAGAATTTTTTCTTTTGGTCTAAATTTTGCCATAGATATAGCACTTCTTCCAGCTCTTGTAAACGCAATAAGTGCATCTGGTTTGATATTTTTAGCCAATGTTGTTACAGCAGCTGCAATTGAGTCATCATGTGAAGCGTGGTCCGTATCTTGATAATATGGATATGTTTTTTCTATTTCTATAATTGTTTCATTTAGCACTTCCACTGCACTTAGTGGATATTTACCTATTGTTGTCTCATCACTTAACATAACAGCATCACTTCCATCTAAAACAGCATTTGCTATATCAGATATTTCTGCTCTTGTTGGGTAGTGTGAATTTATCATAGAAGTTAACATCTGAGTTGCTGTGATTGTTGGTTTTCCCATTTGCAATGCAAGTGCTATGATCCTTTTTTGTATACTTGGTACTTTTTTAAGTCCCAGTTCAACACCCAAGTCTCCACGTGCTACCATAATACCATCTGTTGATTTTAAAATAGATTTAATATTTGCTATAGCTTCTTTTTTTTCTATTTTTGCAAATATTAGTGGATTTGAATTGTTTGTATTTAATATCTCTCTTGCATCCTCTATATCTTCTTTATTACCTACAAAAGATAAAGCAACAATATCTACACCAATTTTAGCTCCAAATATCAAATCTTCTTTATCTTTTTGTGTAATAGATTTAATATTTAATTGAGATTTAGGGAGATTCATCCCTTTTTTTGATTGAAGTGTTTGTGCAACAATTACTTCACATTTTACCTCATCATCTTTTTTTTCAACTACTTTTGCTCGAATTGTTCCATCTGAAAAATATACAGGTTCCCCTACTTTAAGACTATCTATAATAATTGGATAACTTAAACTTACAATTTTATTATCCTCATCAACTCTATCTTTTGTAAGTGTCAGAATATCTCCTGTTTTTAACTCAATAGGTTTTTTTAAATGAGATATTCTTATTTTAGGACCAGCTATATCTTGAAGAATTGCTACCTCTTTTTTTACATTCTTTGAGGCTTCTCTAATTCTTAAAAGTACTGTTTCATGATATTCATGTGTTGCATGAGAAAAGTTTAGTCTAAAAACATTTACCCCTTTTTTAATAAGTTTTTCTATGCTTTTTAAACTGTCTGTTGCAGGTCCAAGTGTTACTACTATTTTTGTTTTTCTCATTCTATACCTATCCTATTTCCAAAAGTATTGAGCTGATGCTCCAAGTTGTGCTTCTATTTCTAAAAGTCTATTATACTTTTCTATCCTTTCACTTCTGCTTGAAGAACCTGTTTTTATATGTCCAGCATCAAAAGCAACAGCAAAATCTGCTATAAAAGTATCCCCTGTTTCACCTGATCTATGAGAGATAAATGTTCTCCAACCCACATCTTTACACATTCTTATAGTATCTATAGTTTCAGTTACTGTTCCTATTTGATTTAATTTAATTAAAACAGAGTTTGCACTTTTTTGTTTAATACCTTGTGCTACATATTTTGTATTTGTTACAAATAAATCATCTCCAACTATCTCTATTTTTTTACCAAACTCTTTTGTGAACTTAGCAAATCCTTCCCAATCATTTTCTCCAAGTGGATCTTCCCATGAAATAATTGGATATTTTTCACACCATTGTTTTGCCATCTCTATCATCTCATCACTTGTTTTTGTTCCACTATTTGACCATTTTAAATCATATACATTTGAGCTGTTTACTGCTAAAAATTCACTAGCTGCACTATCGAGTGCTAAACTTATATCAACACCTGGTTTATATCCAGCATTTTTTATAGCTTCAACTATAAGTTCCATAGCTTCTTCATTACTATCAAGATTTGGTGCAAAACCACCCTCATCTCCAACGCTTGTAGCTTTCCCTTTACTATTTAAAAGTTTTTTTAATTCATGAAAAGTTTCTGTTGCATATCGTAACCCTTCACTAAATGTAGGTGCTCCATGTGGTACTACCATAAATTCTTGTATATCTACACTATTATCAGCATGACTTCCACCGTTTAAGATATTCATACAAGGTACTGGTATTCGTCTTGCATTACTTCCACCTAAATACCTATATAGTGGCATATCACTATACATAGCACCAGCTTTTGCAACTGCCATCGATACACCTAAAATAGCATTTGCTCCAAGCTTTGATTTTGTTGGGGTACCATCTAATTCAATCATTGTAAAGTCTATCTCACTTTGTTCTAAGACATTCATCCCTATAAGTTCTGGTGCAATAATATTTTGTACATTGTCAACTGCTTTAAGGACACCTTTTCCACCGTATCTTTTCATGTCACCATCTCTTAATTCTATTGCTTCATTTTCCCCTGTACTTGCTCCACTTGGAACAGAAGCAGATGAAACAATACCACACTCCAACTCTACATAAACTCGTACTGTTGGATTTCCTCTACTATCTAATATCTCTAATGCATTTATATCTGTAATTATTCCACTCATTGTATACCCCTTATAATCTATTTGTACAATTCAAATCTTCAAAAGCTTTCACTGCTCTTCTTACCATACTTTCCTGCCCTGCTCTTAACCATTTTCTTGGATCATAATACTTTTTATTTGGTGTTTCTTCCCCTTGTGGATTTCCTATTTGTGTTTGTAGATATTCATGATTCTCTTTTTCATAAGCTCTTACACCATCCCAAAATGCCCACTGCATATCTGTATCAAGATTCATTTTCACTACACCAAAACTAATTGCATCTTTTATATCACTTACAGCACTTCCACTTCCACCATGAAAAACAAAGTTTACTGGCTTAGTCTCTGTTCCTAGAGTATCTTTTACATATTTTTGACTATCATCTAAAATTTGTGGTCTTAGTTTTACATTCCCAGGTTTATACACACCATGAACATTTCCAAAGCTTGCAGCTATTGTAAAATCTGAAGAAATTTTTGATAACTCATTATACGCATAGCATATCTCACTTGGTTGAGTATACAAAGCATTACTATCTGCTTGGCTATTATCAACACCATCTTCCTCTCCTCCAGTTATACCTAATTCAATTTCTAAAGTCATACCCAATTTTGACATTCTTTTTAAATATTTTGAAGATATTTCTATATTATTTTCTAAACTTTCTTCACTTAAATCTAACATATGTGATGAAAAAAGTGTTTTTCCCGTAGTATGAAAATGTTTTTCGCTAGCATCAAGAAGTCCATCTATCCAAGGTAATAATTTTTTGGATGCATGGTCTGTGTGTACTATTACTGGAACTTTATAATACTTTGCTACTTCGTGTATATGTTTAGCCCCCGCAATTGCACCAATTACATCAGCTTCCGCACTATCAATATTACCACTATTAAATTTAGCTCCACCATTACTAAATTGAATTATCACTGGTGATTTTATTTTACTAGCAGCTTCAAGAACTGCGTTAATTGATTCACTTCCGATTACATTAATTGCAGGAATAGCAAAATTATTCTCTTTTGCATAATTAAAAACCTTTTTTACATCATCACCAGTTACCACACCACTTTTTACAATATTTAATAGTCCCATGAAATTTTACCCTTTATTTATTAGTTATACAAAAGTATAGGTATTTCAAGATACAATTTGATTACATAACAAAAAGAATGTAGAATATGTAATCAAATAGAAATAAAACTGTTCTACAATCCTAAAATAAATTTAACTAAGGATAAACAATGGCATTAAAAGTTGCAATCAACGGAACAGGAAGAATTGGTCTAATCGTAACAAAGATAGTTACACAAAGAGATGATTTAGAATTAGTAGCGATAAACTCAACAGCTGATATGGATATGTTACAATATTTATTAAAATATGATTCGGTTCACAAAGGTGTGGATGCCCAAATCGTTGATGATACAACTATGAGAATAAATGGTAAAGATGTAAAAGTTTTTTCTACTAGAAACCCTGAAGAGTTAGGTTTTGGTGCTTGTGGAGCAAAAGTTGTTATTGAATGTACTGGTGCATTTTTAACAACCAAAAAATGTAAAGCATATCTTAAAGATGGTGTTGAAAAAGTTGTTATGTCAGCTCCTGCAAAAGATGATACACCAACTTATGTTTTAAATATAAATACAGATCAGTACAAAGGTGAAGAGATAATATCAAATGCTTCTTGTACAACAAACTGTTTAGCTCCTATTTGTAAAGTTTTAGATGATGAATTTGGAATTGCAAATGGTCTTATGACAACTATCCACTCATATACAAATGATCAAAATATTTTAGATGTAAAACACAGTAAAGATAAAAGAAGAGCAAGAGCTGCTGCTATTAATATGATACCAACTACAACTGGTGCTGCAAAGGCTATAGCACTTGTTATGCCAAATCTTAAAGGGAAACTAAACGGTTATGCTATGAGAGTACCAACTGCCGATGTTTCAGTTGTTGATTTAACTGTAAACTTAAACACAGAAGTTACAAAAGAACAAATTAATGAAGCTATGAACAAAGCTAGTCAAAATAAATTCAAAGGGTTATTAGAAATAGATAATGACAAAAGAGTTTCAAGTGATTTTATAGGAAGTACTTATAGTTCTACATTTGTACCTGATATGACAAGTGTTGTTGATGGAAAAACTGTAAAAGTACTTGCATGGTATGACAATGAATGGGGATATAGTTCAAGACTTGTTGATATGGTTAAATTTATTGGAACTAAATAGGCTATGTCGATAGCTATATTAACTTCAGGTGGAGATTGTGCAGGGATGAACCCTGCCATTAAACACTTTGTTGATTATTGTTTTAATTATGATATTCAACCATATATTATTTATGATGGACTAGAGGGTCTTATTGATGGAGATATCAAAGCTGCTACTCATGAAGATGTAGCTGGTATTATGCATGAGGGTGGAACAATGCTTCGTTCATCTCGTTCAAAAAGATTTTTTGAATATGAACAACGTCAAAAAGCATTTGAAAATTTACAATTTCATGGAATTGATAAAATTATTATCTTAGGTGGAGATGGTTCTTTTCGAGCTTTAAATCAATTTTATCAAGATTTTAATATACCTTTTGTTGGTATTCCATCAACAATTGATAATGATATTTTTGGAACTGATTATTGTCTTGGTGTTGACACTGCTTTAAATATTATTAGAGGTGCAACAGATGCCATAAGAGATACTTCTGCTTCTTTTAAAAGAGGATGTGTTATTGAAACAATGGGAAGAGATTGTGGTTATTTAGCTTTAATTTCAGCAATTACTTGTGGGGCTGAAGTTTGTGTAATCCCTGAACTTGAAACTGATTTAGATTTATTAGGAAAAAAACTAAAAAATCAAATAAAATTAGGGAGAAAATATATTGTAACTGTTGTAGCTGAGGGGACAAACAAAACTCAGGAACTTGTAAAGTGGCTTGAAGATGATGTTGGTATTGAAACGCGTGCTACTATTTTAGGACATATACAAAGAGGTGGAAACCCAACTGTCTATGATAGACTTATGGCTGTAGAATTTGTAACCTATGCCGTAGATAAATTAATCAATGAAAACTCTAATGAAGGTCTAGTGATAGTTCACAAAGATGGGAAATTTAAGTTTGTAACTATTGACTATGTTAATAGTAGTAAATATGCCATTAAACAAAGTTTGTTAGATATGGCACTTGATATGACAAAATAGGATATATAAATAATGGGATTTAAAATAATAGAAACAACCTATTCTCAACTAGTAGAATTAAAAGAAAAACTTTTATCAAGTATAGATCAAAATAATTCAAATCAAAGCATGCAAAACTTGCAAGCTTATATCAAACTACGTTCTTTAGATTTAAGAGAGTTGCAAAACAACTTAACTAACTTAGGATTATCTTCTCTTGGTCGAGCTCAAAGTTGTGTTATAAATTCTATTAATCAAGATATTCTAATCTTATCAAAATTATTACATAAACCTTATGAACAAACACAAAATGATTTAGATGTTTTAAACTATGATGATGCCAAAAGTATTATGTTAAAAAATAGTGAAGTGTTTGGAAAATCAGACTTAAGTTTTAAAACAAAAGTTATGGTTACTCTTCCTAGTGAAGCTGCAGAATCACCAAAACTTATAGGTGATTTAATTGTAAATGGTACTTCTGTATTTAGAATAAATACTGCACACGATTCAGCAGTTACTTGGAACAAGATGGCTTCTTATATTAAAGAGGAAAATTTTAAACAAAATAAAGATACTAAAATATATGTAGATTTAGCTGGTCCTAAAAATAGAACGCAAGAGATCAAAAAAGTTTTTACACCATTTAAAATAGGTTCATGGAGAGAACCTAAAAAAGTGGAGATAGTCTCTGTTTCACAAAAAGAAACATTTACAAGAAAAAATGAAAGAAACAGTAATAATCCAATCCAAGCAACCCTTATAGTTAGTGATGATTTTTTTCAAATGTGTAAAACCAACCCAAAGGTAAAAATTGATGATTTTGAAAGAGATTCTCAACAATCTTACAATATCATTAAAGAAGATGAGAAAATTTTTATAGATGCAAATAAAAAAATTACAATCTATGAAAACTCAACAATAGAGATTAAAAATAAAAACCACAAATATATNAGCTNTTTTTACAATATAGAAAAACTTCCTCAAACTATAAAACTTTTTAAAAAAGATAAAATTATTATCACACACCAAGATATTTTAGGTTCTACTGACTATTCTTATGAAAATGAAGTTTACAACGCAATTATTGGTTGTTCAAACAAAGAGATATTCCCTTATGTGAAAATAGGTGATGATATTTACATTGATGATGGGAAAATTGGTTGTAAAATTACTAAATTAAACGAACTCGGTTTAATATGTGAAGTGTTTTTAGCAAAAGAAAATGGAACTTCATTAAAAGAGGAAAAAGGGATTAACTTCCCAAGTACAGATTTAAAAATAGATGCAATAACTCCAACTGATGAGAAAAATTTTGAAGATATAGTAGAATTTGCTGATATTATTGGTCTTTCATTTGCTCAAACAAGTGAAGATATCAAAAAACTACAAAATATGTTAAAAACAAAAAATGCCCAACATATAGCAATTGCACCAAAAATAGAGACTAAAACTGCCCTTAAAAATCTTCCACTAATTTTAGAAACACTTTTAGAGTGGGAAAATTATGCATTGATGATAGCACGAGGTGATTTAGCTATTGAGGTTGGATTTGATAATCTTCCTTATATTCAAGAAGAGATTTTAAATATTTGTGAAGCTTCACATACCCCTGTTATATATGCTACGCAAATTTTAGAAGGTCAAATGAAAAATAACCTTCCAAGCAGGGCAGAAGTTACAGATGCAGCGATTGCACAAAGAGCTGATTGTGTTATGTTAAATAAAGGTCCTTATGTAACTGACACAGTAAAAATACTTAAAAATATCCTAAGACAGATGCACACACTATTTCAAAAAAATAGACAACTTTTTAGCATATGTCAGGCATGGAAAGTGGATTAACATTATGTTACAAAAAAAGAATATAATAAGTATATAGATTAATAAAAGATAGGAGAGATAATGAAAGCAATAATTTTAGCGGGTGGATTTGGTACAAGAATACAACCTTTAACGAACTCAATGCCAAAACCGATGTTACCAATTTTAAATAGACCTATGATGGAACATATTATTATCAAACTTCGAGATGAACTTGATATTAAAGAGATGGCTGTACTCCTCTATTTTAAACCAGAAATTATCAAAGAACATTTTGGTGATGGCAGTAATCTTGGAGTAAATATAACTTATGTGCAACCTGATGATGATTATGGAACTGCTGGTGCTGTTGCTTTTGCTAGAGAGTTTCTTGATGATACTTTTATAATTGTAAGTGGTGATTTAGTTACTGACTTTGACTTTAAAAAGATTAAAAAGTTTCACGAAAAGAAAAAATCTCAACTTACTATCACTCTAACTTCTGTAGAAAATCCGCTTCAATTTGGTGTTGTTATTGCAAATGAAGATGATAGAATAGAGAAATTTTTAGAAAAACCTAGTTGGGGTGAAGTGTTTAGTGATACTATTAATACTGGAATTTACATTATTGAACCAGAAATTTTAAACTATATTCCACATGGTGAAAATTTTGATTTTGCTAAAGATCTGTTTCCTACACTTATGAGTAATGATATTCCACTTTGGGGTTATAGTTGTGAAGGATACTGGAGAGATGTTGGAAATCCACAAAGTTATAGAGAAGTGTATGACGATATTTTTAAAGGACTTATCACCCTTCCTTATAAAGGTGAAAAATTAGAATATGAAAATGGTATAGCTTATATAGAAGCTGGGGCAACTCTTCATGAAAAAATACGAATAAATGGTACTGTAGTTATTGGAAAAAATACTAAAGTAGCAGAAGGTGTAACTCTTAGCAATGTATCAATAGGTGCTAATGGTAAAATAAAAAAACACTCTGAAATTTCAAATAGTATTTTTTGGGATGATGTATCAATAGGACAAAAAACAATTTTAAATAATAGTGTTATTTGTAATGATAATATCATTAAAGATGAAGTAAAAGCAAATTTTGGTGTTATTATGGCTGAGCATTGTGAAATTGGAAAAAAAGTTAGTTTTGAAAAAGATATCATGATGTGGCCTGATAAAATTATTGATGCTAATTCTGTAATAAGCAATAATGTAATCTGGGGAAATAAATACAAATCATCTATATTTGAAGATGGAAAAGTAATTGGAAGAACAAATATTGAACTCTCTGCTGAAATCAGTGTAAAACTAGCAGAATCATTTGGTTCTATTTTAACAACAGGAAGTAAAGTATATATCTCAAGAGATTATCACAAAAGTTCAAGAATGTTAAAAAGAGCATTTTTATCTGGTATTCTCTCAACAGGAATTGATGTTGTAGATATAGAAAGTGTTCCATCAAATGTTATGAGACATTGTTTAGCAAATAATGATGAGATAGCAGCGGGAATTCACTTTAGACAATCAGTAGAAGATCCTGCAAATACTGAAATAGTATTGTATACAAGTGAAGGGTTAGCAATAGATTCAAAGTTAGCAAAATCTATTGAACGAATCTTTTTTAGAGAAAACTTTAGACGAGTCAACTATACTGAAATAGGTGAAATTTATAAAAAAGAGAATATAAAAAATAAATATATTGATGCAGTTATTGAAAAGCTAGACTACAATGTATTTAAAAATAATAGTTTAAAAATAGCAACTGATATGATGTTTGGTTCAACTGCTGATATCTATCCAAAAATTATGAATCATCTTGGAATTGAAAATATATTACTCAATGGTTATTTTGATGATAAAAGTTTATCAAAAATTGCTACAAATGTAATCAAGTCTCAAAAAGACATGGGGAATATGGTCAAAGCCATGAATCTTGATTGTGGTTTTTTAATCTATCCAAATGGACAAAAATTCCAAATCATTGATGATGAAGGGGAACTTGTATATGATTATGTCACTTTACTTGTTGTGTTATGTTTATTAGATTTAACAAGTGATAAAAAATTAAAAATATTTTTACCTGCTTGGGCTCCTGATTGTATTGAATATAAAAACTTAGAAATAACAAGAGGAAAACTCAATAACCTAAAAGCTACTGATTTAAAAGAGTATGATTTAATAGCAACAACAGATGGGCATTTTGCATTTAGTGAATTTGGTTTAAATCGTGATGCAATTTTCTCTAGTTTTAAAATATTAGAATTATTTCAAAAATCGGGTAAAAAACTTTCAAAAATAATTGCAAAACTTCCATACTTCGCTTATAAAGGGGAAAATGTAGCTTGTCCTAGCCAATTTAAAGGGAAAATGATGAGAAAATTCCTAGAAGATGGTAAAAATAAAAAAATGAGTTCAATAGATGGCGTAAAGATTTGGATAAGTAATGACGAATGGATTTTAATGGTACCAGATGAATATACAGATTTTTTAAATATTTATATTCAAGCAGATGATGAAAAAAATGCAAGTAAAATATTTTGGAAATATCAAGAAAAAATCGAGAATTGGATAAATGAGTAAAAAACTAAAGCTTGCTTTTGCATGGCATATGCATCAACCATATTATAAAGATGATAAAGCAAATACTACCCTTATGCCGTGGGTTTTTTTACATGCAATTAAAGATTATTATGATATTCCATGGTATGCTTCAAAATTTAATACAATTAAAGCTACTTATAATCTAGTACCCTCTTTAATTGTACAAATAGAGTCTTATATTCAAAATAATGCCCAAGATACTCTTCTTTTGATTTTAAAAAAAGATATTGAACTTTTAAGTAAAAATGAGATTGAGTATCTACAAAGTTATCTTTTTTTATCAAATGAAAAAAATATGATAAAACCTCTCAAAAGATATTATGAATTCTATTTAAGATATAACATTCACAATACAATCATAGATTTTTCACATAATGAATTACTTGATTTACAAGTGTTATTTTTACTCTCATGGTGTGGAAATTATTTACGACAAAATAATGATGTAGTAAAATCACTTTTAGAAAAAGGACAATATTTTACACAAGAAGAAAAACAAATACTTCTTGAAGAACTTATTCTTTTTTTACCAACTATTTTGAGTTTTTATAAAGAGTTAGAGACAAGTGGCAAAATAACACTTTCTACAACTCCATATTTTCATCCTATTACACCTTTACTTCTTGATATTCAAAGTGCAAAAGAGGCAAAAGCAAATGTAATCTTGCCAAATATGGAAACAAATTTTAAAGAATTTGGAATAAAAAATACCCAAAATGCTATAAATTATTTTGAAAAACTATTTGGGAAAAAACCATCTGGTTTTTGGCCAGCTGAGGGAAGTGTAAGTTTTAAAACTGCTGAACTTTTTAGAAAAAACAATCTTCAATGGTTTTGTACAGATGAAGAGATACTTTTTAAAACACTTTCTAATAATACAAAAACAAATATCTATAAAAACTATAATTTATATACAGCAAGTGGGGATATTCAAGTACGATTTAGAGACCATCATTTAAGTGATGCTATTGGGTTTGATTATAGTCAAAAAGATTCAAAAACAGCCGCCCTTGAGTTTGTAAAACATTTAAAAAATATCTATGATAATTGTGATTTTTCACCTTTAGTAAATGTTATACTTGATGGAGAAAATGCTTGGGAGTTTTTTCCAAATAATGGTTGGGATTTTTTCAATGAACTTTATAAGCTTTTTGAAGCTACACCTTGGATAGAAACTGTTACTATGGATAATATTACAAATGACACAGAGATTCAAACAGTAAATATCTCCAAATTAGCAAGTGGAAGTTGGATAAATGGGAACTTTGATATTTGGATTGGAAGTGATGAGAAAAACAAAGCATGGGAACTTTTAGATATTACAAAAAAAGAGTTCGATAAACACAAAGAGACTCTTGATGAAGATAGTTTAAAATTAATTGAAAAAGAGTTTATGATAGCACTTGGAAGTGATTGGTTTTGGTGGTATGGAGATGATCACTTTACTATACAAGCAAAAGAATTTGATGAACTTTTTAGAAAACACCTTATAAATATTTATCAATATCTTAATATAGAAGTACCACAAAAAATACTTACCCCTATTATTCAAACTCATTTAAAAAATGAGTTTCACACAAAACCTATAAATTTTATTTATCCAAAAATTGATGGTGTTAAAAGTGATTATTTTGAATGGCTGAACTCAGGAATTATAAATACGAAAAAAGAATTTTCAGTGATGGACTCTACTAAAAGCATTGTCAAACATATTCGATATGGATATTGCAAAGAAAAACTTTACATTTTTTTCGATGGTAATTTCAAAAAAGTTCCTAAAAGTGCTATTTTAAAAATTGTTATGGATAACAATGAATTTAATTTAGAACTAGAAAAAATAACACAAACTATTATTAAAGAAGATATAACTCTTTTTGCATATAATGTAAACGATAATATTGAATTAGAAATTTTACAAAAAAATATAATAACTGGTAGAAAAATTGATTTTAAATTTTTTATTATTGATAATAATCTAACCCTTCAAGCATTTCCACTGTATGGTGACTTTACTATAGAAATAGAAGATTTAGATTTAAATAATTGGTATATATAAGGGAATAAATGTCAGAATTTAGATATAACAAACTCACTCAACATTGGGTATTATTTGCACCAAATAGGGCAAAAAGACCAACAAATTTTAATACACTAAAAAAAAGTTCAATTCAAAGTATACAAAGTTGTCCTTTTGAATTGGGACATGAAAATAAAACACCAAATGAATTAGCAAGAATTGGCAATGAAAAAGAGTGGAGATGTAGAGTAATACCAAACCTTTACAATGCACTTTCTATTGATACTGAACCAAAATCTTACAAAAGTGGTAATTTTGAAATTAAAAGAGGCTTTGGTGCTCATGAAATTATTATTGAAACTCCAAGTCATACTAAACAAATGTTTGAATTTACTACCGATGAATTTTTTGATTACTTTTCAATCATAAAATTAAGATTAAAAGATTTAAAAAAAGATATAAGAATTAAATATTTTTCAGTATTTAAAAACTACGGAGAAAATGGTGGTGCAACATTGCAACACTCACACTCACAACTTATTGCAACTCCATTTGTACCAAAAACTATGAACAAAGCACTGAACTATTATAAACAATACAAAGAAGATACTGAACGAGATTTTTTTGATGATTTAATTGTTGATGAAAAAAACTTTAAAAAAACTATTTTATTTGAAAATAGCTCTTTTATAGCTTACTGTCCTTATGCTTCAAGATACCCATTTGAAATAAGTATAGTAGCAACAAAAGAGTTAAAGTCTATTCTTGATTTTACTGATATTGATATTTATTCACTAAGTGAAATTATCCATTTTTGTTTTTCAAAACTAAACAGTGCATTAGGAACACCTGATTTTAATATGTTAATTAAAAATGGAGATATACAATCGGCTACAAATCCAAACCGCTTTCACATAGAAATATTACCTAGGCTTTATAAAATTGCAGGATTTGAACTAGATACAGATATAATGGTAAATACATTTTTGCCAGAAACAGCAGCAGAAATTTTAAAAGAAAGTTAATAAGAAAGGAAAAAAATGAAAATATTATTTTGTACAAGTGAGATGTATCCATACGCAAAAACAGGTGGTTTAGCTGATGTAGCTCAAAGTTTACCAGAAGCTTTACGAAAAAAAGAAAAAGTTTATACTCTTCTTCCTTTATACCAAACAATCGATAGAGAAAAATTCAATATAGAGTATACAGATTTAACATTTGACTATATTTTAGAAGGTGTTACTCATCAGTTTGATATTTTTGTAAATAAAAATAACAAATATGAACTTTTTATTTACAATCCAATTTTATGTGATAGAACTGGATTGTATTTTGATGATTTTGGAGATTTTGGAGATAACGCTTTACGATTTGGGCTTTTTAGTTATGCTTGTATTGAATTGATGTTACATATGAAGCTAGAGATTGATGTTATTCATCTTAATGATTGGCAAACTTCACTTATAGCACTCCTAGCAAAAACAAAATATAACTTAAGCCAAAAAATTGTGTTAACTATTCATAATCTAGCATATCAAGGAGTATTTCATAAAGAGACAATGAAAACCCTTGATATAGACTGGAAAGAGTGTTTTAGACCAGAATCCTTAGAATACCATGACCAAGTAAATTTCTTAAAAGCTGGAATATATTACAGTGATAATGTAACAACAGTAAGTCCAACTTATGCAAATGAGATTCAGACACCACTATTTGGAAATGACTTAGATGATGTATTAAGAACAAATAACTATAAACTTCAAGGGATTTTAAACGGTATAAGTTATGATGTGTTTGATCCTAAAAAAGATGAGATGATATATAAAAATTTTAGCACAAAAAATTATGAAAATAAAGATATTAACAAACAAAAACTTCTCAAAGAGGTAGGGTTTGTGGAGTGTGATAAACCACTTTTTGTATTTATTGGAAGATTTACACACCAAAAAGGGATTGACCTTTTAATTGAAAACTTCAACTTTTTTAAAGATTTTGAAGCAAACTTTATCGTTCTTGGAAGTGGAGAAGAGCATTATAATACTGTATTTAACAATATCTCTGTGAGTTATCCAAATGTTTACATTAAAGTTGGATATGATGAAAGTTTTGCTAGAAAGATGTATGCTGGAGCTGATTTTTTAATCATGCCATCTTTATTTGAACCTTGCGGATTAAATCAAATGATTTGTATTAAATATGGAACTTTACCAATAGTTGCTAAAACTGGTGGTTTAAGAGATACTGTTACAGATTTTACAGATGTTGATTATAATCAAATAAAAAAATATATGGGTATAGGTATCACCTATGAAGAGCATAATATCTTTTGGTTTATGCATGCTATTGCAAAAGCTTTGTCTTTATATGGAAATCATAAAAAATTTGAGCAAATTTCAAAACACAATATGAAAGTTGATCACTCTTGGAAACAATCATCAAAAGAGTATATTGAGCTTTACAAGTCATAAAATATGAATCTTTATATTGATTTTGGTGGTACAAATTTTAGATATCAAATGAACGATTCTAAAATAAAAACACTCAAAAGTGATAAGCTAGACCTAAAAGAATTCCTTGATAAGATAATAAAAAAACATTCAGATATATCTTTTATAGGTATATCTTTTGCTGGTCAAGTACAAAATGGACAAATAATATCTTCCCCAAATGCACATACACAAAACTTTGATGTGAAAAAATATATTAAAGAAAAATATAATATTACACTCAATATTGACAATGATTTAAATTGTGCAGCATTAGCAGAACACGATTATTTACAAGTAAGTTCTCTTGCTGTTTTTTATATAGGAACAGGTTTTGGCAGTGCTTTTATTGATAATAATAGTTTAGTAACAGGTGCAAATAATAAAAGTGGAGAGATAGGACATATCCCTTTTAAAAAATCTCCTTTTAAATGTGGCTGTGGAAGAGATGATTGTTTGGAACTTTATACTAGCGGTAGTGGGATTATAAAATGGTGTGACTATTTCAATATTGATACAAAGTACCAAAGAGTTGATTTACTAGAAAAACTAGATAACTACAAAGCTAGAATAATTATAGATAACTTTTATTTAGCTCTTGCCCACGCTTTTCATACATCTCTAAATCTTTTTGATTTTAACCATCTTGTTTTAGGTGGAAGCGTTGGACAAAATGAAAATATTAAAAACTTTTTAGAAAAGCAATTTTCTAAAAGTTCATTTCAAAGAGATAGTTTAACAATTACCCTTTCCCAACTAAATGAAGGTTCACTTCAAGGAGCAAAACTTCTTTATAAGAATAACTAATATATTTTTTTCCTACTTTTAAATTATTTAACAAATCATTTTCTAGTTTAACTCTTAAGTAAATTAGTTGTAGAATATCTTTAGGAAGCTTTTTACAAAAAGGCTTTAACATAAGTAAAATAAGAGGTAAAAATAGTCAATTAATTTATCAAAGTGTAATTAAAATGTAACAATAACTCTTTATAATACTTTTCCTAATATTATTACGAGGATTTTTCTATGAGTAAAGAGTTTAAAACAATCGATGGTAATGAAGCAGTAGCTTTAGTCGCCCACAAAATCAATGAAGTAATAGCAATCTATCCAATTACCCCCTCATCACCAATGGGAGAACTAAGTGACCTTTATAGTGCAAAACATGAAAAAAATATTTTTGGAACTATCCCTGAAGTATATGAGATGCAAAGTGAAGGTGGTGCTAGTGGTGCTGTTCACGGTGCTTTACAAGGTGGAAGTTTAACTACAACTTTTACAGCTTCTCAAGGTTTGCTTCTTATGATACCAAATATGTATAAAATTGCAGGGGAGTTAACACCTACAGTTTTTCATGTTGCGGCTAGAAGTTTAGCAGCTCAAGGGTTGTCTATCTTTGGAGATCATCAAGATGTGATGGGAGTAAGACAAACAGGGTTTGCTTTGATGGCATCAAATAGTGTGCAAGAAGCTCATGATTTTGCTCTTATCTCTCAAGCAGCATCACTCCAATCAAGAGTCCCTTTTTTACATTTTTTTGATGGTTTTAGAACTTCTCATGAAGTAAATAAAATTGAAGTTATAAATGAAGATATTTTAAAACAAATGATTAATATAGAGCTTATAAATGCTCATAGACAAAGAGGAATGACACCTGATAAACCAATTTTACGAGGTACAAGTCAAAACCCTGATGTATATTTTCAAGGGAGAGAAACAGTAAACAAATTTTATGAACAAACTGCTAAAATCCTCCAAGAACAGATGGATAAATTTGCCACTTTAACAGGGAGAAGTTATAAACTCTTTGATTATGTAGGGGTTGTTGATGCTACTAAAGTAATTGTAGTGATGGGTTCAGGGGCAAGTGCTGTTGATGAAACTATTGAACATCTTACAAAAGAAAATGAAAAAGTTGGGATGATAAAAGTAAGATTAGCACTTCCATTTGGAATAGAAGAATTTATATCTAGTTTACCAAAAACAGTAAAAGCAATAGCAGTCCTAGATAGAACAAAAGAAGCTGGAAGTATAGGGGAACCACTTTATCACGATATAGTAACTGCACTTTTTGAATCGCAAGAAAAGCTTTCATTTCCAATGCCAAAAATCATAGGTGGAAGATATGGGATTTCATCTAAAGAGTTCACTCCAAGTATGATTAAAACTATTTTTGATGAGTTAGAAAAAAAACTTCCTAAAAATCACTTTACTATTGGTATCAACGATGATGTGACCAATACAAGTTTAGAGTATGACAAAAATCTTATTATGAAAAATAGTGACCAATATGAAGCTGTCTTTTATGGACTTGGAAGTGATGGGACAGTTGGGGCAAACAAAAACTCTATTAAAATCATAGGGATGGAAACAGATAACTATGCACAAGGATATTTCGTATATGATTCTAAAAAATCAGGTTCTATGACAACTTCCCATTTAAGATTTGGACCAAAAGAGATAAAATCAAGTTATTTGATTCAAAAAGCAGATTTTGTTGGGGTACATCAAGCAGTCTTTTTAGAAAAGTTAGATTTATTAGATATTGCTAAAGATGGAGCTACATTTTTACTCAACACTCCATATAAAAAAGAGGAGATTTGGGATAGATTACCAAAAGCAACACAAAAACAAATAGTTGAAAAAAAGCTTAAGTTTTATGCAATAGATGCTTATAGTGTAGCCAAAAAAAGTAATATGGGTTCAAGAATAAACACTGTGATGCAAACTTGTTTTTTTGCAATAAGTGGAATACTTCCCAAAAAAGAAGCAATAGAAAAAATCAAAGATTCTATCCATAAAACCTATGGTAAAAAAGGGGAATCAATTGTCAAGATGAATTATGCCGCTGTTGATACTAGTTTGGAAAATCTTTTTGAAGTGGAAGTTCCTGCAAATGTTTCAAGTACTATTGAACTTCACAGTGTACTCAAAGGAGATTTAACCCCTTTTATCTCTAACGTTATTGGTAAAATTACAGAATATAAAGGTGATGATATCCCAGTATCAGATATACCTGCTGATGGTACTTGGCCAACAGGAACAACTCAATACGAAAAAAGAAATATAGCCCAAGAGGTTCCTGTATGGGATCCAAATACTTGTATCCAATGTAACAAATGTGTTCTTGTGTGTCCACACTCTGTTATTCGTTCAAAAGTATTTGATAAAACTTTAGTAGAAAATGCACCAGAAAGCTTTCTATTCAAAAAAGCAAAAGGGAAACATTTTGGAGAAAATGATGTTTTTAATATCACTGTTGCTGTTGAAGATTGTACTGGTTGTGAATTATGTGTAGAGGTGTGTCCTGCTAAAAATAAATCTCAAACAAATCTCAAAGCTATCAATATGCAACCACAACTTCCTTTAAGAGAAGAAGGAATTAAACAATGGGATTATTTCCTTAGCTTACCAAATGTACCAAGAGAACAACTTGACCATTCAAATGTAAAAGAATCACAATTTTTAGAACCACTGTTTGAGTTTAGTGGTGCATGTCCTGGGTGTGGAGAAACACCTTATGTAAAACTTACTTCACAACTTTTTGGAGATAGAATGCTTATAGCAAATGCTACAGGGTGTAGTTCTATTTATGGTGGAAATTTACCTACTACTCCATGGAAAAAAGATGCAAATGGAAGAGGACCTGCTTGGTCAAACTCACTCTTTGAAGATAATGCAGAATTTGGACTAGGTTTTAGACTCTCTGTTGATAGTCACACTTTAAAAGCCAAAACACTCTTAACACAACTAAAACCTATACTTGATAAAACACTCGTAGATGAAATTTTAGATGCTGAACAAAAAACAGAAATAGATATAAATGCTCAACGAAAAAGAGTGGTACAACTTCAAGAAAGTTTGAAAACTATCTCTAATGATGATACTGTAAAAGAACTAGAAAACATAGCTGACTATCTTGTAAAAAAATCTGTATGGATTATGGGTGGAGATGGCTGGGCTTACGATATAGGTTATGGTGGATTAGATCATGTACTTGCATCAGGAAAAAATGTCAATATTTTAGTACTTGATACACAAGTGTATTCAAATACAGGNGGACAACAATCAAAAGCAACTATGACAGGTGCTGTTGCTAAGTTTGCAGCTGGTGGAAAAGCTGGTATGCCAAAAGATTTAGCTTCTATGGCTATAAACTATGAAAATGTTTATGTTGCAAAAGTAGCTATTGGTGCAAATGACAAAGCTACTGTAAAAGCATTTATTGAAGCTGAACAATATGATGGACCTTCTATTATCATTGCATATTCTCATTGTGTAGCTCATGGATATGATTTACGATATGGGATGGAGCAACAGAAAAAAGCAGTTGAGTGTGGATTGTGGCCTATTTTTAGATTTAACCCTGAACTTCAAAAAAATGGGGAAAATCCTATGATTTTAGACTATAAAGCTCCAAAACTAAATGTAAAAGATTTTATGTACAATGAAACACGATTTAAAATGGTTGAAAAGATGGATAAAGAAGCTGCTTTAAGTTATCTTGAAACTGCTTCAAAAACAGCTCAAACATTGTTTCATAGATATGAAAATTTACAATATCAATTTGAAAATAAAGGGGTAAACAATGATTGATTTAACAACACAATATTTAGGATTTAATCTAAAAAATCCAGTTATAGCTTCAGCATCACCTATTACAAATAGTTTAAGTGGAATAAAGCGTTTAGAAGACAATGGAATTGCTGCTATTGTTCTTCATTCACTTTTTGAAGAACAAGTCAATCATGAACAAAAAGTATTAAATCATTTTTTATATAAAGAAAATGATAGTTTTGCTGAAGCTTTAGATTATTTTCCATCTGATATGCAGTTTGATAATCTTGATAGTGAACACTACTTAGAGTTTGTAAGTGAGGTAAAAAAATCTACAGATGTTCCTATAATTGCAAGTTTAAATGGTGTAAGTAATGCTGGGTGGATAAAATATGGTTCAAAATTACAAGAAGCTGGGGCAGATGCTTTAGAACTTAATATCACTTATATTCCAACTTCTATAGATATAAGTGGTAGTGAAGTAGAAGCAATGTATATAGATACAGTAAAAAACTTACGACAACATATCTCAATACCATTAAATATAAAGATGAATTCATACTTTACAAATCCTGCAAATATGGCAAAACAATTTGTTGAAGCTGGGGCAAATGGGTTAACACTTTTTGACAATCCAATCAATGTAGATATAGATTTACACACATTAAGTGCAACACAAAAAGCCCATCTTTCAACATCAGAAGATAAAAGTGAATCTCTACGATGGTGTGCAATTCTTTTCAATAATATTGAAGCTGACCTTTGTGTAAATACTGGTATACGATCAGGGAAAGATGTTTTGAAAGCTATGATGAGTGGTGCTAATAGTGTAGCTATTGCTTCAATTTTACTAGAAAAAGGTGAAAAATATCTACAAAATATTCTTTTCAAAATGGAAAAATGGATGGAAGAAAATGAGTATGAATCAATCAATCAAATGAGAGGAAGTATCTCTTTAAATCATACTGATAATCCTGCTGCTTATGAAAGAAACTCATATATGTATGCTTTAAAGCATTTTAAAATGTAATTTGATGACCCATCTCAATAAAAAACTAAAAAATATTATCTATCTATCTTGTGTAGCAACAAGTACACAAGATATTTTATAGCTTAAATCTTTTCAAAAAATATGGTACGATATTTTATTTTCACTTTTCTTATTACCATCTTTTTAGTGGGGTTGTTTTTTTATTTTGACTATCAAAATATTTTTAATATAGAAGATAAATTAAGTGAGTTTATATTTAGATTTAGTTCTATTACCCTAGTTTTATTA
>JGI24023J19991_10000612_pt1 | contig 27753 bp, 24 predicted proteins | sample Cruoilmetagenom1_FD_19991 | JGI IMG/M metagenome (IMG submission 19991) | reverse complement strand
GGAAACCGAAGACGATGCGACCCGCCAGTGCCATGACCATGTCTTTATCATCGACCCTATCGACGGCACCCGCGCCTTCATTGAGGGCTCTAAAACCTTCGCACACTCATTGGCGATTGCGCACAAAGGCCACGTCACAAGCGCCGTCGTGTTCCTACCAATGCTGGACCGGCTTTACGTTGCAACCACCGAAATGCCTGCCTCGCTGAACGGCCGTCCTATCAACGCCAGCACCCCGAAACCAGACCAATCCCCAACAGTGCTTGCCAACAAAACCAACCTTGACGCAAGCCATTGGAAAGATGGCCCACCACATCTTGAGCGCCATTTCCGCTCGTCCCTAGCTTATCGCATGTGCCTCGTGGCCGAGGGGCGTTTTGACGCGATGTTGACCCTGCGCCCGACATGGGAATGGGATGTAGCTGCCGGTACCTTGATCGCAAAACGCGCCGGCGCCACCGTGACTGACACACATGGCGAATTCCCGATCTTCAACAACCCAACCCCACTGCTGGGTGGCATGATCGCCGCAGGCCCAGCTTTGCACAAAACCATCCACCACAAACTCGCTACCCCCATCATTGTTCCATAAATATCCGCGCCGCAGGCATAGAATCTCTTTCTCAGCCCCCGCCGATCCCTTACAGTGCCAAAAACAGCCTAATCCATATCGGAGCCTCACATGACCCAACGCCTTCACCTCGTCTTTGGTGGCGAATTGATCGACCCCACGAAGAACGCATTCAAAGACGTTGACGCCATCGACGTCGTTGGCATGTTTCCCAACTATGAGGCAGCCTATAATGCGTGGAAAAGCGCGGCCCATCGCACCGTCGACAACGCCCATATGCGCTATTTCATCGCCCATATACACCGCCTTCGGGACGAAGCCATCGAGGCCTCGCCAACCGAAGAACTGGGCAGCTAGACTTCCATGTCGCTTGGTCTGCGCCTCTATCTGGCCGCAGCCAGACGCACCAACGGGGCACAAAGTCCAGACACCGCAAATCGTCTGGCCCGCCCCGCTGGCAAACTGGTGTGGTTGCACATCTCGCACGCACCAGATGTCAGCTTTGTCCAAGGCATGATCCAGCAATTGGCCGAGGACCTGACCGAGGTTTCCTTCCTTATCACCTCCCCTGCCAACCTGAAAATCGAGACGTCGTTTCAGGATGGCTGCGATCAACCCTGCTTGCATATCCCCCCCCCTGACGAGTCCCCCAAAGACGCAGCCGCTTTCATTGACCATTGGCGACCAAGCGTTGCCATTTGGACAGGGACGGTCCTACGCCCCGCCTTGCTACTCGAGACCCATGCCCAATCCATCCCGCTATTGATGATGAATGCCCAAAGCCAAGCCAACATCAACGGAGAACCGCGCCTAAGCCGTGGCATAATCCGCGATATGTTGGAACTGTTCGACCATATCCTCGCCGACCACGAAAGCACAAAAAATATTCTGGTCCGGCAAGGGGCGCCCTACCGCAAAACGCTGATCGGAGAACCGGTTGAGGACACCACTCCAACCCTGTTTTGGGACGACCGGGATCGGGATGAAATGGCACAGGTCCTTGCGGCCCGTCCCGTTTGGCTGGCTGCTTTCACCAATGAAGTCGAAGATGCGCTGATCACAAACGCCCACCGTGTTGCCATGCGATTGTCGCATCGCTTGCTGCTGATCATCGCCCCCAAAGACGCTGCGCGCGGCAACGCACTTGCCCAGTCGCTCACCGATCAAGGCTGGCTGGTGGCGCAACGCTCGTTGGACCAAGAACCAGACGAGCAGGTTCAAATCCTGATCGCTGATACGGATGATGAAATGGGGCTGTGGTTACGCCTTGCACCTGTGTGTTTTCTCGGAAACTCTCTGGGGGTTGGTGCGACAGGCAGCGCGCCTGCCGCCGCCGCGGCCCTTGGCTCTGCCATCCTGCACGGCCCCAACACGCGTGACTTCCATTCCCGTTACGCCCGTCTTGATGCCGCAAAGGCTGCTCGCCTCGTGCAGGACGAAGTCGAACTGGCCAGCGCCGTTCAAGACCTGTTGGCGCCTGACAAAGCCGCCGCAATGGCCCATGCCGGATGGGAAATTTCCACCAGCGGGGCTGAAGCCATGGAGCGCACAATGGCGCTGGTCTATGACGCCCTGAACCAAAGCGAGGTCGCATAATGCAACCTCCCCGTTTCTGGTTTCACCCTCCAGAACGCCCCGGCATCCGTGCGCGGATACTGGCTCCGCTCGGCGCGCTTTATGCCAATGCAACCGCCCGCCGCGTTGCCAAATCGCCCGACTACACCGCCCCGGTTCCGGTGATCTGCGTTGGCAATATCAACGCCGGCGGCACCGGAAAAACCCCGACCGCCATCGCCCTCGTTCAACACCTGCAAGCCAAAGGCCACAGCCCGCATGTGGTGACACGTGGTTACGGCGGATCACTTGAAGGCCCGATCCAAGTCAACGAAATCACTCACACTGCAGCCCAAACTGGAGACGAGCCATTGCTGCTCGCCGCCTTTGCCCCGACATGGGTCGCCAAAGACCGTGCTGTAGGGGCCAAAGCCGCCGTGGCCGCTGGTGCCGATATCATCGTGCTGGACGACGGGTTCCAAAACCCGACCCTGTTCAAGGATCTCTCGATTGTCGTGGTGGACAGCGTTATCGGTTTTGGCAATGGCCGCGTGTTGCCCGCGGGTCCGTTGCGCGAATCCGTGCAAACCGGTCTGGCGCGCGCCGATATCTTACTGTCAATCGGCGAGACCAAACAACAAACCCTGTTTTTAAAAAATTGGGGCGCAAATCTTGCCTTGCCACATGTCACAGGCCGTCTGGCCCCCCTCCAAACCGGCATTGATTGGCAAGACCAGCCCGTGCTGGCCTTTGCAGGTATTGGTTACCCTGAAAAATTCTTTGCAACCCTGCGCGCCCTTGGCGCTGACCTGCTGCACGCCGAGGCGCTCAGCGATCATCAACCGTTGACGGCAGCTTTGATGAAACGCCTGTCGTTCGAGGCCAAAGCCTTGGGTGCGATCATGGTCACCACAGAAAAAGACGCCGTGCGTCTGCCCGCTGATTTTCGCAGCGAAGTGCTAACCTTGCCCGTGCGTTTGGAAATCGCCGACTGGAGCGCCCTAGATCAGGCGCTCACAACCTTAGCATAACAGCCGTTATTCGGCCAGTTTTTCGTCCAGAGCCGTCGCAAAGCTCTCATAATTCATGTTCGCATATTTCTGACCGTTGATCAGGAAAGATGGCGTTGAATCCATGTTATCGCGGGTGAAGTTTTGCTGATACCATGCCACCAGAGCCTGCACACGATCACCATCATTGAAACAAGCGTCCAACTCTTCGTTGGTGATGCCCGTCGTTAGACCAATGCGGCGCAGGTTCTCAACAACGGTGTTTGGATCGCCCTCGCCCAACCACGCCCCTTGATCTGCCATCAAAATATCAGCGATGCCGAAATACCGCATTTCGCCACCGCAGCGCGCCATAAGGCTGGCCCAAAGACCGTATTTGTCAAAATACGCCTCGCGGAAAATGAAACGGACTTTGCCGGTTTCGACATAGTTCTTTTTGATCTGCGGCAGCACATCCAAGTGGAACCGTGAACAATGCGGACATGTGTATGAGGCATACTCCACCATAGTCACAGGCGCATCCACATCACCAATCGCCATTTCAATGATACCGCTGGTGTCGATTTCGTCTGTCGACTGCGCCATGGCCGCGCCAAACCCTGCTTGGCTGGAACTGCCTACAACCGCGTCAGAGGCGTTCATCCAATATGCGCCACCACCCGCCAATGTAAGCGCGCCTGCACCAATGAATAATCTGCGTTTCATGTCGAATTCCTCTTTCAATGTCTGGATTTAGAGATAATGTTTTCGCCCAAAGCTGCAAGTGCATCACGCAAGCCCTGATCCGCAATCGGCGCGGCAGCCTTACTGGCGGCCTGTTTTGTTTCTGGACTGACAGTCTTTGCATTGGCCTTGGGTGCAGGCGCGAATTGCGCTTGCCCCTCGGCAAACCCTGTGGCCGCCGTTTGGGTTATGCGAATGCGCGAAATAGCGGTGTGGCCGTAACAGGCGTTCACCCTCTCGCGCAACGCTTCCTTTTGCATCTCCAACATCGGTGCCTGCGCGCCAGTGGTCAGCAGTGTCAGCGTGGCACCAAAACCTTCACGACCGTATTTCACATCCACAGGGCGGGCGATGCTGGCGGTTTGTTCACCGACAATTTCAGCCCAATGGGTCAACAAACGCGTCACCGCAAACCCACGGCTCTCGCCCACCGCGCGAATACGCGTTTGCAGCAGGTTAGACGTGCGTCTAAACCCGCGGCTGACGCGTTTGCGTTGTTTAAAGGGCTCAGTTTGCTTCATCTGTCTTTCCGTTGGCTTGCGACTATTCTAAACAGGTTGCAGCAGGGTGCCAGAGTAATAACACATCGGAGCGGATAAAGATTGCGTGACTTGGAGTTAAGCGACGTTTTGCTGCACTGGTATGATGCCAACGCGCGTGATCTGCCGTGGCGTATCCCGCCGGCCAAATCCCGTGGCGGTCAGCGTCCCGACCCCTATCACATCTGGATGTCCGAGGTCATGCTGCAACAAACCACCGTTGCCGCTGTGATCAAATATTTTCAGGCCTTTACAACACGTTGGCCAACGGTTGAGGCCTTGGCCAGCGCGCCTGACGACGACGTAATGGCGCAATGGGCGGGGTTGGGATACTACGCCCGCGCCCGCAACCTGCTGAAATGCGCCCGCAGGGTTGTGGATGAATTTGGCGGCAATTTCCCCGACACGCGGGACACCTTGTTAACCCTGCCCGGCATCGGCCCCTACACCGCCGCGGCCATCGCCTCCATCGCCTTTGGGCGCTCCGAAACCGTGGTGGACGGCAATGTCGAGCGCGTGATGGCGCGATTATTTGGCATCGCAACGCCGTTGCCCGCTGCTAAACCGGAACTGACAGCACTTGCGGCCAGCTTAACGCCCAATGCCCGCGCTGGAGATTATGCCCAAGCGGTGATGGATTTGGGCGCAACAGTCTGCACCCCGAAATCACCGAAATGCGAACAATGTCCGCTGTCCGCCCCTTGTTTGGCACGCGCAGATGGACGGGCAGCCGAAATGCCGTTTCGCAGCCCGAAACCCGTGAAACCAACCCGTTTGGGCGCCATATACGTGGCGCGAAACGGTGCGGGTGCATGGCTGTTGGAACGCCGCCCTGACAAAGGTTTGCTTGGTGGCATGCTGGGCTGGCCGGGGGCCGAATGGGGCGAAGTGGCGATTGAACAGCCGCCGTTTTCAGCCAATTGGCAACAGATGGACCGCGAAGTCCTGCACACTTTTACCCATTTTCATTTACGCCTATCCGTGCATGTCGCAACGGTCGGAAATGTGAATCCAACGCAAGGCATCTTCATGCCACATACCCAGTTTGATCCTGCCGACCTGCCAACGGTTATGCGCAAAGCCTTCGACGTTGCGCAGCCCGCCTTTGATAAAGATTGAGTTCCCGCGCAAGCTGTGAATACATGTCCCCGCGCGCATATTGATGGAGACGAACATGATCACGTCTAGCGAGGTCGCAAAACCCAGCTCTGCCCTGCCCTTCTGGCTGTCCCTCGGCGCTGTTCCATTGGCCCTGATCGGGGCAACATATGGCGGTTGGTGGACCATTTTATTGGCGATTTACGGCTGGACCATTGCTTCGGCATTGGATGCGCTGCTGGGGCTGAATACAAAAAATCCTGACATCAACACGGATGAAAAAGACCTGTTTTGGTATCGGCTTATCACATTGATCTGGTTCCCGATCCAATTTGCGATGATTTTCGGTATGATTTGGTGGGTTACGGTGAGCAACCATCTGTCATTGCTGGAAAAACTTATCCTGTTTTACGGGGTTGGTTCGGTTTCGGGTGGCACAGGGATTGTCTATTCACATGAACTGATGCACCAAAAAGGCCGGTTGGAGCGCTGGCTGGGCGACCTGTTGCTGGCCTCGGTCCTGTACAGCCATTTCCGCACCGAGCATCTGTTGGTGCATCACGTCTATGTCGGCACCCCGCGCGATGCGGTCACGGCGCGTTATAATGAAGGATTCCATCAGTTTTTCCCACGGGTTCTGCGGGAATGTCCGGCCTCGGCTTGGGAGGCGGAAAAGAAAATGCTGGCCCGCAAAGGGTTGGGTGTATTTGATTTCTCCAACCCATTTTGGAAATACGGTATTTTGCAGATCGCTATGTTGGTGTTGGCGTTTGTGCTGGGTGGCTGGGCCGGTGTTGGGTTCTTTATCTTCCAGGCGGGCTTTGCCATTTGGATGTTGGAACTGACCAACTATGTCGAGCACTACGGGCTGACCCGCAAACATCTGGGGGATGGCAAATATGAACATGTGATGCCACACCATTCATGGAACGCCTCGCACACAGCGTCAAACTGGTTGTTGATCAACCTACAGCGCCATTCGGACCACCACTATAAACCGGCGCGCCCGTTTCCTTTGCTGCAAACCTATTCAGAGGCCGAGGCCCCACAATTGCCCCGCGGCTATCCGTTGATGACGGCATTGGCGATGCTGCCGCATTTGTGGCGGCGTCGGATGAACCCAAAAGTGCGCGATTGGCGGGCGACGTATTACCCCGAAGTCACCGACTGGGATGCATATAAAAAAGGCACGACTCCGTTGCCACGATAATGGTGCCAAGGTGGGCGGCCGCTCGGCAAGCCTTACGGCTTTTCTCGCTGAACGAAGAGGGCTGTAAGGCCCGATGAGTGGCCCCCAAAGCAACAAAAAACCCCGCCAAATAAATGGCGGGGCAAGTTAGCACCTGCTGTCAGTTAACAGGCACCGGCGGTATATCGTTATTTTGTGGAAGGCCCTAGTTCGGGCGATCAGCCATTTCAGCGCGGATCTGCTGGCGCAACAGGTCAATCGGCACCTGTTTGCCATCGCGCTTAAAGCTCCAGTAGGTCCAACCATTGCAGCTCGGCGCGCCCTCTAGTGCCGCGCCAACTTGGTGGATTGACCCCTTCACATCGTGGCCGACAAGTGTGCCATCGACGCGCACTTTGGCGGTGTAGCGCCCGTTCAAACTCATCAATTCTTCGCCAGGCGACAACATGCCACGCTCAACCAATTGACCAAATGGCACTCGTGGTTCGGCGCGTTTGGCGGTCGTAACTTGCAGGCTGTCTTTGTCAAACTTGCGGATTTTCGACAGACGTTTCAGCGCAACCTTGCGGTAAGCCTCTTCACGCTCGATGCCGATAAAATCGCGGCCCAGTTTTTTCGCAACGGCACCCGTGGTACCCGTACCAAAGAACGGATCCAGAATAACATCACCGGGGTTGGTGGTGCCCACAATCACACGGTGCAGCAGGCTTTCGGGTTTTTGCGTCGGATGGGCCTTATCGCCCTCTTCGTTCTTTAGGCGCTCGTGACCCGTGCAAATCGGCAGTACCCAATCCGAGCGCATTTGAATACCCTCGTTCAACGCTTTCAGCGCATCATAGTTAAAGGTATATTTGCTGGCCTCTTCTTTTGAGGCCCAGATCATTGTCTCATGGGCATTGGTCAAACGCATGCCGCGGAAGTTGGGCATCGGGTTGGATTTACGCCAAACAACGTCATTCAAAATCCAGAACCCTTGGTTTTGCAACTCGGCCCCAACACGGAATATGTTGTGGTAGGACCCGATCACCCAAATTCCACCGTTGGGTTTGAGCAAACGACGTGCGGCCTTTAGCCAGCCCTTTGTGAATTTGTCATAGGCTTTGAAACTGGCAAATTGGTCCCAAGCATCATCAACCGCATCGACTTTGGAATTGTCGGGGCGATGCAAGTCACCGCGCAGCTGTAGATTATAAGGGGGGTCAGCGAAAATCATGTCAACCGAGCCCGCTGGCAGGCTGTTCATCATCTCGATGCAATCGCCGTCAAGAATTTGGTTCAGAGGCAATTTGCTTGCCACTTTTGTCTTGGTATTTGTTGTCATTTTCTGCCTCTACGTCTGCGCATTTTCGCGCTTGTTGTTGAGGACCAAGATGATTCATTACTGATTCGCCGTCAATTTCTTTTTTGAATCAACAGGTTAGAAAATTGTCTTGCTACAACATCTTGTGTACGGGTTTGAAGGATCGTCTATGGTGTGGGGTGACCCCCAATTCCTGTAGTGCTTTTAAGTGCACAGCTGTAGGGTAGCCTGCATTCTTTTCCCACCCGTAGCCCGGATATTGTTGCGCCAAATCCATCATCAGCCTGTCGCGACATGTTTTTGCCACAATTGAGGCCGCCGCAATCGACACGGATTTGGCATCCCCCTTGATCACCGCGCTGGCGGGCGTGGTCAGATCGCGCGGGATCAGGTTGCCGTCGATCAAAACATGGTCCGGGGTCTGACCCAGCCCTTCAATCGCCCGCACCATTGCAAGGTGCGAGGCGCGCAGGATGTTAATTTCGTCAATTTCCTCGACTGATGCATGGGCAATCGACACTTGGGCGCAGGCCATCAACGCTTCATACAGCACCTCGCGCCGCTTGGCGGTCAGCTTTTTGGAATCGTTCAACCCCGCGGGAATATTGGTCGGATCCAAAACAACTGCTGCTGCGGTCACGGGGCCACACAATGGGCCGCGCCCGACTTCGTCAACACCGGCGACAATCAAGTTGCCCGCATCAAGGGCGGCTTGTTCGAGGCTGAAATCTGGGGCTGTTTTTACCATGCGGATGAAAAACCTCAGAATGTGGCCTTGTGCAAGAGAAAAGAGCCTAGTGAGCGTTTGCCAAATGATCGCGGAACAGTTCCACTATTCCGGAATAGTCGTACTATTATTTGCGCTCGGAACTCCTCTCCTAAGCCACTTGCCAATCAGACAAAAAAGGGCGGGGGGTTTTTATAAACCCTCCCGCCCCAAAGGTGTGGGGACGCAACAAGACCACACCTCTGCTCGATCGTTCGAAAATACTACCGGTGGGCAGTATTGTACCCGTGCTTGCGCAAACAGCTTGGGTGATAGATTTTGCGCAGACCCTCATATGTTGAAACCCGTGTCCGGCATTGCTGCGGCAGATTCAGGCGTGGCGCATTGTTGGCGACACATTTTGATGTATAGCCGCGCACCACACCTGAACGCGTGCGAAACGCCTTAAAACATTTCTGCGGAATCGCGGCCCGACGGTTCGGTACAACTCGGCGATCACGCGGTTCAAACACACCACGGCGATGCGGCGTAACCACACCATGACGGCGCGTCACATGGGGCTGAACGACCTGCGGTTGGTTGTTTCTGTTCCCCTCGATCACCCGACCAATAATATAGAGCGCCGCCAACCCTTGCAGAACGCGCACACCTTCGCTTGGTTTGGCCATTGCGGGCGTTGCGCCAAAAGAAGTCAGCGCCATAGTGGCGGCAAGTGCGCCGGCCAAAAATTTCGTGGTGCGTTTCGTGGTCGGTTTTTGTGACAATGTCATGTCGTTTCCTTTCAAACTGGGCCAGCACACAGAATGTGTAACCGGTAGCGATGAAACGAACTTGGCTGGAGGGGGGGGGCTAAACAATAACGCCCGATTGTTATCCAATAACACAGACGAGATGCATGCTTGTTATTGAATAGCATTCGGTTTTTCGTCATGTTCACTGGTATGATGAAAAAACTTATCCTGATATTGGCCCTTATGGCCGCTTCGCCTGCCAGTGCATCTTGCTATGCTGATTACAAAGCAAAGCAGGACAATCCTTTGCGCCTGCACTATGGTATTATTGAATTGCCAGACACAGCTTGCACAAAACAAGCCGCTAAGGCACAAATCAGTCAACGCATATCAGCAGATGGCTGGAAACTATTGCGCGTTCTGTCGGTTTTTCAGGCAGATGGGCTTGGCGAAAGGAAAAGCAGTGCCGGAAAATACTTCCTCCGCTACTGAAACACGGATCACCGGATCAAAAGTGGTTGCCATCGGCATTGCCACGATTGTTTTGATCCTGTTGGTGGCCGCCGTTTTGCTGTTCATGAACCTGCCGGACGCCAATGCGTTTAACGCGCGGGTCGAGCAGATTTTCACCGAAAACAATGACCTGACCAACAATGCCGAAATCAAGCTGTTGGAAATTCTGGCCCAATCGGGCACCTCTTTTTCAGACACGCTGACATCTTATCGCATGGTGATTTTCGTGTTGCTGGTGTTTGCCACCTCATTGCTATTGGCGGCCTTGGTGTTTTTGGTCACCATCATCGCGCTAAACAAACGCATGGGCGAGATCGAGCGCACGGGCATTCAGGTGTCCTCCTTGTTGATCAGCCGCGAGGAAAACACAGTCTATTTGAACAATATGGAATTCAAGCTAACCGAAGCTGCAATCGAAACCCTGTCGGTTTTGGCCGAGGCCCGCATGGACGAAGAACTGCTGTCGGGCAGCGAGATCGAGGGCGTGATCTCGGGCCGTCCGGCATCCGATTGCGACGAAGCCGCAGGCGCCACCCGCATCAAACGTCTGCGCGATTCACTGGGCAACCAGATGGTCAGCGAATTGCTGGTCAAAAACATCGCGCGCCGTGGCTATATGCTGTCGATTGATAAGGACGTGATCAAAATGGTCTAGCGGTGCTATTCGCCCGCCGTGCCATTGCTTTGCAAGGCGGCCAATTGATCCAGAATACTTGCGTAGTTCTCGACCCCTTGTGCGCCGGTCACCAGATGCTGGCGCTCGAAAATCATCGCGGGAACACCCTTAACGCCCTGATCAACCCAGAATTTTTCGGCTTGGCGCACGTCTGACGCAAACCGTTGGTCCTGTAAAACGACCAAAGCCTCGGCGCGATCAAAACCGTTGTCAGCTGCAATATCTGCTAGAATTTCATCATCCGACAAATCACGCCCTTCTGTGAAATGCGCGCCAAACAGTGCTTGTTTCATTTCATGCATTCGCCCCAGCGTTCCCGCCCAATGCAACAACTGATGCGTATTGAACGTATTGTGCATACGCCCGTCGTCGGCAAAATTAAACTCAAAGCCAAGCGACGCCCCAAGGTCGGTAAGTTGGCGGCGGTTCTGAGCTGATTCCTCCGCACTCGCGCCATATTTTTCCGCAATATGCTCGCGAAGGTTTTGTCCTTCAGGCGCCATTTCGGGGTTTAACTCAAAAGGCTGCCAATGGATTTCATGCGCGACGCCTTTCGCCTCTAACGCCGCGGCCAGTTGCCGATATCCAATAATGCACCAAGGGCACATCACGTCTGAAACGATATCAATGCGCAAAGGGGGCGTCGATGTATTCATGAGCTTTCCTATTCGGTCAAGGCGAGCATACGACACTATTTTCCAGAACGCGGCGTGTCAAACAACCAATTGAGAAACCCGAGACGGAATGGAGCCACATCAGTTGGGGTGGAAAGTAGGGCTTTATGCGCTCGATCTGTGTTTCTGAAAGCCAATAGAGAGACGACATTTGCAGGTCCTCCTGCATCGGTTGAATCAGAAATCAAACCATTTGGGGCGGCGATCAATGAAACACTCTTCTAGAATATCTTCCTGACCTCGCTGACCACGGTTGTCGGGCTTGGCCTGCTGTTGTTTGAGACCAGCCTGGCGTTTGGCCGGACCACAGCCACGGTTTTGGCCCGTTCTTGGCATCCGCGATGTTCCTGATCCTGCATGACATGGGCTTGATACAGCGCAAGTTTTCTGAATCGGAAAACTCGTAAAGGTTATATCGCAAAGATTTCCGGCGGTTTCTTTATCACTTGTATTCTGCCAAAGGCTTGCCCAAAAAGCTACAGGCAGGATACCTTCATGACAATAGATGTGATCCTGTACGCAGTATTTTCTACGTTCGCCACGCCGTTTCCTACCGGGATTTGGAGGAGATTATGGCTGAGCGTGGCGTCAAAGTTGACCACGCAATACTGAATAGGTGGGGTGTGAAATATTCGCCGAAGATCACCCAAAAACACTTCTAGAACGTACAGCACTTGCCTAAATATTCATCAAGCCCCCTAAAAACGCTCCAATTTTAGGTCTTTTGAAAACACAGCCACTTTTAAGCTGCCTTAAACTTGTGTTGAGGTGGAAAAGCTATCTACCTGAAACAGATTTCCCCATCAGGGCCGATATATTGAAACACTTACACATTGTAGTTGTTGACCCGAATAAAGAGCGTGCGTTTCTGATCGTCGATGGGCTGGCGGCAACGCCCGATTACAAAGTTACCGTAATTGGCGAAACCCATGGGTTGGCTCGCCAATTCATGGCCTTGAAACCGGACATTATACTTATAGATCTTCAAGACCCGTCCCGCGACAGTTTCGAGCAAATTATCGCGGCTTCGGGCGCGGCAGATCGCCCTGTAGCGATGTTTGTTGATCATAGCGATCAACATATGATGCGCGCCGCAATCGACGCTGGTGTCAGCGCCTATGTGGTGGACGGTCTGCGCAAGGATCGCATCACCCCCGTGTTGGAAACGGCCATTGCGCGGTTTCACAAATTTCAGCGGACTCAAAAAGAACTGGAAACCACAAAGGCCGCACTGGCGGAACGCAAAACGATAGATCGCGCCAAAGGCTTGTTGATGAAAGCCCGTGGTCTGACCGAAGAAGATGCCTATGCCCTGTTGCGAAAGACCGCAATGGATCAAGGGCGGCGCGTTTCCGATGTGGCCAATGGGTTGGTGATCGCGGCGGGTCTGTTGTTATGACGCGGCCCGTAAACATTGGGTTTGTGCCCTTGACCGATGCCGCGCCGCTGATCGTCGCCGTCGAAATGGGTTTTGCCGAAGAGGAAGGGCTGGATGTCAATTTGCTGCGCGAACAAAACTGGGCCACAATCCGCGACAAGCTCTCTTATGGAGTGGTGGATGCGGCCCATGTTTTGCTACCTATGGCGATCGGCATATCCTTGGGCCTTGCGCCCACAAAGACCCGCATTGATTTCCCTTTGGTTCTGAACATGAACGGCAATGCCTTCGTGGCGAGCCCAAATCTGACCACTGCTTTATTGGAAAATGGCAACCAGTTGGGCAACGCCCGTGCCTTTGGCAATGCTCTCATTAAACTGTCTCGCAGCCAACCTATTCGTGTTGCGGTGCCTTTTTTGCAAAGCATGCATGTTACGATGTTGCGCCACCTGATTACGCAGTTGGGCGGGCTACCTGAGGATGTTTTCGATTTCCTCGTGTCCTCGCCCTCTAAGATCGAGCAGCTTTTGACAGATGGCGACGTGGACGGGTTTATGGTTGGTTCACCTTGGGCCAGCCATGCGGTTGAAAACGGAGCAGGCCACCTGATGCTCACCTCGAATACGATTTGGCAAGGTGCGCCGGAAAAGGTGTTGGGGATGCGCTATGATTGGCTAGAGGACAATCGTGATACCGCGATGCGCCTGACCCGGGCGGTTTATCGCGCCGCAAACTGGGCCGCGCGGAACCCAAATTCTGGCGTCGTCAGTGAGATCCTTTCGCGCCCACAATATTTGAACGTGTCATCTAGTATCATCGAAAATAACCTTCTAGGCGACACCGTGATGGCCACGAGTGGCCAAACTCAGCATGACCCACTCGCATTGCAATTGGACGCCAAGCGGATCGGCTTTCCTTGGCAAAGCGCCGCGGCTTTTGTCGCGGCGCAAAACGCGCCCTATTGGAATATCGATCCCACGCTTGCGAAAACCGTTGCCCACGAAATATGTCGACCAGACATTTATCGCCAAGCATTGGAATCGGCCAACGCCCCGCTCCCCTCTGCAAATCAAAAGGTCGAAGGCAGCTTGCATTCAACAACCGAAGTGCCCGGCATGAACAATCCTATATTGGGGCCAGATGCCTTTTTCGATGGCAAAATATTCGACCCTGCCTAAAATTTGTGCAGTGAATGAACGACAGGGCCGTTGACCTATCAATTTTCCCTGCCTAAACTCTAGTCTACTACGACAACGAAGTCGCTAGTTTTGCCCATGATTTGGGCCTTCACCAAGCAATGCCGCTTTATCCAAGTGCACAGTGCAATTTGCCCTGTCGCGTTTTGATAAGCGGCTTTTTCATTTTTTGGAGTATACGAATGCGACTGAAATCCCTCTTAATCTCAACTGCCATCAGCGCCTTGGCCGCTTTCCCTGCATTGGCTGAAATGTTGGATGTTGAAAAAGACGAGCTGAAATTTGGCTTTATCAAACTAACTGACATGGCCCCCTTGGCGATTGCCTATGAAAAGGGTTTCTTTGAGGATGAAGGCCTGTTCGTCACAATCGAGCCACAGGCCAACTGGAAGGTTCTGCTGGACGGCGTGATTGACGGCACTCTAGACGGCGCGCATATGCTCGCGGGGCAACCGCTGGCAGCGACCATCGGCTTTGGCACTAAGGCCCATATCGTGACACCGTTCTCAATGGATTTGAACGGTAACGGCATCACCGTATCCAACACGATTTGGGACGAGATGAAACAGTATGTTCCCAAAGATGACGACGGCAAACCGGTCCACCCGATTTCTGCCGCAGCGCTAAAACCAATTGTTGAGCGCTACAAAGACGAAGGCAAACCGTTCAACATGGGCATGGTTTTCCCTGTTTCGACCCATAACTATGAACTGCGCTATTGGTTGGCGGCCGGCAATATTCACCCCGGATTTTACACAGCTGACAATGTGTCAGGCCAAGTGGACGCAGATGTGTTGCTCTCTGTGACCCCCCCCCCGCAAATGCCATCGACCATGGAGGCGGGCACTATTTTGGGTTATTGCGTTGGTGAACCTTGGAACCAGGCCGCCGTGTTCAAAGGCATCGGCGTACCGGTCATCACCGACTATGAAATCTGGAAAAACAATCCTGAAAAAGTATTCGGGATGACTCAGGAATTTACCGAGAAATATCCAAACACGACGATTGCGTTGACCAAAGCCTTGATCCGCGCAGCACAGTGGCTGGATGCCGATAACAACGCCAACCGTGCTGAGGCTGTGGAAATTCTCAGCCGCCCTGAATATGTCGGTGCGGATGCAGAAGTGATCGCCAACTCGATGACTGGCACATTTGAGTACGAGAAAGGTGACAAGCGTGACATCCCTGATTTCAACGTATTCTTCCGCCACAATGCAACATACCCGTTTTATTCGGATGCGATTTGGTACCTGACCCAAATGCGTCGCTGGGGGCAAATCACCGAGGCGAAACCTGCCGAGTGGTACGCCGAAGTCGCAGCCGACGTTTACAAGCCTGACCTCTACTTAAAAGCCGCGCAAATGTTGGTGGATGAGGGTCTGATCAAGGCAGAGGACATTCCATTTGGATCCGACGGTTTCAAACCAGCGACCAGTGCCTTCATCGATGGGATTGAATACGACGGCAAGAAGCCGTTGGAATACCTCCAAGCGCTTGCAATCGGTCTGAAAGACTAGTCCCCACAGAAACTTTGCCCCCTGACGGAAAAGATGAAATCATGACAGCCTTAACAGACCCCCAAATGGACAAAGAAGCCCGTAAAGAACGGTTTTTCTCAAAGGTCAATAAGATGGACAAATATGTTTCCATCCTTGGCCTTGCATGGATCACACCGCTCTTAAAAATCATCGGTGGAGATGACGTTAAATCAAACGGCAAAGAAATTTGGCGGCTGTTTGGGATACCCTTGCTGGCCATCCTTTTGTTCCTAGGGGCTTGGGGCGTTTTGGCGCCTAAGGTTGTGACCTCTCTTGGCGCGGTTCCTGGGCCATCACAGGTTTGGGAGCAATTCGTAAACCTGAACGCCGACCACAACCGTCAGCGCGAAAAAGAAGCGGCGTTTTACGAGCGCCAAGATACCCGCAACGCCAAATTGATCGAGGCGGGAAAAGCCGACAGAGTGAAACATCGCTCTTTCACGGGGGCACCAACCTACTACGACCAGATTTGGACATCGCTCAAAACCGTCTTCTTCGGCTTCCTGATTGGCACGGCAATCGCCGTGCCGTTGGGCATCGCTGGTGGGCTGTCTCCGTTAGTGGCTGCCGGTATGAATCCGATTATTCAGATTTTTAAACCCGTGTCGCCACTGGCGTGGTTGCCGATTGTCACAATGGTGGTGTCAGCAACAGTCACCTCTGTTGAACCTTTTCTGGCGAAATCCTTTCTGGTGTCCGCCATCACCGTGACACTTTGTTCGATCTGGCCAACGCTGATCAACACGACACTCGGCGTCGCCAGCATCGACAAAGATTTGGTCAATGTCGGCAAGGTTCTAAAACTTGGCACTTGGACCAAGATCACCAAATTGGTTCTGCCCTCCGCTCTGCCCCTTATCTTTACAGGTATGCGTCTGTCATTGGGTGTCGGTTGGATGGTTTTGATCGCGGCTGAAATGTTGGCGCAAAACCCTGGCTTGGGCAAATTCGTCTGGGATGAATTCCAAAATGGCTCCAGCCAATCCTTGGCCAAAATCATGGTCGCCGTTCTGACCATTGGTGTCATCGGCTACCTGCTGGACCGCATAATGTTTGCCCTGCAATCCATGTTTACCTTCTCGAAAGACAGATAAAATGAGTATTCTAACTCTTAAAAACGTAAGCAAGTCATACGGTGACTCAACCATTCTAAAGGACATCAACCTAGAAGTCGAAGCGGGCGAGTTCATCGCGATCCTTGGGTTTTCAGGATCAGGAAAATCGACTTTGATGAACATCTTGGCGGGCTTGGACAAAGCCGACAGCGGTGATGTGCTCCACAGTGGGGCACCGATCACCGAGCCGAGCCCCGAACGCGGGTTGGTGTTCCAAAGTTATTCGTTGATGCCGTGGTTGACGGTGAGGGAAAATGTCGCGCTGGCCGTTAACTCGGTTTGCAAAGGCAAATCCAAGCCCGAGCGCGAGGATTTGGTGGCTCATTATATCGACATGGTCGGCCTGAACCACGCCGTTGATCGGCACCCGTCAGAACTGTCTGGCGGCATGCGTCAGCGGGTGTCTGTTGCACGTGCTTTGGCGATGCAACCTGAAATCCTGCTGCTGGACGAGCCACTGTCCGCGTTGGACGCGTTGACCCGCGCCAATCTGCAAGACGAGATCGAAGCGATCAGCCAGATCGAAAAGAAAACCATCATTTTGATCACCAATGACGTCGACGAAGCCATTCTGCTGGCGGACCGCATCATTCCGCTGACCCCTGGCCCAAATGCCAGCTTTGGCCCTGACTTCAAGGTCACCATCCCGCGCCCCCGCGACCGCACCAAAATGAACGACAGCGCCGAGTTCATCAAACTGCGCGGTGCGATCACCAAGTATTTGATGGACGTCGGGTTTGAGGCGGCCTCGGCCCAAAACCGTGTTTTACCAGACGTCACTGCCGCCCACCAGTTGACGCCAGTGGCCCTTCGCAAGGCCAGCACCTCTACAGCCATAAACGATGAGCGCTATCTGCAATTTTCCCAAGTTCACAAGGTCTACCCAACGCCAAAAGGTCCGCTGACTGTCGTCGAAGATTTTGAAATGACGATGAAAAAGGGCGAGTTTGTTTCGATCATCGGCCATTCGGGCTGCGGCAAGTCCACAGCGTTGACCATGGCGGCCGGGCTTAACTCTATCTCAAAAGGGGCTATCAAACTGGATGGTATCCACGTTGAAGGCGCCGACCCCGAACGCGCCGTTGTATTCCAAGCGCCCAGCCTGTTCCCTTGGTTGTCCGCCATAGAAAACGTCGCGATTGGGGTCGACAAAGTTTACCCCCGCGCCAGCCGACAAGAACGCCAAGAAGTTGTTGAATACTACCTTGAACGGGTTGGTCTGGCCGACAGTATGGACAAATCCGCAGGTGATTTGTCGAACGGTATGCAACAGCGCGTTGGCATTGCCCGCGCCTTTGCGCTGTCCCCCAAATTGCTGCTTCTGGATGAACCCTTTGGCATGCTCGACAGTCTCACCCGTTGGGAGCTGCAAGAGGTGCTGATGGATGTCTGGTCCAAGACCAAAGTGACTGCGATTTGCGTCACCCATGATGTGGACGAAGCCGTGCTGTTGTCGGATCGCGTGTGCATGATGACCAACGGGCCGCAAGCCAAAGTCGGCAAATTGATGACAGTTGACCTACCTCGCCCACGCACTCGCAAGGCGCTGTTGGAACACCCAGATTACTATAAGTATCGCGCCGAAGTTTTGCAGTTCTTAGAGGACTACGAGCACGGCGATCCCGTTGAAGATCAATCCGAAACCCAAACAGGAGAGGCCGCATAATGGCGCAGAAACTTGTGATCATCGGAGCTGGCATGGCCTCTGGTCGATTGATTGAGCATTTGGTCGAGACGGACCCAACGGCCTATGACATCACGCTCTTTAACGCTGAACCACGCGGCAACTATAACCGCATCATGCTCTCACCCGTTTTGTCAGGCGACAAGACCTATGAGGACATCCTCACTCATTCCGATGAGTGGTACGCCGCCAACAATGTTACCACATTCTTTGGCGAGGCTGTGACCGCGGTCGACCAAGTTTCCAAAACCGTTTCAACGACTTCGCACACAATGGGTTACGATAAACTGGTCATTGCCACAGGCTCTGCGCCGTTTATCATTCCGGTCGCGGGCAACGATCTGCCCGGCGTCATGGCCTACCGCGACATGGACGATGTAAATGCGATGCTGGCGGCCTGCGAAAAACCAGGTGCAAATGCTGTTGTCATTGGCGGTGGGCTGTTGGGCTTGGAGGCCGCAGCCGGTCTGAAACAACAAGGCATGGACGTCACCGTGCTGCATATCATGCCCCATTTGATGGAGCGCCAGCTGGACCCCGCTGCAGGTCATTTACTGCGCAAAGATCTGGAACGCCGCGACATCAACATCCACACCAAAGGCTTTACCAAAGCCATCTTGGGCAAGGGAAAAGTTGATGCCGTCGTGTTGGAAGATGGCACGATCTACCCTGCCGATATCGTTGTGATGTCTGCAGGTATCCGTCCTGAAACGCGGCTTGCCACGGATATGGCGCTACAAGTTGAACGCGGCATCGTTGTGGATGACCAAATGCGCACCAGTGCGCCTGACATCTACGCGGTTGGCGAATGTATCGAGCACCGTGAGCAGCTCTATGGTTTGGTTGCGCCCTTGTACGATCAAGCCAAGGTATTGAGCCAAACCCTGCTGGGAGCTGAGGCGACGTTCAACCCCGTCGAAATCTCGACTAAGCTTAAGGTTACTGGTTGCGATCTGTTTTCGGCAGGCGATTTTGCCGAAGGCGATGACCGCGAAGAAATCGTGTTTCGAGATGCGGTTCGCGGTGTCTACAAACGGCTGATTTTGCAAAACGACGTCATCATCGGCGCGGTGATGTATGGCGACACGACGGATGGCGGTTGGTTCTTGCAAAAGATCAAATCGGGCGAAGACATCAGCGACATTCGCGACACGCTGATTTTTGGGCCCAGCTTTGCAGGCGGTGCCCCCGTGGACCCGTTGGCGGCCGTTGCAGCCTTGCCGCTTGATGCGGAAATCTGTGGCTGTAACGGCGTTTCCAAAGGCGACATTTTGGCCGCAATTGAAAGCGGCGCAGATGGTTTGGACGCGGTCAAGGCCATCACTAAGGCCTCGACGTCTTGCGGAACTTGTTCCGGTCTGACAGCACAGGTCGTACAAATCAGCCTGGGCGATGATTTCGTTCTGCCGCTAGCCGAGACCATGTGCAAATGCACAGACTACAGCCATGATGATATCCGCAAGCTGATCCTGTCTAAGGGCCTGAAATCAATCCCGGAAGCGATGCAAGAACTGCAATGGAAAACCTCCTGCGGCTGTATCATCTGCCGCCCTGCCCTGAATTACTACATGGTTTGTGCTTGGCCCGGTGAATACGTTGATGACGGTCAAAGCCGCTACATCAACGAACGCGTCCATGCCAACATCCAAAAGGACGGTACCTATTCGGTCGTGCCACGCATGTTTGGCGGCATCACGACGCCGGATGAGCTGCGCGCGATTGCCGATGCGGCGGACAAATTCAACGTGCCCACCGTCAAAGTGACAGGTGGTCAGCGCATCGACTTGCTGGGCATCGAAAAAGAGGACCTGCCCGCGATCTGGTACGATCTGAACGCCGCTGGCATGATGTCGGGTCAGGCCTATGCCAAAGGGCTGCGCACCGTGAAAACCTGTGTCGGCACCGAGCATTGCCGCTTTGGCACCCAAGACAGCACAGGCTTGGGTATTAAGCTGGAAAAGGCCATGTGGGGCGCTTGGTCCCCGCATAAATTCAAACTGGCCGTGTCCGGTTGCCCCCGCAATTGTGCCGAAGCGACCTGCAAGGATTTGGGTATTGTCTGTGTAGATTCAGGCTATCAAATCTTGGTTGGCGGGGCCGCTGGTATGGATTTGCGCGAAACCGATTTACTGGCTCAAGTGGCCACCGAAGAAGAAGCCATTGAGCTGTCTTGCGCATTTTATCAGCTGTACCGCGAAGGCGCGCAATATTTGCACCGCCCTTACAAATGGATCGCCAAGGTCGGTTTGGATTGGTGCAAGGAACAATGCGTAGATGATCTAGAAAACCGCGCAGCATTGGCAGCACGGTTCCATTTTAGCCAGCAATTTTATCAAGTCGATCCATGGGAAGAACGCGCTTCGATGGGCAAAGATGCTTACGAATATTCACCCCTCGCAGATTTCACAAAGGTGGCCGCAGAATGACTGATTTCATCGATATTGGCGCGGTTGAGGACATCCCGGTACGCGCTGCGCGTTTGGTGAAAACCAATCACGGATGCATTGCGGTTTTCCGAAATGCGGACGACAAGATTTTCGCGATTGACGACAAATGCCCGCACAAAGGCGGCCCGCTTTCAAACGGCATCCAGCACGGGGAAAGCATCACTTGCCCTTTGCACAACTGGGTGTTTGATTTGAACTCAGGTCAAGCCCAAGGCGTGGATGAAGGCAGCGTAAAAACCTACCCCACAAAGGTCGTTGAAGGTCGCATTCTGATACACAAATGCGCGCTCCAAATCGCAGTTGCCGCAGAATGACCCCGACCAAAACAACATGCGCATATTGTGGCGTCGGGTGCGGTGTAATCGCGACGCCTGACGGTAAAGGTGGCGTTGGCATCCAAGGTGACGACACCCACCCTGCCAACTTTGGGCGGCTTTGTTTGAAGGGCACCAATTTGGGCCAGACCTTGTCACTAGAAGACCGGTTGTTGGCCCCCATCATCAACGGCAACAATGCCCCGTGGGACGAAGCCACAACATTGGTCGCTGACAAAATCACCCAATCGATCAAGGAACATGGACCAGACAGCGTTGCCTTTTACGTTTCAGGCCAGTTACTGACCGAGGACTATTATGTCGCCAACAAACTGATGAAGGGCTTCATCGGGTCGGCCAACATCGACACCAACTCGCGGCTATGCATGGCCTCGACCGTGGTGGGGCACAAACGCGCTTTTGGAACGGACACAGTGCCCGGCACCTATGAAGATTTGGACATGGCTGATTTGGTGGTCATTGTTGGTTCGAACTTGGCGTGGTGCCACCCGGTCTTGCATCAACGTGTGATGGCCGCCAAAGAAAAACGTGGCACGCAGATCGTCAACATTGATCCTCGTCGCACAGCGACGTCTGAAATGGCGGATGTGCATTTAGGCATAAGACCTGGTGGCGACGTTGCGCTTTTCAATGGGTTGCTGGCCGCCATTTCGGACAGTGACCAAGTCAACCAGGACTATGTCCGCAAGCATGTTGACGGCTATTCAGGCGCCGTGGAGGCAGCCCGTTTAATGCGCGACGAAGGCCTTGCTGATGCTACTGGTTTGACAGACCAAGAACTGACCGATTTTTACACGCTATGGATAAATACCAAACGCGTGGTCACGGTTTTCTCGCAAGGTGTGAACCAAGCTTCGGACGGATCAGACAAGGTTAATTCGATCATTAACTGCCACTTGTCGACGGGTCGGATTGGCAAGACTGGTTGCGGCCCGTTTTCGGTGACAGGTCAGCCCAACGCGATGGGCGGACGCGAAGTGGGCGGGTTAGCAAATATGCTGGCCGCCCATTTGAATATCGAAAACCCAGGCCATCGTAATTTGGTTTCGGATTTTTGGGGTACGGCCAATTTGCCGACGCAACAGGGGTTGAAGGCTGTTGATTTGTTCAAAGCCTGCGCCAGCAATCAGATCAAGGTGCTTTGGATTATGTGCACCAACCCAGCCGTCAGCATGCCTCAAGCCGATGATGTTATTGCGGCGATCAAAAACGTGGATTTCGTCGTGGTGTCAGACATCATTGTCGACACGGATACAACGCGATTGGCGGACGTTGTTTTACCCGCCACGGGGTGGGGCGAAAAGGAGGGAACTGTCACCAATTCGGAACGCCGCATATCGCGCCAGCGCGCTTTTTTGCCCGCTCCGGGACAGGCAAAGCACGATTGGCAGATCATCTGTGATGTCGCTAAGGCAATGGGATATGCGCAGGCATTCAACTACAAAAACCCGTCGGAAATTTTTACCGAATGGGCCGAGATGACACAGCTTTCAGCTATGGCGAACAAGGGTTTGGATTTAACGCAGTTGTCCAACTTGTCCCCTCAAGAATATGACAGGTTGCCCCCCGTGCAATGGCCTGTTCAGCCCGACAAAAGCGATACGCGTTTCTTCGCCAATGGGCAGTTTTTTACCGAGAACCGCAAGGCTAATATGTTGCCGATTACAACGAGAATTAGTGCGGACGCAACTTCTGAACACTATAAATTCAACCTCAACACAGGCCGCATTCGAGACCATTGGCACACAATGACCCGCAGCGCGAAATCTTCCAGCCTAAGCGGGCATATTGCCGAGCCATTTTTGGAAATACACCCAACGGATGCGCGGTCACTGGACATTGAAACGGCTGATTTAGTCCAAGTCGACAGCCCTCATGGAGATGTCGTTTTGCGCGCTCTGGTGACAGAACGCGTTCAACAAGGCCATGTCTTTGCGCCGATACACTGGACGTCGGTGTGGGCCTCAAAGGCGCGGATTGATACGTTGATACCTTCGGTCAGGGATCCGCTGTCAGGCCAACCAGAATTCAAACGCACTGTGGTGGGTGTCACCAAGCTAAACCCATCCTTTTTTGGGTTTGCCGTCGCCATGAATGAACCTGATCCCACTTCCAAATATTGGGCCAAAGCACGGACAAAAACGGGCTGGCGCCTCGAATTTGCATGCGACGAAACGCCCGTCAATTTTGAGCAATTTGCACGCGCTCAACTGGTCGAACCTGACGCCGAGTGCGTGACCTATTCAGACACCAAGCGTGGTCAAAGCCGCATAGCATTTGTTAAGGATGGCATCGTCATCGGCGCTATGTTTATCAGCCCGAAACCCGTAGAGTTGGCGCGTCAATTCGTCATCAACCAGTTTGATAGTGTTGCTGACAGTAGCATTCTAGCTGGAGTTTCTGGTGCGGAAGACGTTGATGCGGGCCCAACGGTTTGTTCGTGCTTTAACGTTGGGGTGAACTCTCTAATCGACATTATTGAAACCGGTAAAGCGACTAGCATTGAGCAGATTGGAAACCTGCTGCAAGCCGGATCAAACTGTGGTTCATGTCGTCCCGAGCTGGTAAATTTGTTGAACCGACATCAAACAAGAATTGCCGCTGAGTGATTCTTGCTGATCACTTCATTCATTCCATATTGGTTCCGGTGAACCGAAAATTTTCCGTTTTTACTCTCAACTCTCTGCAACAGGCGTTAACGTCAGACACAACGCAGTGTCCGGCTCAAATTTTGGACCCACGAATTGTGGGCAATTCCGCACGTCGCTTGGATCCTAAGCCAACAAAAATCGCGGTTATGGGCTGCCTTCGCCAAACACGCGGATATACCGGATAACGATTGGGCCCAATGTGATCATAAATAGTGCTGGCAACATCAGGCTCGCCATAACAGCAGACATTTTGACAGGAAGTTTATTCGCTTGTTCCTGCGCGTTGATTTCGCGGTTTTCGCGCATCTCGACGGCATATGATTTCAATGCTTCGCTAATCGAGCTGCCATACTGCATCGACTGTACGATGACATTCACAAAAGAAAGCACTTCGGGGAGGTTCATTCGTGTGCCCATCTGGAGCAACGCTTCTGACCGCTCACGGCCAGCAAGAACTTCGGTTTGAACTTGAAGAAACTCGTCGCTGATCACAGGTGAAACACGCGTGATTTGTTGCCCCACCTTGGTCATTGCCGCGTCAAAACCCAAGCCAGCCTCGGCCGAAATTTGCAGCAAGTCCATCGCGTTGGGAAAACCGTCTTCAATGTCGCGGTAACGCTTTTTGATTTTCCGATTCAACCAGACTGTTGGTGCGTAGAAGCCAACGGCAGTTGTGACCGCAAGAATTTGCAGGATACGAATGGGACTCAGGCCGTTCAGAAATTCGTCGACCCCGGGCGGCACACCAACAAAGGCGCGTATCGACATCAAAATAACCGCAATCGTGGGTATGCTCATCGCGAGTATCAGACGAAAGAAGTAGAAATTTCGCACCGATTGCGTCCCGGTAAAGCCAGCTTTTTCAAGCTGAAGCCGGATTTCTGTGCGTTTGACTTTGTCGTCAGGCACCAACGCCTTGAGAAGACCAACTGGAACGGTGTCAGGTGTTTTCATCAACTTGCGCCGCTGGGAGCTTCCTGCATAGGCACGCGCACTTCGCCGCATCCGCGCGGCTGCAATGTCGTCGGTATTAAAAGCCGCATAGAGCCCAAAGATCGTGATCAGCATCCCGATGGCCACTGCCAGAGGGAGGAGAAGCTGGTTCCATCCAGCAAAAGCGAGGTGAAATTCTTGCATAGCGCTTTTGTCCTTAGACCCGGAAATTCACGAGTTTTTGCATGATCAAAAAGTTGGCTGCGACAAGCAGACAAATGGCCGTGGCGATTGGCAGATAAAGCGGGTCATCACTGACCGAGGGGTAGTAGTCAGGAGCGGTGAGCATCGTCGTGCCATACATCAAGAATGGCAGCGAAGAGAGCACCCAAGCAGTGATCCGACCTTCCGACGAAATGGCAATGATCCGACGACGCATCGTAAACCGGCCTCGGATGACGCGTGCAAGGGTTCCAAGCATCGCAGCAAGATTCCCACCGGTACCGTGCTGAATGGACACACTCACCGCCAGGTAATGCATGTCTTCCTGATCAATACGGTCCGCCAGATCAAAGAACGCCTCAACAAGGTCATCGCCATAGGTGATCTGATTAGACATGATCTGAAATTCGGCACCAAGCGGGTCAGGCATATTCTTAGCAGCGTTTTGAATGGTCACGTTCAACGGATGGCCGACGCGCAGCCCCCGCATCATTAGGTCCAATGCATCCGGCAGCTGCTCAGCGAACTTTCCGGCCCGCTGTTTGCGGATGATGTTAATGATGCTCATCGGGATAACCATGCCGACCAACGTCGCCATTATGCTTGCGGCTTTAAAGCCCAGAACAAACGAAGCGACCAAGAAAAGGCTGGCTGCCACCGCTGCACAAATAGCCAAGAAAACAAGCGGACTCATTGTCATGCCAGCTTGCCGCATCTTTGCGGGAAGCGTCCCGTAAACCGGAATTCGGCTCATCAAAGTGGGCTTGGGCGTATCACGAACAAGTTTAATCTGCTTTTCGAGGGCCATTGCAGCCCCCAGTTTCGACATTCTTTTTGCCTGATATTTTCCATTGGAGTCTTCGCCAGAGAGTAAGGCGCGCACCCCCTCCAACAGCAGAAGAACGCCCAAAAAACCGGCAATATACAGGAAGAGTAGAGGATCGAGGATGTCAAACTCGGACATTAACTTGCTCCAACATTGGAGAAGGTTTCAATCGGCAGATCGTATCCGGCAGCAACCAGAGCACTCATGCATTTTGGCCGAATGCCCGTGGCCTTGAAAACACCGAGGATTTTGCCGTCTTTGTCTTTGCCCTGCTTTTCGAATGTGAAAATGTCCTGCATCATGATCTGGTCACCTTCCAATCCCGTCACTTCGGCGATGGACATAACCCGGCGGGAACCATCGCTCAGACGGCTTAGCTGCAACACGATGTTGATGCCGGAACCGATCTGGCCACGAATGGCGCTGAGGGGGAAACCGCCCCCAATCATCGATACCATCTGCTCAAGGCGCCCCAGCGCATCACGTGCGGTATTGGCGTGAATAGTCGTCATTGATCCATCGTGGCCGGTGTTCATGGCTTGCAGCATGTCAAATGCCTCAGACCCGCGAACCTCACCAATCACGATGCGATCTGGCCGCATCCGCAGGGCGTTGCGGACAAGATCCCGTTGAGAAATCATGCCCGCTCCTTCAGAATTGGCCGGGCGGGTTTCGAGCCGAACCACATGGTCCTGCTGCAACTGAAGTTCCGCTGCATCTTCGATCGTGACAATGCGCTGGCGACGGTCAATGTATGATGACAGTGCGTTCAACATTGTCGTTTTGCCCGAACCTGTACCGCCTGAAATTAGGACGTTCAGCCTTGCCTCAGCCACGGCACGCAAGAAGGTCAGAGCGCTTTGGCTCAGGGCTCCGTGATCAACCAGCTTGTTCAGTGTGAGTGGTTTGCGCGAAAACTTACGGATCGACAAGGTCGGACCGTCAATTGCACAAGGCCGGATGATCGCGTTCACACGGCTGCCATCCTCGAGCCGAGCATCCATCCACGGTTGTGACTCATCGATGCGACGTCCAATACGCGAGACGATTTTGTCGATAATGCGCAGCAGGTGGCGCTCACTGGAAAAACCGACCGGCACGCGTTCAAGCATACCACCGCGTTCAACATAAACATTTTCATGACCGTTCACCAGAATATCACTGATAGACGGATCCGCCAGCAATGGCTCCAGCGGGCCAAGTCCAAGCACTTCGTCAAGCAACTCATCAATGAGCATTTTGAATGCTTCTGAGTTCAGCTCGTCACCGGATTCACTGAGTTCGCCGGCAACCAACACCGACAATTCGCGGCGAAGTTTGGGGGGCGAAACCTGATCAATGACAGCGAGGTTCAGCTTCTCCAGCACAAAGTTATGCAGGCGGTTTTTTAGCGTGCGGTAGTTTTCAGACTCAGAATCCGCCGACACCTCAAACTCTGCCGGTGCGGCAAAACTCCTTGGCACATCCGGCTCAACCGGAATGCCGGACGCCGGAACTGCGACCAACTGGTCCTTTGGTACAGACGTCTGAAAGTCTTTAAACATAACGCTCTTACTGCCTCATTTATTATTTTATGCTTTTCGCCTTCTATCACTAGCTTGGGATTGCGACATTTTATTGACAATTTGATGGATTGATTTGACAGTTGGCGACCGCTTGCTCACCTCAGCCATCGGAACGCCGCGTTCACTTGCTTTACCTGCTGTGCGGCTATCGGCGGGAAGCCAGATATCAAACGGCTTTTCCAAGAACTTAGCCGCCTCTTTAACCGATTTGGGAAGGGAGGTCGGCTTCTTCTCTCTGGAAACGACAATATCCAACGGCAGTCCAGGGTTGTCTTCGGTATAGAAGTCGATCAGCCGGCGCGCCTGGCGAACGCCGGGAACGGAGGTGTCTGTCACCAAAAGCATCTGATCCGTATGTGCCAACACTGGCGCAAGCCACAAAACCATAGAGCGCGGCAATCCAAGGATTACATAGTCATACTCTTTCCGAAGTTCCGAAATGAGCTGAACTACCATTTCTGGCGAAAGCGCATCAAACGGTGCAAACTCTACTGGCGCGGGCAGAACATCAAACTGACCTTTGTAGCTAACCATTGCTTTACGCAGGAACGCAGCATC
>JGI24023J19991_10000611_pt1 | contig 27756 bp, 24 predicted proteins | sample Cruoilmetagenom1_FD_19991 | JGI IMG/M metagenome (IMG submission 19991) | reverse complement strand
TAGTGTACTTGCCGTACATAAGCGAAATGCAACGCGGTTCCGGGAAAAAATGGCCCCGTCCCTTCGGGCTGGGCCCCAAAACAGGCCAGGCGGCGTTGCTCGTCGTTCATTTGGAATAACCAAACCTCACTCCTCGCGCCTTGCCTGGCCTGTTTTGGGGCTCCAGCGCGGGGGCGTCATTAGGGTTAACAGGCCCTAGACTTCTATCATCTCGAAGTCATCTTTACCCGCACCACATTCCGGGCATACCCAGTTGATAGGAATATCATCCCAGCGTGTTCCGGGAGGGAAACCGTCTTCCGGTAAACCTTTGGTCTCGTCATAAATATAACCACAAATGACGCACATATATGTTTTCATGCCAAATAACCTTAAGTAAGCTTGGAGACAAATTCAATTAATACGTAATATTGTTACATGTTTCATTCGATATCTGAACTATTTATCGCCCTTCTCATGACGTATGTCAATGCGGCATTGATGTTATAATCAGCTCTATGATGCAACACATACCTTCCGCTCTTGTCTTCTCCGGCCTCGATCCCGGCGGAGGCGCTGGTATCCAGGCTGATATCGAAGCCCTTGCCAGTCAGGGCTGCCATGCCTGCCCGGTTATTACCTCCCTGACTATTCAGGATACGGTTGATGTAAAAAATACTGTAACAGTTGATCCTGCCTTATTACATGATCAGGCCATGTGTATTATCGAAGACATATCAATCTCGGCGGTTAAAATTGGGCTTATCGACCATACAAGTACCGCTGAAGTCATTGCTGGCATCCTGTCGCAGCTACCCAATATCCCGGTTATCCTTGACCCTGTTTTAGCCAGTGGCGCCAATACAGAGATGGGCAATGCAGACGTTCGCCAGGCCATCAAGGAAATACTGTTACCCCTGACCACCATCCTCACACCTAATTCAAGAGAAGCGCGCATGCTGGCACCACAGGCGGACACGCTGAGCGCCTGCGCCATGGCCTTACTGGACGACGGCTGTGAATTTGTATTGATTACTGGCACCCACGAACCGACCGACAAGGTCAGCAATACACTTTACAGCAACCATCGCAAACTCGAGACATTCAACTGGCCACGATTGACCGGAGAATATCATGGCTCTGGTTGCACCCTGGCTTCAAGCATTACTGGCCTTCTCGCACAGGGAAATGAACCCTTATCCGCCATCCATGAAGCCCAGGAATACACCTGGCAAAGCCTGAAAAACGCCTACCGTGTCGGCAATGGCCAGTCTATCCCGAACCGCCTTTTTTGGGCCAACAATAATTGATCCATGAATAATCAACAGCGTTTACAAGGCTTGTATACCATCACAAATGAGGCGCTGTTACCCGCCGCACAATTGATTCCCGCAGTTGAAAAGGCCATTGCCGGTGGTAGTCGCATCATACAATTCCGCGACAAAACATCCGTTCCACTTATGCGCAAACAATTGGCACAGGCGCTGCGAACCCTGTGCACAAGGACGCAAACCCTGTTTATTGTCAATGATGATATTGAGCTGGCCCTTGAGATACAGGCCGATGGTGTCCATCTGGGCAAGGATGACAGCCGCCTGTTGGTTGCACGTGAACGACTGGGGAGTGACAGTATTATCGGCATTTCCTGCTATAACCAATTCGACCTGGCGGTGAGCGCGGAAAAGGCAGGTGCTGACTATGTCGCCTTTGGCAGTTTTTATCAATCCGCTATCAAACCGGATGCCGTACAGGCCGACAGTCGCTTGTTAATCAATGCCGCAAAACATCTGCACATTCCCGCCGTCGCTATCGGCGGTATCACCCCAGAGAATGCNCCACAGCTGATCGATGCCGGCGCTGACATGCTGGCCGTCATATCAGCCGTCTTTGCGCAAACCGATATAGAAGCCAGCGCGCGTCAATTCAGCGGCTTATTCAGTGATAAACAATCATTCAGCAAGACCCGGTCACAGCGCTGAAGGGTACGAGTCGATCTGCTGAATCAGGAAGTCTCCGGAAATCTCAACGTCCTAGTTGAGAACTTTATAACCCCTACCCCGCAAGCAGTTACGCACGACCCGGTTTTTTTCCTGGGCGGCACTCCCTGCACCTCTTGCCGCACCTGCTACGCCACCCACGCCAGCGGCCTTTGCCACGGTGCGACTATCACCAACAATCGCGCCTATGGCCGCTCCGACCACAGCACTACCCACGGCGCTACCCGCCACACGCTGTCCGCTGCTGACCTCATCGGCATAGACCCGACAGGCACTCAGGTCCTGATGATATTGGCCCATATCCACGCCTTCCCGATCGATAATAACGCGATTAGAAGCACTACAGGCTGCCAACAATAGCGGCAGCAATAGAAAAAATCCTGTTTTCATGGCAAGCATCCTGTCCTTACAATTCATAGCATGTATCTGTCTGTCTCACATTAAAGAACGAAAAACCCGCCTGATCAAGCGATATTGTCTCACTTTGAGCAGACCAGGGGACTTCACTCACATCCCCTCTTCTTACACTGGTCGGCTTCCACTATAATAACCGGCAATAGTCATCTTCAACATAAGGATCGCGCAATGCCACACTCCCATGAATTATTCACCCAGGCTCAAAGACACATCCCGGGCGGGGTCAATTCTCCTGTCAGGGCCTTTAATGGTGTCGGTGGCGAGCCCGTTTTCTTCAAGCGTGCGCAAGGCCCTTATGTGTGGTCCGAGAGTGATCAGCAATATATTGATTATGTCGGCTCATGGGGGCCCATGGTGGTGGGTCATGCACATCCCGAGGTGATCGAGGTCGTGCAGGAAACCGCTAGCCAGGGGCTCAGTTTTGGCGCCCCGACGGTGCTGGAAACCCTCATGGCAGACAAGGTATGCGAACTATTGCCGTCAATGGAACTGGTGCGTATGGTCAGCTCGGGCACCGAGGCTACCATGAGCGCCATCCGCCTGGCCCGTGGCTTCACCGGCAGGGATAAAATCGTCAAGTTTGAAGGTTGTTACCATGGCCACTCCGACTCCTTGCTGGTCAAGGCAGGCTCGGGCGCATTGACCCTGGGCGTGCCCACATCACCCGGCGTACCCGTGGCATTGGCCGAACATACCATAACGCTTCAATATAATAATATCGATGAAGTACGTGAAGCCTTCGCCCATGTGGGCGGACAAATCGCCTGCATCATCGTTGAACCGGTTGCCGGAAACATGAACTGCATACCACCCGTGCCAGGCTTTCTTGAAGGCCTGCGTGAGATTTGCGACGAATACGGCACTGTCCTGATTTTTGACGAAGTCATGACCGGCTTTCGCGTTGCCCTGGGAGGCGCGCAAACACACTATGGCGTCACACCCGACCTGACCACCCTGGGTAAAATCATCGGTGGCGGCATGCCGGTTGGCGCATTTGGCGGTAAGCGTGACATCATGGAACATATCGCACCACTCGGGCCGGTCTATCAGGCCGGAACCTTGTCCGGTAATCCAGTGGCGATGGCGGCCGGACTCAAGACCCTGGAACTCATCAGCGAAAAGAATTTTTACAAAGAACTAACGACTAAAACCGAAACCCTGGTCAATGGCATCCTGGCGCAGGCAGACATGGCCGGCATCCCGTTAACGGCCAATAAGGTCGGTGGTATGTTTGGTTTCTTTTTCAGTGATGAAAAGAATATCAGTCACTTCTACCAGGTCAGCAATTGCAATCAGGATCGCTTCAAGTTATTTTTTCACGGCATGCTGAATGAAGGTGTTTACCTTGCCCCGTCTGCCTTCGAGGCCGGCTTTGTTTCAGCCAGCCATAGCGAGCAGGATCTGCAAGCGACCATTGATGCTGCTGGCAGGGTATTTAAACAACTATAATGGCATTGAACTGCCAACCTGGCTGCTCGTTAACCCGATCAGGCATGCTATGACAAACGCACTCTTTACCCTTAGCCAAAATCTCTATTGAATGGCAGAATAATAAACATGGATACTGCCACTCACCCCCAACTGGCCTGGCTTATTGACTGGATCCAGCAGTACCCGGTATTGACAGGTGCATTTATTTTCTGCGTCGCCATGCTGGAGTCACTGGTGCTGGTCGGCCTACCTGTCCCTGGTGCCGCCCTGATTATTGCTTTTGGCGCATTAATCGCACTGGGTCACCTCGACTTCACCAACACCATGCTGCTATGCATTGCAGGGGCCATTGCCGGAGACGGCATCAGCTTCTGGATTGGCTATCACTACCAGGAACAACTTAAAAATATCTGGCCGTTCAAACATTTCAAATCACACCTGAAACGGGGTGAACTTTTTTTTGACAAACACGGCGGCAAAAGTATTGTATTCGGTCGTTTTGTAGGCCCTGTTCGCGCTGTCATTCCCACTATCGCCGGTATGATGGGCATGTCACCCATGCGCTTCACCATTATCAATGTACTCTCAGCGATCGCCTGGGCTCCGGCGTACTTGTTACCAGGAATGGTCTTTGGTGCATCAATGGAGATGGCTGCCGAAGTCGCCATTCGACTCGTCGTACTGGTGATGACTGTCGTCATTCTATTATTGATTATTCGTTGGCTGATACGAAGAACGCTGAATTACCTGCAACCCAGGGCCGATTCCATAAGACAGAAAAGCATTCAATGGGCTCACCGCCATAAACGCCTTGGGCCCGCTGTACAGTCACTCATCGACCCCAGACAACCAGAATCGCCTGCGTTATTGTTTTTCGCTATCGTACTCATTGCTGCCGGACTGACATTCTTTTTTATACTGAGTGCACTGAATGGGCAACACGCCATTCTCGATCACCGCGTCTATGAATTCATGCAAAGTTTACGCACGCCCGGGATGGATCAAATCATGATCGCTATTACCATGCTGGGCGACACACTGGTCATTGCCAGCATAACGATCATTATGCTGAGCTGGCTACTCTACCAGCGCAATATCCCCGCGGCCATGCACTGGCTCGCTGCCATTATATTCGGAACCATACTGACGCGCGTTCTCAAGATCAGCCTGCACATACCTCGTCCTGACCCTGGCCTGTTCCCGGATGCATCACATTACTCATTTCCCAGTGCACATAGCACCATGTCCATGCTCTTGTATGGATTCCTGGCCATCATTATCGGTCGCGAAATGCGCAGTCAATGGCGAAATCATATCTATGCTGCGTTTGCCATTATCATTAGCCTGATTGCCATTTCACGCCTATACCTTGGAGCCCATTGGTTATCCGATGTCATGGGCGGTTTGAGCCTGGGACTTGTCTGGATTACCTTATTGGGCATTGCCTATCGGCGCCACCTGTCCCCGGCCCTGGCCGTAAAGCCTTTTCTTGTTGTCACGTTCATCGCCATATCTTTCAGCAGTATCCTGAACTGGCAACTTAACCATGAGCGCGAATGGAATCGCTACACGGCAAAAACCGCGACGCCGATAAAACACCTGGACCAATGGTTCGAACACGATTGGAAAACACTACCCACCTTTCGTAATGATCTTGCAAATAGTTCTCGCTACCCGTTTAACTTGCAGTGGAACGGATCGATCAACACCATCAAAAAAACATTAACGGGTCACGGTTGGGTAGCCACAATGAAGCCGACACTGGAAACAAGTATGAAATGGCTCAGTTCAGCAACCCCACTGGACAAACGTGCAATTTTACCGCAAGTCCACAAAGGCTTACATGAAACCGCGGCCATGTCATTTTACGACACTCAAAATAAACAACTGTGGGTGCTGCGCCTGTGGCCTGGCAACAGCGAGTCAAATGGCAAGCCGATATGGCTGGGACAGATAACCCCAATGAGCACAAAATCTTATTTAAGCCTGTTTCACTACCCAGTAACACAGCACGAATTCACAGATTCATTGACACTGCTGGAGCATCAACTATCGCCATCTACATTCAAATCAGCTTATAGAAAAGACAGTGTTTCCACCGGCCATTGGAATGGAAAACTTTTATTGATCCGTTCAATTGAATAAGACAAGGCTCTTCTGCTTAATTGCGGGATTGGACGGGACGAAGCAATAACAAGATGTCCAATACAGTGCGAGGAACCCGTTAGCTTCCAAAGGGTCATGCATGAATTGCCCTGCGCTGTCAGATTCTAGACAACCTGCATCCCTTCCAGCATCTGATAGAGCTGCCCCAGTCTTTCCACGGGATCATCCATCTCCAGAAAAAACTGTTTCTGCTTCATTTCAATCGGCAGTAATTCAACCAGCCTGTAAGACACCCAGTTTGCATCCTTGAATTGCCTGGCAAGATCCGCATATAAATTATCCGCACTATCCAACAAGCGCTTAAGCACATCCACGAGCGACAGGAAACGTTCAGGCATGGCAATATCTTTTTTGTCTTCAAGCAATTCAACGGTCGCTATACTGAGCTGGTTTGACTGCACCTTTACATCAGACAGACTAAACCTTTGCTCTCCGATAACCGTAATACCCAGTAAGCCATCAGAACGCTGATGCCAGTCGACAATACGGGCAACGACGCCGATATTGACCGTACGGGCAGGCTCACCGACTTCCTTCCCATGTTCAATCATACAAACACCAAAACCACTATCGGCCTGCAGGCACTGGCTTACCATATCGAGATAACGTGCCTCGAAAATCCTCAACGGTAAGGGACCCCCGGGAAATAAAACAGTATGCAATGGAAATAATGGTAACTGCAATGTAGCCATAATATGAAAGCCCGATAACTATCTTATTCCTGCACACCCCAGCGTGGTAACAAATGATGTTCAACATTGAGATGATCAAGAATTCTGGCAACAACAAAATCGATAATATCCTGGACTTCTTTTGGCTGATAATAGAAGCCGGGGTTAGGCGGTAAAATAGTTGCCCCCATACGCGCCAGTTTCAACATATTTTCGAGATGGATTTCGGAAAACGGTGACTCTCTTGGTACTAATATTAAATTTTTGCGCTCTTTCAATATCACATCGGCTGCGCGTTCGATCAGATTATTACTACTTCCACAGGCAATTGATGCCAGTGTCCCGGTAGTACAGGGGCACACCACCATCGACCTTGGGGCACCACTGCCACTGGCCACGGGAGCCGTCCATTCCTCTTTCCCAAAAACCTGTATTTGATCGGCATCTGCCTGATACAGGGCAGTTAAATATTTCTGCATATCACGCGGTCGCGCAGGCAATTCAAGATCGGTTTCCATATCAATAACAATTTGTGCGGGTGCCGATACTAATAAATAGATCGATTCGCCAGCATCCACCAGACATTGCAGCAGCCTCAAGGCATACTGGATGCCGGATGCGCCGGTTATCGCCAGACAAATATTGGCAGGTTTATATTTCATGGTAACCGCTTTATTCTCTAGTATTAAATAATATACAATCGATTGACAGTAACATTATACTGCGCCTGTTTCCTTAACTATCGTTGCTTCAGCATGGCTTCAAGTTTACTGTGGATACCTGAAAAACCACCATTGCTCATCACCACGATATAGTCACCCTCCTGCACTTGTGCGCGCATGGCATCCACGATCGCCTCCACCTTGTCGTAAATAACAGCCTTACCCTCCAGCTGCGTAGCAATTCGAGATAAATCCCAATCCATCCCCTCGGGCTGGAAAAGGCAAACACCGTCTGCATCCTTTAAAGATGCGGCCAGCAGATCCTTATGAATACCCATACGCATGGTATTGGAACGTGGCTCCAGTAGTACCCAGATTCTGTTATCGCCAACATGCCCACGCATGCCTTCCAACGTAGTGGCTATCGCAGTGGGATGGTGAGCAAAGTCATCATAGAGACGAATGCCTCCCACCTCGGCCCTTAGTTCAAGGCGGCGCCTGACGCCTGCAAACTCAACCAGCGCATCCAGTGAAACTTTGACGGGTACACCCGCATGTCGGGCAGCAGCGATGGCCGCTATGGCATTACTGACATTATGCTTGCCCAATTGCGACCATGTCAGTGTTCCCTGCAATTGATTATTATAATAGATATCAAAACGGCTGCCATCAGCGCTGAGATGACGCGCCTCCCAACCCACACCTTCAGCATGGTCACAGTAAAATTTTTCCACGGGTGTCCAGCAGCCCATATCAAGCACTTCGTCCAGCGCTGCACTGTCTCCGTTACTGACCAGCAAACCATCGCCAGGCACCGTTCGTACTAAATGATGGAACTGTCGTTGAATGGATTTTAAATCATCAAAAATATCAGCGTGGTCAAATTCCAGGTTATTGGCAATAAGCGTACGGGGATGGTAATGAACAAATTTTGAGCGCTTGTCAAAAAATGCAGTATCATATTCATCCGCTTCAACCACAAAAAACGGCAGCTGCCCAAAACGTGCTGACAGACCGAAATTTTTCGGCACACCGCCAATCAGATAACCTGGCTGCATGCCCGCATACTCCAGTATCCACGCGAGCATGCTACTGGTCGTCGTCTTACCATGTGTACCGGAGACTGCCAGCACCCAGCGGTCCTTGAGGACATACTCGTATAACCACTGCGGCCCGGATGTATAGGGTATGCCCTTATTCAACACCATTTCCACCACGGGGTTACCACGACTCATGACATTGCCAATCACCACCTGATCCGGCTTGCAATCCAGGTGAGCAGGATCATAACCTTGCATTAAAGTAATACCCTGCTCCTCCAGTTGCGTACTCATCGGGGGATAAACATTTTCGTCAGAACCACTCACTTCATGCCCTGCCTGCCTGGCCAGCAAAGCGATACCACCCATGAATGTGCCACAAATACCTAAGATATGAATATGCATTTAAATCCTTGTTAAAATATTGCCGTTGCTTACGAAAACAAAAATGCTTGACCACCGCGACTGCCTTGTCTATGTTAAACTGAAGCCTCAGTCATATGGGTCACACAATCAAAATGCCTTATAAACCTGATCAACTCATTATATCTGACGACTCAATGCAATTATTCCTGGATACTGCAAAGAATATTGTCGAATATGCCAAGCAATGCGTCAAGGCAAGGGGCTCGTTCCATTTTGTCCTGGCAGGCGGTTCCACGCCCGAAAAACTTTACCTGCAACTATCCAGCGAGCTGTTGTCGAAACAAATGCCCTGGCCATCATGTCATTTCTATTTTGGCGATGAACGCATGGTAGCACATGACCATGCCGACAGTAATTATGGCATGGCGAAACGCTCCCTGTTCGACCTTGCTCCAGTACCTGCTGAAAATATTCACGCTATCCCCACTCACTGCCATACGCCACAGGAATGCGCAGCCCTTTATGAGAAAGAAGTGGCTGACACCCCTTCCCAAGATCTCGTTTTACTGGGAATTGGACAGGATGGCCACACTGCCTCCCTGTTTCCCGACACCGACATCCTTGAAGAAAAGCACAAAAACGCTACAGCAGTTTTTGTGCCTAAATTAAACAGTTGGAGGATCAGCCTGACATACCCTTACATCAATCAGTCACGGCGCGTCATCATCTTGATCCAGGGAGACAATAAAAGCACCATAGTCAAACAGCTTCTTGAAAGCACAGAAACAGACAAGTACCCGGTAACTTCGGTAAGGCCCGTTGGTCAACTTATCTGGCAACTGGACAAGGACGCTTACAAGGACTGCCGCGAACCCGGTTAAGAAAACGGAAATTCATCACAAATAATCCCGATTCTGTTACAGTAACGACCACGACAAACATAGACACCCATAATATGTATAATATTTTCGCAGCGATTGATCTCGGATCAAACAGTTTCCACATGATCGTCGGCAAACACGAATCCGGACAGATTATAGTCCTGGACAAATTGCGTGAAATGATCAGGCTGGCGTCCGGACTGGACGAACAAAAAAATATCACGCCTGAAATGATGCAAAAAGCCCTGGATTGCTTATCGCGATTTGGTGAACGCATTCGCCACTTGCATGCCGATGTTGTACGCATCGTCGGCACCAATACTCTTCGACGTGCGCGCAACTCAAAAGAATTTATGCGCAAGGCCGAAGACTTGCTGGGTCACCCGATTGAAATTATTTCAGGCATCGAGGAAGCACGACTGATCTATTCCGGCGTTTCTCATAATGTCGATGTCGATAATGGCAAACGCCTGGTGGTTGATATCGGCGGCGGCAGTACCGAGATCATTATCGGCGAACGTTTTCAACCCCTATTAATGGAAAGCCTGCACATAGGATGTGTCAGCATGACGGGGCGTTTTTTTGAGAATGGATCAATCACCCAGAAAAAAATTGACAAGGCCAGCCTGTCTGCAATGACAGAGCTGGAACCACACATAAAAACCTACAAGAATATCGGCTGGGTGGATTCTATCGGTGCCTCTGGAACAGCACGGGCCATACGCAGCATTGCCCTTGAAGAAGGTTTTTCCGAACAGGGAATTACCAGCAAATCTCTCAAGTTGATCCTGGATAAACTATTGGCCGCCGGCAGCATCGATAACATATCCCTGGCCGGGTTAAAAACTGAACGAAAAGCGGTGATTCTTGGTGGCGTGATAATACTTGATGCCATCTTTACTGCATTCGATATCAAGCATATGACGATTTCGGATGGCGCATTACGGGAAGGCATCCTGTATGACCTGATAGGACGGGATGAAAACAATGACATCCGCTCGGAAAGTGTCGAATTATTTGCTCAACGGTTTGTTATCGACCACGCGCACAGTCAACGTGTCTCACTAACGGTTATGCAATTATTCGAACAGATAAAATCCATCTGGTTCACAGACCAGGAGAACGCCAGCAAGCATCTGCAATGGGCCGCACGATTACATGAGGTAGGCTTATGTATCGCCCATAGCGCTTACTATAAACATGGCGCCTACATGACTGGGCATGCTGACCTGACCGGCTTTTCCCGACAGGACCAAAAACTTCTGGCTACATTAATCCAGGTGCACAGACGCACGATCTACATGGATTTATTTGATGAGTTTGACTCTGACAATAAAAAAATGGGGAAACGTTTGCTTGTTTTATTACGCCTGGCCGTCTTATTAAACAGGAGTCGCGCTGATATCCCGCCACCGACACCTGTGCTAATGTCGACAAGAAGGCCATCCACATCACTTTTTCTGATAGCTGGTTACAACAGCACCCTTTAACTCAAAGCGATCTGGAGTCAGAAATCCATCATCTAACGAAGGCAGGCTTCGAAGTGGTGGTCAATTAAAAATGCAATTTACCGGACCCGGGAACCTCTGATCAATTCATGGATCGGCATCTGGATGGCTAAAATAATCCTGGCTCTGCATTGGACATTTTACTAATAGCAGGCTATTAGTAAAATTTTCGCCCCATCCCAGAATTAATCAGAGACTCCCTAGGCCTGGGCCAGATCTTCCAGTAATTGTATCTGAGCTACAAAGGGCTCTTCTTCATTAGTGAAGCGCTCGTAGCTACCGTCGGATTTTAACATCCAGCTCTGGGTATTATCCTTGAGAAAATAATCAAGATGCTTTATCAACAGGTTACTGATCCGCTTGGTCTGGATAGGGAAACAGATCTCGACACGTTGAAGCAAATTTCTTTCCATCCAGTCTGCGCTGGAACAATAGACTTCCGGGCTATCTGAATTCTGGAAATAAAAAACGCGGGTGTGCTCGAGAAAACGACCAATAATCGAACGCACCCTGATATTGTCCGACACCCCCTTGATACCCGGGCGTAAACAGCACACACCCCTGATGATCAAATCAATTTCCACGCCAGCCATTGAAGCTTGATATAGGGCCTGGATAACGGTTGTCTCGGTTAATGCATTCATTTTAGCAATGACACGTGCTGGCTTTCCTTCCAGCGCATGTGCGGTCTCGCGTTCTATTTTTTTCAATAATGCAGCATGCAGCGTAAAAGGTGATTGTAGTAATTTATGTAATTTTGATACTTTACCCAGACTGGTCAGCTGTAAAAAAACCTTATGTACATCTTCACCGATCTGGGCATCACTGGTAAACAAGCCATAGTCAGTATAGATACGCGCGGTGCCAGGATGATAGTTCCCCGTACCCATGTGCACGTAGTTCCTCAGATTTTTACCTTCACGCCTGACGACCAGGGCCATTTTTGCATGTGTTTTATAACCCACCACACCATAAACCACATGCGCACCTGCTTCCTGCAGTCGATTAGCCAGGGTAATATTATCGGCTTCGTCATATCGCGCACGTATTTCAATGACGACAGTGACCTCCTTACCCGATCGGGCGGCATCAACCAGGGCATCCACAATAGTGGATTTCGGACCAGTGCGATAGAGTGTTTGCTTGATGACCAGAACATTATCATCGGTTGCCGCCTTGTGTAAAAAGTCTACCACGGGCACAAATGACTCATAAGGGTGAGACAGGAGTATATCCTGTCTTCGCAGCACCGAAAAAATATCGGTTCCAACCAGCTTCGACGGGATACTGGGTGCAAACGGGGTAAACCGCAGTTCCGGTCGCCCCTCAATGTCACAAATCTGCATCAGACGATTAAGATTAACAGGGCCATTCACCTTGTAAATATCGCTGTCTTCCAGGTTAAAGTTTTTGCGCAGGAAATTAACCACGCCATCTGGGCAATCGCTATCAATCTCCAGGCGCACCATATCACCGTAACGTCGTGATAATAGTTCGCCTTCCATCGCACGCAGTAAATTATCGACCTCTTCTTCATCGACAAACAGGTCAGTGTTGCGCGTGACACGAAACTGAAACGAGCCTTTGACCTTCATGCCATAGAACAGTTCGTCAACATAAGCATGAATGATAGAAGACAGAAAAACAAAATCCTGATGGCCGGTACCCTCGACAGATTTTGGAATTTGAATAAGACGCGGCAGAGACCTGGGCGCCTGGACGACGGCCATATCGCAATTTCGTCCAAAGGCATCCTTGCCTTCAAGTGAAATAATAAACGACAGGCTTTTATTTAATATCCGCGGAAAGGGGTGCGCTGGATCCAGGCCCATTGGCGTCAAAACAGGCAACAAGGATTCCTGAAAAAAACGATATAGCCATTTAGTCTGCTGTTCATTCCATTCGCTGCGTCGAATAAAACGAATATTATTGTCTTCCAGCTGCGGTAACAAAATGTCATTCAATATCCGGTACTGATCCGCTACCAGGCCGACCGCCTTGGCGCGCACTTCGTTNAGCGATTCCTGCGGGGACAAGCCATCCAGTCCTATCCCGCCGATCCCGGCCTCGGCCTTATGCTTGAGCCCTGACACACGTATCTCGAAAAATTCATCCAGGTTGGTGCTTGATATACACAGGTAACGCAGCCGCTCCAACAACGGCACTGTTTTATCAAGGGATTGCTCGAGCACTCGACGATTAAATTCAATCAGGCTGAGTTCCCGGTTGAGGTAAAGCTCCGGCAATTTAAGGTCGATCGGGGGTTTTTCGGACATAGTCATAACTACTGTATATCTTTATTTAAAACTGGCGTCAAATTTTACCGTAAACTGCCAGCGCTTATAATTTTGTAACAAACCAATGATAAACGGCATGCGTGACAACATCACCTTCTTCCGTCTTCAATTTGACATGTACAGGCACAATAACACTGCCTTTTTTATAAAATCTCTGCTGTAGCCTTTCACTATCCACGTTGTCAAAATAGGGAAAGGCTCATAGTGTCGAGTCCACTTTTTCGGCCATAGGCAAACACATCATATCACTACTCACTTCACGGTTCACACCCAATATATTGAACAACATTCCTGCATCACTCATTTTAACTCCATTTATCAAGTTTCATCTTCAAGCGAATTACGCCAGTATTGATCTTCACGATCAAATATCCTGTTCGACTCTCTCGGCCCCCAGGAGCCGGCTGGATAGGTCGGTATATAATCACGTTCCATCGACCAGACCTTGAGGATGGGGTCCATGATCTCCCAGGCCCACTTGATCTCGTCGTAACGCAGAAATAGTGAATGATCGTCCTGAATAACATCCAGCAGCAATCCTTCATACGCATCAATTTTCATATCAGATGCCATGCAATAACTGGCATCCAACTGTGTTGTCTGCGTTAATAACTCCAGCCCGGCCTGCTTGGTCTGCATTTCCATACGCAAGCACTCATGCGGCTGAATACCCAGCACGATCCAGTTAGGTTTGAGCTGCTCTATCTGCGACTGGCGAAATAATTGCTGGGGCGGGTGTTTGAAACGGATACTGATCAGCGAATTACCCTCTGCCATTCGCTTTCCGGTGCGCAAATAGAAGGGCACATTCCGCCAACGCCAATTATCGATGTATAATTTTAATGAGGCGAAGGTCTCGGTCGTACTCTGTGCCTGAACACCCTCTTCTTCCAGGTAACTGGCTACTTTTTCGCCGCCCGACTGACCGGACGAATATTGTGCGCGAAAGGCATGTGCATGCACTGCATTTTTGGGTATAGGACGAATAGACTTCAATACCTTGACCTTTTCATCACGTAAGGATTCGGCATCCAGTCCTGGCGGCGGCTCCATCGCCACCAGCGTCAACATTTGCAACAAGTGACTTTGCAACATGTCCCGCAAGGCACCGGCGCCATCATAATACCCGGCACGGCCGGCTATCCCCTGGCACTCGGAGTGTGTGATCTGGATATGATCGATATAATTACGATTCCATAAAGGCTCAAGCATGAGATTCGCAAAACGGAATACCAGCACGTTCTGCACCATACTTTTTCCAAGATAGTGATCGATACGGAATATCTGGCTTTCCTTGAAATCGCGATGCAGTGCCTGCTCGAGGATTTCAGCACTTTCTGAATCATAACCAAAAGGTTTTTCTATTATAAGCCGACGCCAGGCGTGCTCTTCGTTGTTTAAGCCCGCCGCAGCCAGCGAGCGACCTACTTGCGAATATTCAGAAGGTGGAATGGATAAATAAAAGACAACATTAGGACTAAAACTGGCATCTTCCACTAACATAGTGGCGATATTATCGTATGTCTGCTGATCGTGAAGATCGCCATGTCGATAGTGTAACCGTGCTGACAGGCGCGCAAATATATCTTCATTTAACGAACCACGCGCACGTGATTGCAGCAACTCCCTGACATAGGCCAGCCAGTCCTCGCGACTATACTCACGCCTGCCCATGCCGACAATACTGATACCATCGGATAATTTACCTGACTCTTCAAGATGGTAGAGCGCTGGCAGTAATTTATTACGCGCCAGATTACCCGTTGCCCCGAAAATCACAAACGTACATGGTTCATTCATTCTTATGCTCCAATAAGGAAGGACTAAGCGGCCCGCTTATTTTTTTTCTGTGACCAGATGTCCACCAAAAGCGTTGCGCATCATGGATAACAATTTATTGCCATAGCCTTCTTCATCCTGACTACTGAAACGCATTTGCAGGGCCAGGGTCAGGACCGGTGCGGCGACGCCCTGATCGACCGACTCGACCACTGTCCAGCGACCTTCGCCCGAATCTGCGACAAACGGCTCAACCTCATCAAGCTTCTGGTCCTGGTCGAGAAATTCCGCCATCAAGTCCAGGAGCCAGCTACGCACCACGGAACTATGACGCCATAATTCCGATATTTGCGCCAGGTCCAGATTAAATTCGTCCTTGCCACGCATCAGGGCAAAACCCTCGGCAAAGGCCTGCATCATTCCATATTCGATACCGTTATGGATCATCTTGGTAAAGTGACCCGAGCCGACAGGCCCAACATGCGCCCATCCGCGGTCGGCGGCCGGGGCCAGCGATTTCAGGATGGGCTCAATTTGAGCCACCACCTCGCTCTCTCCTCCAACCATCAGGCAATAACCGTTCTCCAATCCCCACACGCCCCCCGATGTGCCGGCATCCACAAAACCGATATCGTGCTTTGCCAGCATAGCGCCATGCCGTTGACTGTCGTGATAATTGGAGTTGCCCCCATCAATAACAATATCGCCTGCTTCGAGTATAGGCACCAGTTCCTGTAGGGCGCTGTCTGTCGGCGCACCACTTGGAATCATTAACCAGACAATGCGCGGCGCCTGCAATTGCTGCACGGCATGCAACATGGAGTCGGCCGCCAACATACCATCTCCAGACAAGCCTTCAACTACTTGCCGGGAACGATCATAACCAACCACCTCCAGGCCATCACTTAATAAACGTCGCGCCATATTGGCACCCATTTTTCCCAAGCCTATCAATGCTAATCGCATAATCGATTCCTATTTTAATTAATGTTCGTTTCTACACTGGATTGTGCATCTATATTTCTATTCTAGCGTAGTCCAATCCATGCAAACATAAAGGGTCTACCCTAAAAAGTTATAAACCTGGTCAGATACAAAATAACAATCCAGCCAGAAAATTAATTTTCATACGGCAGCGCTGGAATAAAATGAATTTTGGTCTATAACAAACTTTATATTGACGTAAACAGCACCCCCCTGACAATAAATGGAGCAAGGAATGAACATTACTGACATACGCACCATTGCCCGCAATCACGGGCTCAAAACCAGCCGCACAAGCAAGGTAGAACTGATCCATGCCATCCAGCGCGAAGAAGGTAATTTTGATTGCTTTGCTTCAGCCACATCGCAATATTGTGATCAGCTTGACTGCCAATGGCGTGATGACTGCTTTGAATCCGCCAAAAAAATGTCATCGTAGTCAGTCCAGCTGATCATAGAGGTACTTGTACTCCTGGGCACTTATGTCCCAGGAAAAATCTCGCCACATGGCAGTGATTTGCAGTTTCTTCCACACCTGTTTTTGTTGATACAAGTCCAGCACATGCCCCATCACCTGCACCAGGTCCCCACTTTCCTCACCGGAAAAAACAAAACCGTTGGCGCGGCCGGACTCGATATTTTCAGCGTTACTGTCCTCCACTGTATCCGCAAGACCACCGACATTACGCACAATGGGTAATGTACCGTAACGCAAACTGTACATTTGATTCAATCCACAGGGTTCGAATCGTGATGGCATCAAAAACACATCCGCACCCGCCTCGACCTGGTGCGCTATCTCTTCATCATAGCCAATTTTCACACCAATACGTTGTGGGTATTGCTCACTGAAATAGCGTAATGATTGTTCATATTCATATTCACCCGTCCCCAGAAATACCATCTGCAAAGGCAGCTTCATCAGCTCATGGATAGCCTGCAATACGATATCAATCCCTTTCTGGAAAACCAGTCTGCCTACAAAGCCGATAAGCAATACTTCTTTTTCCGGCAGATCAAAAATTTTCTGCAAGGCTTTTTTATTCGTTTTTTTCTTTTCTACCTGACGCACGCTGTAGTGTCCGGCAATGTAGGGATCAGTTTCGGGGTTCCAGGCATTCATATCGATACCATTTAATATCCCGGACAAATGATCAGCGCGGTAACTCAGCAAACCTTCCAGGCCACAGCCAAATGCCTGCGTCTGAATTTCAGTTGCATAAGAAGGGCTCACCGTGGTGATCTTGTCTGCAAATACCAGACCGCCTTTGATAAAAGACAATTGGTTATAAAATTCAAGCGCCTGAAAAGACCATAAACGCTGGGGCAAACCCAGTGCGACAAAGGTGGAATACGGGAATACCCCCTGATAAGCCAAATTATGTATCGTAAATACCGTCGGAGGATGCTGCTCTTCCAGAGACAACAAGGCAGGCACCAGGCCGGTTTGCCAGTCATTACAATGAACGATGTCGGGACGCCACCTCAGGCTGGTGCGTTGCATGGCAATTTCAACAATCACCTGACAAAACAAGGCAAAACGATCGGCATTATCATGCCAGGGCATGCCTTCAGGACCCAGGTAAGGATTACCCGGACGATCAAAAAACGGGGGGTAATCAACCAGCCAGACCTTAAGCTCGCTATTGGGGAGATCTGCTATGAGTATCCTGACAAGGCCCTGAGGCATATCGATTTTTGCCATGCAGCGTGCGCGTGTGACCGTTTCCAGCACGGCGGCATAGGCCGGCAATATAATTCTCACATCCTGCTTCAATTCTCGCAGGGCAATCGGCAAACTGCCGGCAACATCGGCCAGGCCACCTGTTTTCATTAACGGGAAAGCTTCACTGGAAGCAAATAAAACCTTTCGCATCATTAAACTTTCTTAAAAAGCACCACAGATAAAGGTGGCAAGGTTATATTGATAGAGTGCGTTTTATTCATCCATTCCTTTGCTTCGCTGTGAACTCCGCCATCATTACCTATATTGCTGCCACCATATATTTCGGCGTCAGAATTGAATATTTCCTGGTAGTAGCCCTCTTCCGGCACACCAATCCTGTAATCATTTCTGCTCATAGGCGTAAAATTCAACACCACCAGTATGTGCTCATCATCCGCACTACGCAGATAACTCAAAACCGATTGCGCAGCATCATGACAATCAACCCATTCAAAACCTTTGGCATCAAAATCATATTGGTACAATACCCGGCTATTACAATAAAGATGATTAAGGTCCGTCACCAGGCGGCGCATACCCTGATGCAATTTGTAATCGAGCACATACCAGTCCAGTGCCTTGGCATGATTCCATTCATCACCCTGTGCGAATTCACAACCCATAAACAAGAGCTTCTTGCCCGGATAGGTGAACATATAGCTGTACAACAAACGTAAATTGGCAAATCGCTGCCATTCATCGCCAGGCATTTTATTTAACATCGAACCTTTACCATGCACCACCTCGTCATGGGAAAAAGGCAACATAAAATTCTCGGTAAAGGCGTACAACAATCCAAAGGTCAGCTGGTCATGATGATAATGACGATGAATGGGATCATGATGGAGATACTGCAGGGTGTCGTGCATCCAGCCCATATTCCATTTCATTGAGAAGCCCAGCCCACCCAGCCATACGGGCCGCGTGACCTGCGGCCACGAGGTCGATTCTTCGGCAATGATCATCGTACCCGGGTGCTCCGAATGAGTGACCGTATTTAACTCACGAATAAAATCGATCGCCTCCAGGTTTTCGTTGCCGCCGTATTTATTAGGCAACCAGTCGCCTTCGTTACGTGAGTAATCCAGGTACAGCATGGAAGCCACTGCATCCACACGCAAGCCATCAATATGAAACTCTTCCAACCAGTACAAGGCACTGGAAAGTAAGAAATTCCTGACCTCGTTGCGGCCATAGTTATAAATCAATGTACCCCAGTCACGATGCTCACCTCGACGCGGGTCTTCGTGCTCATACAAGGGGCTGCCATCAAAATTCGCCAGGCCATGACTGTCTTTAGGAAAGTGGGCAGGCACCCAGTCAAGGACAATACCGAGGCCGTGCTCATGACAATAATCGACAAAATAGCGGAAGTCGTCAGGGTCACCAAAACGTGAAGTCGGGGCAAAATAACCCGTGGTCTGATACCCCCATGAGGCGTCCAGGGGATGTTCGGTGACCGGCAACAATTCAATGAAATTGAACCCCATCGGCTTCAGGTAATCCACCAGGCGATGCGCCAGTTCCCGATAATTCAGAAAGCCGCCGTTTTCATCCTGCTGCCAGGAGCCCAGGTGAACCTCATAAATAGACATCGGCTCATGCAACCAGTCCCTGGCAGCACGCTGCGCAAGCCAATCCTGGTCCTGCCATTCATAACCGCTACTAGCGGCCACCAGAGAGGCATTACTTGGGCGCAGCTCAAACTGTTGGGCATAGGGATCGGTTTTTAACTGGATACTCGCGTTATCACGGTTACGGATTTCAAACTTGTACAGGGTACCCGCACTCAGGCCTGGAATAAACAACTCCCAAACACCGCTGCCTCCGCATGAGCGCATCGGGTAAACACGGCCATCCCATTGATTGAATTCACCGACAACACTGACTCTTTCCGCATTGGGTGCCCAGGTAGAAAACAATACGCCAGGGACACCATCAACCACACGTTCATGAGCCCCCAGGTGCTGATAGATATGCCAGTGCTTACCCTCACCAAACAAATGCAAATCAAAATCCGACAATTGTGACTTGAAGGTATAGGGATCCACTCTGCTATGTTCATCCCCGTGATTATCTTTCCAGTTGAGGCGATAGTGTGACGGGATCTCGCCCAGGTCTCCCTGCCATTCAAAAAAATCAGTTTGGGGCACACGCTGCATGGGGTGTGACGGATCTTCGATAGTGACGCTGGACGCACCAGGCAGGAACACACGGACACAGGAGTTTGCACCATTATCAACCCTGCCAAGAACAGAAAATGGATCATGTTGGCGCGCCTGTATTACACGCAATAACGGCTCGGCAATATTGGCAGGTGACTTTGTGCTTGTTTTTATTTTCATCGGACTATTGTATGGACATTTACTAGTAATTGGCAATGAGATATCAGCTTATTCTTGCAACAAACGAGCCAAACAAAAAAGTTTTCATCATCCTGTCATCTTGATCAATTATCCAGTATCTTATTCATAACAGGTTCTCAAGCCCATATCCATCTTATACGGAGAAAAAATCAGAATGAGACCGGATCAGCAGCCCCGCTTTATCAGCTTACTTACCAGAGATACCATGGCCCTGATATTGGCCGGTGGTCGAGGTTCACGTCTCAGGCAATTAACATATTGGCGAGCCAAACCCTCGGTACCATTCGGTGGAAAATTTCGCATTATCGACTTCCCGCTATCCAACTGCGTGAATTCAGGCATACGACGCATCGGCGTTATCACACAATACAAGGCACACTCACTGATTTTGCACATCCAGCAGGGTTGGGGACACCTGCGCGGACAATTCGGTGAGTTTGTGGAATTACTGCCTGCCCAACAACGCGTAGAGACATCCTGGTACAAAGGGACTGCTGATGCCGTTTATCAAAACCTCGACATACTAAGAAACCACGACCCCTCCTATGTCCTTATCCTGGCGGGGGACCATATCTACAAAATGGATTATGGTCCCATGCTGGCATTCCATGTGGACAAGCAAGCTGACATGACGGTCGGCTGTATTGAAGTGCCACTGGAAAAAGCCAAAGACTTTGGCGTAATTGGCGTGGACAAAAATAGTCGCATTCACAGCTTTGTTGAAAAACCGGATAAACCGGAACCCATGCCGGGTAACGACGAAGTCGCACTGGCGTCGATGGGGATCTACATATTCAACCGAGACTTCCTGTTTGAGCAATTAATCAAGGACGCAGATAACACCTACTCAAGTCACGATTTTGGCAAGGATATTATCCCCAGCGTCATAAAAAATTATAAGGTTTCCGCCTATTCTTTTCACGACCCTGAAACTAATAAGCTGGCATACTGGCGCGATGTCGGTACGATAGATGCCTTCTGGGAAGCCAATCTTGAATTGATCGGTATCACGCCAGAGCTGAACCTTTATGACCGTAATTGGCCGATCTGGACTTATCAGGAACAANTGCCTCCCGCAAAATTTGTTTTCGATGATGACGACCGCCGCGGCATGGCTGTCGACTCGATGGTGTCTGGCGGTTGCATTATCTCCGGTGCCGAGGTCAAACATTCATTATTGTTTTCGAATGTCACCGTCAAATCGTATTCCTATATTGAAAGTTCCGTCATCCTCCCGGACGTCACCATCGGCACCCACTGCCAGATTCATTGCGCCATTATTGACAAAGGCTGTGTCATACCCGATAACACTACCATAGGTGTTAACCGCGCTGACGATGAGCAACGCTTCAGCATCAGCCCCAATGGCATCATACTTGTCACGCCTGAAATGCTGGGACAGGAATTACATCATGTCAGATAAACCACGTTTAAATGTGGCGCTCATGTGGCACATGCATCAACCTGAATACCGCGACTTGCGTACCGACGAGTACCAGCTACCCTGGACCTACCTGCACGGCATCAAGGATTATGTCGACATGGCGGCACACCTTGAAAACAATGAAAATGCACGCGCCGTTGTCAATTTTGCCCCCGTATTACTCGACCAGCTACAGGACTATGACAAACAAATCAGCGACTTTTTGCATCACAGCACACCCATCAGGGATACCCTGCTCTCGGTATTGGCCGAACCGGTGCTTCCTGTCGTCAAGGAGGAGCGCAGCAAACTTTTGCGTGATTGCCTGAGAGCCAATCAGAAACGCGTTATCGATTTCTTCAAACCCTACAAGCGACTGGCAAGCATCGCCAGGCTCGCATTAAAACAGGCTGACCTGCTGCATTACCTTGAGGATCAATTCGTCTTAGATCTACTGGTCTGGCATCATCTTGGCTGGACCGGCGCGAGTGTCCGCGAAAATAATGAAACGATCAAACGCCTTATCATAAAGGAAAGCAACTACACCCTGAGTGATCGCCATGCACTCATGGAAGTGATTGGCGAACTTATTCATTCGATCATACCGCGCTATCGCGAGCTGGCTATGCAGGGACGTGTAGAACTGGCCATGTCGCCATATGCTCATCCAATCCTGCCATTATTACTGGACATCAAGAGTACTTGCGAAGCGATGCCCGATGCACGTTTACCGGTTTTAGAAAATTATCCGGGCGGCAAGGAAAGATCACACTGGCATCTTGATCAAGGCATAAAGACATTTCAACGCCATTTCGGCATCACGCCAATAGGCTGTTGGCCTTCGGAAGGCAGCGTGAGTGAAGACACCATGACGCTACTCAACGATGCGGGTTTCAAATGGGCCGCCAGTGGCGCCAATGTATTGCATAACAGTATCAATAAATCCGAGCTAGCAGATACTGCCTGCATCCACCAGGCATATCGGGTCAACGATAATCCACTGACCTGTTTTTTTCGTGATGACGGTCTCTCTGACCAGATTGGCTTTAACTACTCTGACTGGCATGCCGATGACGCTGTCGCCAATCTCATCCATCACCTGGAAAATATAGCCAATGCCTGCCAGGAAAAACCCGATAGCATTGTCTCCATTATTCTCGACGGTGAGAATGCCTGGGAGTATTACCCTGAAAATGGCCATTACTTCCTCGAAGCCTTATATCATCAAATCAGCGCACATCCGGGACTGACGCTCACAACCTATAAAGAATACCTGAGCAAACAGCCTGAACCATTACAACTGAGTTCACTAGTGGCTGGCAGCTGGGTGTATGGAACCTTCTCCACCTGGATTGGCGACACCGACAAGAACCGCGCCTGGGATATGCTGGGTGATGCCAAGCACGCATTTGACAAAGCCGTCCTCCAGGGAAAAATACAGGGAGAGCGCCTCATCAAGGCCGAACACCAACTGGCTATTTGCGAAGGATCAGACTGGTTCTGGTGGTTTGGCGACTATAACCCTGAAGACACGGTGAGTGACTTTGAACATCTGTTCCGCCTGAACCTGTCAATACTTTACAGTATTATAGGTGATAGCCCGCCCGACTATCTCTCGCAGTCCTTCACTCACGGAAGTGGCGCGCCTGCCATGGGAGGCACCATGCGCCCCGGACAGGAAACTAAATGAGCCATTACCAGGTTTTGGATAAACGACGTGCCGGCATCCTCCTGCACCCGACATCACTACCCGGCGAAAACGACCATGGCGATATGGGCCATCAGGCTTACCGCTTTATCGAGTTTCTGCACAAGGCTGGGATCAGTGTCTGGCAAACCTTACCGCTGGGGCCCACACATGAAGACCGCTCTCCCTATCAGTGCCTGTCAGTTCATGCCGGCGACCCATTACTGATCAGCATGGACTGGCTTGTGGATCGTGGCTGGCTCAACAGGGAAGCGGCAAAATGCCGTTCTATCAATGACCAGGTCCGGGTTCAATGTCTTTCCAGCGCCTTTGAAAATTTCCTCAAAAACAAGGACGACTATTATCAACACTACCTGGATTTCATCGACAAGGAATCCTACTGGCTGAAAGATTATGCTTTATTTATCGCCATACGCGAACAACAAGGTAATAGCGGCTGGATGCACTGGCCTGCCAAATTACGTGAACGCGATACTGGCGCATTGAAAAAAGCGCAAAGTCAGTTACAAACAGAGATCGAACGAATTGAATTCGAACAATTTGTTTTCTTCCAGCAATGGATAGAACTGAAACAATATGCGCACAAACATAATATCCTGATGTTTGGTGACATGCCGATATTCGTTGCCCATGACAGTGCAGAAGTATGGGCGCATCGCGAGAATTTCAGCATCGACAAACAGGGCAAGGCCCTGGTTGTTGCTGGTGTACCGCCTGATTATTTTTCTGCCAACGGGCAACGCTGGGGTAACCCGCTCTACAATTGGGAACACATGCAAAGTAAAGGATTCGCCTGGTGGATCGAACGCATGCAAACCCAGCTGGAATTATTTGACATTGTCCGCATCGATCATTTCCGGGGGTTTGAAGCCTACTGGGAAATTCCTGCTGAAGAGGAAACCGCCATTAACGGGCGTTGGACCAAGGCGCCAGGACATGAGCTACTCAAGCATTTATATGCGCAATTTTCACCACTGCCTATCATTGCAGAAGACCTGGGAATCATTACGAAAGAGGTGGATGCATTACGCCAGGCATTTGAGATCCCGGGAATGAAGGTTTTACAATTTGCCTTCTCAGACAATGCCAGCAATCCCTATCTACCCCATAACCATGAAGAAAACTGCGTCGTATACACAGGCACACATGACAACGATACCTCCCTCTCCTGGTTTCAATCCTTAAGTAACAACGAACAGGCCAGAGTAAACGAATACCTCGGCAACAGCATCGAGCCTATGCCCTGGCCACTGATCAGGTCGGCGATGAGTTCAGTCGCCAGGCTATGCGTGCTACCCATGCAGGACATTCTCGCCCTGGCGGAAGGCCACCGCATGAATATGCCAGGGACCCAAAGCGGTAACTGGCAATGGCGCTTTAACTGGGAACAAGTCCCGGAAGGACTTACCGACAGGCTGAACAACATGATTAACTTATACCTGCGCTGATCACGCGCTATTTTTTTCTGTTAAAGCTGGCCCAGGACAATACCCTGACGACGAAAGACCAACCCCAAATTTTCAACCTGACCCAGAAGGGACGCTGGCTCCATTGCTGACAATCAATCTCGTGACTCTCAGCAAAATCATGCTCGAACTGACGTCGAACGATATCGGCAAATACCGCATCTCTCAACTCTTGATTGGCCTCAAGGTTCCACCTGAAATTCCAACGATCGATATTACTGGAACCGATACTCACCCATTGGTCACTGAGCAAGATCTTCATGTGCATAAAACGCGGCTGGTATTCATATATCCTGACGCCATGACGCAGCAGCCTGTCATAATAGCGACGGCCCATATGTCGCGCCCAGAGATGATCACTGCATGGTCCCGGCAGCAGCAATCTGACATCGATCCCGGCGCGGGCCTTTCTGCACAGTACACGCCTTATCTTCCTTGAGGGGACAAAGTAGGCACTCGCTACCCAGATATAATCCGTCGCAGCACGGGCCTGCTTGATAAAGGAGCGTATAACCTCNGAATGGATCATTGAGCGACTTTCCAGCACACGACCTTCAGCAGCAGACTCTTCNACATCGATAAAAGAGTGACGTGGATTTTCAAGCGCTTCACCAGAGTGGCGCCAGTTTTGCTCGAACAGGGCCTGCCAATCAGCCACGCAGGCACCCTGAATACGAATCATTGCCTCATGCCAATAGCGCGCAGGGTAACAAGCTTCGTCGAATTCATCCGTAAGACCGGCCCCACCCGTGAATGCAACCACGCCGTCAACCAGCAATAGTTTACGGTGATCGCGAAACAGGTTGCGCTTCAGGCGCTTACTGTTCAGGGGGTTATAAAAATAGAGGGTAATATTTTTTTCCTGCAGTCGCTTGCGATCGTACTTATTCAGACCTTGCGAGCCAAACGCATCCAGCAATAAATACACCCTGACACCGCGCTCACTGGCATCTTCGAAGGCATTGATAAACTGATTCGCCACGGAGCCGGATTCGAATAAATACATTTCCAGATAAATAAATGATTTCGCTTTAGCGATACTATCCAGCATGACCGGAAAAAACTGGCTGCCGTCCACCAGAAACTGAAAGGTTTGCTGCGCGCGCCAGGGAAATTGATAATGATCCATCCGCTTCGATACTTTCATAGCCGCTATATGACTGAACTGAATGCCCTAGCCTAACATCCCGCACGCTACCTATGTCAACAGCATCCATTCGACAAATGACACTGGCAGGCATCCACGACAAGCGGTATGATCTTGTGTCAACAACCCTATCAATCTCAGAGGCTTACGCTTGGACCCCAACAACGCACTTTTTATCTGGAATGCCGACCCCGTACTATTCAGCCTGGGCCCCGTCAGCATCCATTGGTATGGACTATTATTTGCTGCCGCCTTCATTATCGGCCTGCGAATCATGCACTGGATATATCGGCGTGAACAACGCAACGAGGCCGAGCTTGACAGTCTTTTTCTGTATATCCTGGCGGGCACCATCATTGGCGCAAGGCTCGGGCATGTGTTGTTTTACGATCCCGCGTTTTATCTATCCAATCCGCTTGAGACACTAAAAATCTGGCGCGGCGGGCTTGCCAGCCATGGCGGCACGCTGGGCATCATCATTGCCGTTTATGTCTATTCACGCAAGNCCGAACATCCCAGCGCCTTGTGGNTACTCGATCGCTTTTGCATGACGGCCGCTCTCGGCGGTGCACTGATTCGTATTGGCAANTTTTTTAATTCTGAAATCGTTGGCCTGCCCTTCAAGCATGGCATCATCTTCGAGCGCTTTGATAGTCTGCCCAGACATCCTGCCCAGCTTTACGAAGCTTTCACTTATCTGGCTATCTTCACTATCATGCTGATCATCTATCGACGTCTGTCTTCATCATTAAAAGACGGGCGCCTTTTTGGCCTGTTTCTGATCATGTTATTTTCAGCGCGCTTTGTGCTGGAGTTTTTCAAGATTCGTCAGGCGCACTATGCACAGGCAATGGAGTTCAGCGTCGGCCAATGGCTCAGCATACCGCTGATTCTATTAGGCTTATGGTTAATGCTGAGACGCACCTGAAATTTGTAATGCCGACCTTTTTCTCAAACAGACAGAAGAGGACTTGTAGTCGAGAACACAATTCATTTAACATTAATACCGTCAACAGAACAAATACACAATAATAAGGATACCTCAATGAAATCAATCTCGCGCACTGTCGTAGGCTTTACCATCCTGTCTTTTTCGCTTCTTATCGCCGCCTGCAGTAATAGCGGTCCTGGCGATACTGCAGAAAAATTCATGACCCACCTTGCCAGAGCTGAATTCACCGAAGCCAAGCAATATGCATCCAAACCCACCGGTGAGCTGGTCGAAATGATGGGGAAAATGGGGGCCGCGCTGGGTGGCAAAATGAAAGACGACAAAGATTTTAAATTTATCCTGGAAGATGAAAGTATTGACGGCGATAAAGCCACGATCAAATTCAGAAAAAAGGAAGGTGGTGATGTCGAGACCATGCATCTGATAAAAGAAGATGGCGACTGGAAAGTNCACGAAGAAAAGAAATAAACNCCNNCCTGCCACCGCTGTCCGGGATACTGNTCGCATTCACCTTTTCCANCGCGGTGTTTGCGGCCATGCCATCCACTTACCAGGATGGTGACCTTGTGTTTCGGCGTGGCGAAGGCATCTTCTCCGACGTCGCACGCCATTTTGCCTCAACAGACAAACGCTATTCTCATGTCGGCATCATTGTTCAATATCACCACCAGACACACGTCATACATTCCATACACGAAGAATCCAGGGGATATAACGGCGTTGTCATTGAAACATTATCTGACTACCTGAAAGACATCCAGGACTGGGCAATTTACCGCTTTAAACTACC
>JGI24023J19991_10000609_pt1 | contig 27802 bp, 28 predicted proteins | sample Cruoilmetagenom1_FD_19991 | JGI IMG/M metagenome (IMG submission 19991) | reverse complement strand
CAGAGCGACCCATGCCAACTCGGCCGCGTTCGGCCGGGGTGCGGCGACGTCGCGCGACGACCAGCAGGTGTTCGGCACCGGGACCAACACCTACACCATGACGGGCATCACCTCGGCGGCGAGCGCAACCGCGCAGGGCGCGCCGACCCGCATCGTCACCTCCAACGAGTCCGGCGATCTGGCGGCGCGCAGCGTTGTGGAGCTCGGTCTGGCGACCTCCGACGACATCGGCGAACTGCAGGACAAAGCCACCGACAACATGATGGCGATCCAGAGCAACTCGGCGGCGATCGGCAGTCTGGATTCGCGGGTCAGGCGGAACTCCGATGACATCGATACCAACCGCGAGGGCGTGGCCGTCGCCATGACGCTCGATGCGCCCTACATCAACATTGAGCAGAGCTTCGCGGTCGGGGGCAATTGGGCGAACTTCGAAGACTCGAACGCGCTTGGCTTCATGGTGGCTGGACGACTCACCAAGTTTGGTGACACCGGGACGTTCGATGTCTCCGGCGGTGTCGGGTTCGGTCTCGAGCAGGATAGCGTAGGGGGTCGCGTCGGAGGTCAGGTCGCCTGGTGAGGTTGCCCGAACCTGTTGGGAAAGCGCGAAGTACCAGGCGCGGTCTCGGGCATCGCCCGTCTCGGCTCCAACATGCTCGGCGCCGGCGAGAACCTTTACCTGAAGAGCGGGAGCGAGTGTCGAGTAGTTGCTGGCCCTCTATTTGTTCCCCGACCTAAGTGTCGGGGAGGTGCCGGCGTTTCTTTTTAGTTACTCGGCTTAAGTGCCGAGTAGGTGCCGGCTAAGCCGATGATTGTCGCCATTTTGACGGGTGAAGCCGGCAACCAGCCTGCGATTTCAGCAGGCGGAAAAGCAAACCCGTGCCTTCAGCGAGCGACCTAAATAAAACCAACCAGCCCGCGCCTCCAGCGGGCGGAAAAGGAAGACCCGCGCCTTCAGCGAGCTAACAAATGAAGTGTCGCGTAGGCGAGGGATGAATTCGGGTTGGATTAATCAGCCGAGCCAAGCTCGAAGGGCGCCTCGCCCGCCCAGGGGTGGCGCGGGCCGCAGGCCGCGATCCGGCCAACGGTCCTGGGACCTTTGGGCACGAGTCCGTATTCGTAATCCACCACCACCAGATCGGGCGCGGCCGCATCTATCAGTTCGTTCGGTTTCAGCAGATAATCGGGATTCGACGGCTTGCCGAAGCGTTCGTGGCCCCGCGCAAAGGTCTGGTAGATCAGCAGGCCATCGTCGGCGACCGCGCCGATAAGGGCCGGAAACAGCGGCCGGTAGAGGTAATTGACGACGATCACGCCGGCAAACCGGCGACCCTGAAGCGGAAACGGGCTGCCGTCCTCGAGATCGGCCTCGATCAGCTCGACGCCCTTTTGGCCCTCAAGGTCCGCCACGCCCGAAAGATTCCGGTCGAGGCCAACGACGCGGTATCCCAGTTTAAGGGCATGACGAAGGTGCCGCCCCCTGCCGCAGGCCACATCGAGCACTTCGCCGCCCTTGGGCACGCCGGGCAAAAAGCGTTTCACCCAGGGCGAGGGCGTCGTAGTCGCATGATCATGGGTCGCGGGTTTGGCCATAAGCAAGGCACCTAGCATTGGTCTGGCGCGACCTTAGCACTCGCTACACCCGGCACGGAAACGGGGATGCCGCCGGCGCTTTCTTAAGCCCCACCCTGCCGCTATAAGGGCGCCAACGGCGCATTGCCGGCCATAGCCCCAGCGCCCGATTCAGCGGATCATTGACGATGGCGACCATACCCTTTCGCAAGATGAACGGCCTCGGCAATGATTTCGCCGTGCTGGACGGCCGCGCGCACACGCTCGGGCTCACAAGCCAGCAGGTGCAACAGCTCGCGGACCGCGAGGGGCCGATTGGGTGCGATCAAGTGATCGTGCTGGAGCCCTCGGACCGTGCGGACGTCTTCATGCGGATCTACAATTCCGATGGCGGCGAGGTGGAGGCCTGCGGCAACGCCGCGCGTTGCGTGGGCTCGCTGCTGGCGGCCGAACTCGGACAGAAGCGGGTTACGATCGAAACCGGAGCCGAGGTGCTCGGCGCCACGCTGAACGCCGACGGCAGCGTAACAATAGAGAGCGGCCCGCCGCGCTTCGCGTGGGACCAGATCCCGCTGTCCCGGCCGGTCGAGGATACCGGCGCTATCGATCTGGAGGTCCAGCCTGCCGACGCGCCGGTTCTGAGCTCGCCCAGCGCGGTCAATGTGGGCAATCCCCACTGCATTTTCTGGGTGGAGGACGCGGAAGCTTACGACCTGGCCGCGATCGGCCCCGCGCTGGAGCACGATCCCCTGTTTCCGGAGCGCGCCAATATCTCGCTCGCCGAGCTTGTCGGGCCCGATCAGCTCAAGCTGCGGGTCTGGGAGCGTGGCGCGGGCCTCACCCAGGCCTGCGGCACCGCCGCCTGCGCCGCCGCAGTCGCCGCTCACGCTAAGGGGCTGACGGGCCGCAAGGTTATCGTCCATTTGCCGGGTGGAATGCTCGATATCGCCTGGCGGGAGGCCGACGGCCATATCCTGATGACCGGCCCAGTGGCCCTCGACTACGAAGGCGCGCTCGACGTCGAAACCATGGCGTTGGAACCGGCCTGATGGATTTGCCATTTGCGGTGCAACGGCATAGATGAATCTCAGCCGTTCCACGCATTTGGCGAGCGATCGCCTGCGCGAGACCCAAGATCACCCATGGCCCGAAACCAGATCATAACCTTCGGCTGCCGGCTCAACGCCTATGAGTCCGAAGTGATGCGCGCCCATTCCAAGCGGTCAGGGCTCGCGGACACGGTGATCGTCAACACCTGCGCGGTGACGGGCGAGGCGGTGCGCCAGGCCTCCCAAGCCATCCGGCGGGCGCGGCGCGAACGTCCAGGTGCGCGCATCGTCGTGACCGGTTGCGCCGCCCAGATCGAGCCAGAACGCTTCGCCGCCATGGACGAGGTCGACCACGTGATCGGCAACGCCGAAAAGATGGCGTCCGAGACGTTTGCCGGCCTGGAGACGGGCGCGAGCGAGCGGGTTCAAGTGAACGACATCGGCTCGGTTCGCGAGACAGCCGGCCATCTGATCGAGGGCTTCGGCTGCCGCACCCGCGCCTATGTGCAAATCCAGAATGGCTGTGACCACCGCTGCACGTTTTGCGTGATTCCCTATGGGCGCGGCCCTTCGCGCTCGGTGCCCGCGGGCGATGTGGTGCGCCAGATCGAGCACCTCGTCGCACGGGGCTACCGCGAAGTGGTGCTGACTGGCGTCGACATCACCGCCTATGGCGCGGACCTGCCTGGGCCCATGACGCTTGGCAAGCTGGTCAAGACGCTGCTCAAGCTGGTGCCCGATCTCGACCGGCTGCGGCTCTCCTCCATCGACTCGGTCGAGGCCGACCGGGACCTGCTGGACGCGATCGCCGGCGAAGCGCGCCTGATGCCCCATTTGCACCTCTCGCTGCAGGCGGGCGACGATTTGACCTTGAAGCGCATGAAGCGCCGGCATTCCCGCGCCGATTCGGTTGCGTTCTGTGATGCCATGCGCCGCGCCCGGCCCGACATCGCCTTCGGCGCGGACCTGATCGCGGGCTTTCCGACCGAGACGGAAGACATGTTTGGCTCCACGCTTTCGCTGGTCGAGGCCTGCGGCCTCTCCTTCCTGCACGTCTTCCCGTATTCGCCGCGGCCCGGCACGCCCGCCGCGCGGATGCCCCAAGTCGAGCGCACGACCATCAAGGCGCGGGCGAAGCGGCTGCGGGAAGCGGGCGAGGCCGCGCTAACCGAGCGGTTGAACGCGGAAGTGGGCGCGAGCAGCCCGATCCTGCTGGAGCGCGAGGGCATGGGCCGCACGCCGCAATTCTTTCCCGTTCGCATTGCCACCCAATTGCCGGCCGGAACAATCGTCAATGCACGCTTTACCGGCGCCCACGATGGCGCTCTGCAAGGAATCGCGGCGCAATGAGCGAAAAGAAGAAACCGGGATTCTTCAAGCGCCTGCTGGGCAGCCTGATCGGCACGCCCGCCGAGGAAGAAAAGCCCAAGGCGAAGGCCAAACCGGCGAAGAAGGCGGCCAAGAAGCCAGCCAAGAAACCTGCCGCCAAGCCAGCCGCGAAGGCCAAAACAAAGCCAGCCGCGAAGCCCAAACAGGCCGCGAAGCCCAAGGCCGCGGCGAAGCCAAAAACGGCCGCCAAAGCCAAGCCGGCTGCGGCCAAGACGGCGGCAAAACCCGCCGCGGCGAAGGCAGCCGCGAAGCCTGCTGCAGCCAAATCCGCGGCAAAGCCTGCCAAAGCGCGGGCAGCGAGACAAGAACCCGCCGCTGAGGCGCCAAGAGCCCCCGAAGCGCCAGCGCCAAGCGCGGAAGTGATTCCATTTCCGGAGGCCGAGCCCGAAGCGGCGCCACCGGTAGAGCCCGAGGCGCCGCCCGCGGCCGAAGCCGACGAGGCGCCGAAGAAGAAGGGCTGGTTCGCCCGCATGCGCGCCGGGCTCACCAAGACCTCCAGCGCGCTCACCCAGAACATCACCGCGATCTTCACCAAGCGGAAGCTCGACGATGAGACTCTGCAGGAACTGGAAGACGTGCTGATCCAGGCCGATCTCGGCGTCGACATGGCGATCCGGATCACCGAAGAGGTGGCACGCGGGCGCTACAACACCGAAATCGCGCCCGAGGAAGTCCGAGCGGTGCTGGGGGACGAGGTCGCCAAAGTGCTTGTTCCCATGGCCCGGCCCCTCGAGCTCGACGCCGCCAAGCGCCCCCATGTGATCCTGGTGGTCGGTGTCAACGGCACCGGCAAGACCACCACAATCGGCAAGCTGGCGCACCAGTTCGGCCAGGAAGGCAAAAGGGTCGTGATGGCCGCGGGCGACACATTCCGGGCAGCGGCGATCGATCAGCTCAAGATCTGGGGCGAGCGCACCGGCGCGCCGGTGGTCTCGGGCAATGTCGGTGCCGATGCGGCGGGGCTCGCCTACGATGCCCTGGAGCAGGCCAGCGAGCAGGGCGCGGATGTCCTGATGATCGACACCGCGGGCCGCCTGCAAAACAAGGCAGACCTGATGGCCGAGCTCGCCAAGATCGTGCGGGTGCTGAAGAAGCTCGACGACAGCGCGCCCCATTCAGTGCTGCTGGTGCTCGACGCAACCACGGGTCAAAATGCGGTCAGCCAGGCGCAGGCTTTCCAAGACATCGCGGGCGTTACCGGCATCGTCATGACCAAGCTAGACGGCACCGCGCGCGGCGGCATTTTGGTCGCTATTGCCGAGAAATTCGCCCTGCCGATCCATGCCATCGGCGTCGGAGAATCCGTCGACGATTTGCACCCATTCGACGCCTATGATTTCGCCGCGGCCATTGCGGGCGCAGACGAACAGATAGAAGTGGAGGCCTAGAGCCCATGGACGAAACGAAGCCGCAGGCCGCCAATCCCCCGCTCACCAAATTGCTGCTCGACCTGGGGCCGCTGATCCTGTTCTTCGCCGTGAACGCGCTTTACGGCATTTTTGCCGCGACCGGCGTCTTCATGGTGACGGTGGTGGCGGCGTTGATCGCCTCGCGCGTGCTCTATGGCAAAATCGAAACCATGCCGCTCGTCACCGCCGTTATCGTGATGATTTTCGGCGGCCTTACGATCTATCTGCATAACGAGACCTTCATCAAGATGAAGCCCACGGTAGTCTATCTGCTGTTCGCGGGCATTCTGCTCGCCGGGCTGGCGCTGAAGCGGGTGTTCCTGAAAATGCTGATGGGGGAGGCGTTCTCGCTCACCGACGAGGGATGGCTGAAGCTCACCTATCGCTGGGCGGGGTTCTTCGTCGCCATGGCGCTGCTCAACGAGATCGTGTGGCGCAGCGTCTCCACCGATACCTGGGTCAGCTTCAAGGTGTTCGGATTGTTTCCCCTGACCCTGCTATTCGCGGCGCTCCAGGTGGGGCTGCTGCAAAAGCACGCCAGGCAGGCCGAGTGAGGCCGGGCCCGCTCGGACGCCTGTCCGACGCTACTTCCTGGCAGACTGTTCAGCTCTAATCGCGCGAATTCCGATTGGGCGGACTTTGCTTCGCGAGCCGCGCCGCCAATGCGTTGAGGGTGGTTCGCTTCTTGGGCAGGACAAACGGCACCTGGGTGCGTTTCGAGAGGCCGAATATGTCGCCTGAGCGCTCTTCGACTTGTGTTTGTTCGAGCGCTCCCGCCGGTGCGCATTGCCATTTTGCGCCACGGACACCCGTGACCGGATTGCGCGTGTTGGCGCCGTATTTGAAGCAAACCACCCCGTAGGTAATCACCACCTGCTCGCTGCCCTTCTGGCTTAGGTGGCCAAACCGGGACTCGCATGCCTGCCAGCGTCCGGACAGAACAACACGATTGCCCGGATACCACAGAAATGTCTTTCCATCCGACGTCACGTAAGAGACCTGCGTTCCGTGGCTGGAATCGTGGGACATACGCGTTACGTTTCGGCGCTTGGCGATCGCCTGGGCCCTGGTAAACGATAGCTGTGCCGTTGTATTGCGGAGCAGTTGCCCGATCATTTGGTCGGCTTGACCACCAATACTCGACCCCTTCAAGGAGAGGTTCGCGACGGCCTTCCGTTTTTCGGCCTGGGTCGCTTCCCGCCCCTTGAGCCGCGAACTCGCCCACTTTTCCTGAGATGGACAAGGGTGCTTCACCGTCGGTCGGTCCGCATATTTGGCCGGATCAAGCGGCTCAAGGCTGGCCCTCTTGCCGCCGGTAAGCATGGTCGAACATCCGGCAACGCCGAGCGCGACGAGCAGCGCGAGTACATATGTTGCTGCAGAGAACTGCACAATCTGCCTGATTGATCTGTTTGAAATCCGTTAAGCCCCAGGTGCCGGACAATGCGCCATCCCGTTGCCGGGATAATACATAACGGCACTTTGCGAGGGAACTTGCGGTCCGGTTGCCAGGGTAGCGGAGGGATTGGAAAGCCCCGATCCTTCAGCCGCCTAATACCGGTATAACGCCCAGAACATGTAGGCCATCAAGCCGATCATCCCTAGGGCAAGGAACCCGAACAGGGCCATGGTGTGGGAGCCCGAGGCGAAGGTGAAGGCCAGGAATTCGAAGGGCTGGGGCCAGCCGAAGTCGCACTCATAAAACTCGAAACGGATCCCCAGAATGATCGGGATGCTGGTGTCTTCGCGGCACGATTGGGCTAACGGCCGCAGCAATGCGCTCACCAGCTGCGGCAGTACGATATAGCCGGCGAGGGCACCAAGCCAAAGCTTCCAATGTTTCATGGGCGTCGTCTCACCGGGCGGGCCTTCGGCGGCGCGATTAAATCATGAAACCGAATTATGTAAAGCAATCAGGTTCGCCCATCATGTGAACCCGCCAGGCTCGCCAAGCGATATCCTGCAAGCGGACGATCCGATCACGAATTGTTTAGGCAACGTGAGTGGACCAGCCTCGGCTTCAGCTTCTTAAATCACGCTCAGGGCTAATACCATGCGCGCAAGATCAGAACACACGCTGCTGCCGCATGCCGGGGATGCCGAGGGCTGGATGGACTCGCAACGCAGCACCGATACGCCGCGGCTGGACGGCTCCGCGCTTCATCTCCTGCACCGCGTGGTGCAGAGCGCGACCGATATCTTTGCCGAGGAGATGGGCCATAGCGGACTCACACCACGGCAGTTCGCAGTGTTGCTCACCGTCGCGGAGCACGAAGGCGAGAGCCAGACCAATCTGGTGCGGCTGACGGGTATCGACCGCTCGACCTTGGCAGACATTATCAGGCGGATGTTGAATAAGGGGCTGCTGGCGCGGCGGCGCACCAAACGCGATGCACGGGCCTACGCCGTTCGGCCGACCCAAGCTGGCCTGGACGCGCTGCAAGCGGCGGCGCCTGCCGCGAAACTCGCCGATCAACGCATTCTCGGCGCCTTCGATGAGGGCCAGCGCCGCGAATTCATCGCCATGCTGAACCTGATCGTGAAAGCGGTCGGACCGCCGCCAAACCTATAGGCCGCACGAATTCGCCCGCGGGCCCGCCTCAGCCCTGCTCGCGCGCCTTCTCGACCGCCGGCAACAACCGGTTCTCGATCACATCGGCATCCAGCGGTCCGACATGCTTGAAGACGATTGCCCCCGCGCCATCCACAATGAAAGTCTCCGGCACGCCGTAGACCCCCCAATTGATCGCGATCCGCCCATTGTCGTCTTGGCCCACCGCCTTGTAGGGATTGCCGTAGCGGCCCAGAAAACGCCGCGCCGCCGAGGCGTTGTCTTTGTAATTCAGCCCGTACATCGCGATGTCGCCGCGCTCCGCCAGTTGGGTCAGAAAAGGGTGCTCGATGTGGCAGGGTCCGCACCACGAGGCCCAGACATTGACCAGGCTGACCTCGCCCCGTGCCAGGTCCTGATTGGTGAACCCGGGCACCGCGCCTGCGCCGCTCTTCAGGCCTTCCACCGGCGGCAGCACGAATTCGGGCACCGGTTTGCCGATCAGGGCCGAGGGCAGCTTGGAGGGATCGCCTGAAAACAGCGCCACGAAGAACAACACCGTGAGCGCGGCGAAAATGATCAGCGGCAACACCACGCCCAGCCGAATCCGGGGACGCTCGGGCGGGCTTATGGATTTTGCTTTCGCCATTGGTGCGGTCCGGCTTTAGCGCGATGAGCGGCGCTTGACGCCGAGGGATTCGAGCTCGGCCAGCAACCGAAGCTGACGGCGGTAGTCGGCCACGATCCACGCGCCCAAGCCGCCAACAAGAACCACCGCAGCACCATAAGCGGCCAAGATGAAGCCTGCATGGGGTCCCAAGTCCGCGAAGATGGTCATCTAGCCCGCAGCCTGGGCTTGGATGGCGCTGGCGACCCGTCCAGCCTGCAGCGTGGCCACCCGGCGGCGCAGTATTTCGGCCTTCATGGAGAGCAACTGCAGGACCGCGAACAGACAGGTGAAGGCAATTGCCATCACCAGCAGGGGAACCAGAATCGAGGGGTGAATCGCAGGCCCGTCGATCCGCACGATGCTGGCGGGCTGGTGCAGCGTGTTCCACCAGTCCACGGAAAACTTGATGATGGGCACGTTGATAAAACCCACGATCGCCAGAATCGCCGCGGTTCGGCCCGCCCGCGAGTAATCATCGACCGCCTGCCAGATTGCGATCAGGCCGAGATACAGAAAGAACAGGATCAGCACCGAGGTGAGCCTGGCGTCCCAGACCCAATAGGCGCCCCACATCGGCTTGCCCCAAAGCATGCCGGTGATCAGCGCCAGCAGGGTGAAGCAGGCCCCGATGGGTGCCGCCACCTTCGCCGCCACATCCGCCAGGGGGTGGCGCCAGATCAGCGACCCGATGCTGGCAGCCGCGATCAGCGTATAGACCGCCATGGCGAGCCAGGCGGCGGGCACGTGGATGAACATAATCCGCACGGTTTCGCCCTGCTGGTAATCGGGAGGGGCCACGAACCAAGCCAGATAGAGACCCACCGCGAGCAGCAGCAGTGTGAGACCGGCGAGCCACGGCATCACCGCGTCCGAAATCTGCATGAACCTGGTAGGGTTGGCGAAACGCTGCATTACAAGCCTGATGTAGGTTTTGTCGGCATAGGTGATTTAATGTCGGCCGACAATAATCGCAATTTCCGACAATTTTGGCGCCAGCACTTCGGTAGCATTGGCAGCTATCCCAAATTCACCCGCAGGGCTGCGGCGGCGGCGATCGGCGCCAGCACCAGGCTCGCCAGCGACAAGGCGCATAGGATCATATAGGGCGGCCAGAACGAGGCGGGCCCGGTGATCACCGCATTCATCGCACTCACGCCGAATATCAGAACCGGCACATAGAGCGGCAAGATCAGCAGCGCCAACAGCAATCCACCCCGGCGCAGCCCCAGCGTCAATGCCGAGCCGATCGCGCCCACGAAGCTGACCGCCGGCGTTCCCGTGGCCATTGTGAGCAGCAGGGCGCCATAGGCCTCTCCCGGAAGATTGAGCAGCAATCCCAGAACCGGGGCGGCCAGCGTCAANGGNATGCCGGTGGTAATCCAATGGGCCAGCGCCTTGGCGCCTGCCACCAGCTCCANNGGCAATGGCCCCAGCGCCAGCACCTCCAGCGCGCCGTCCTCATAGTCGTTGTGAAAGATCCTCCCCACCGAGAGCAGGGCGGCCAGCAGCAACGCGACCCAAAGCAGACCCGGCGCGATCCGCGACAGCAGCTTCAAATCCGGCCCCAGGCCCAGCGGCAGGATGGCGACGACGATCAGATAAAACCCGAGCACAGTGGTCAGCGCGCCCCCTTCGCGAACCGCCAGCCGCAGATCCCGGCGCATCAACTCGAAGAACGCGCTCACGACGCCTGGGCTCCCTGGGCGCCCAGCGTGAGCTTTTGGCTGAAATCGTGGCCAAACTGGTAATGGGTCGCCGCCACGACCAAGCCGCCAGCTTTCAGATGGCCGCCGATCAGGTCGGTCAGCAGCGCCCTGGAGGCCGTGTCCAGCGATTCGGCGGGCTCGTCGAGCAGCCAGAGCGGGCGGCGGGCCAATAGCAGCCGGGCGAGCGCCAGCCGGCGGGTCTGGCCCGCCGACAGCAGTCCGGCAGCGAGATCGCCAAGCTCGGCAAGGCCAAATCGTTCAAGGGCATCGCCGACGGCACCGTCGCCCAAATAGCGCGCCCAAAACCGCGCATTCTCGGTGACGGTCAAGGCGCGCTTCACGCCGCTCAAATGGCCGATCAAATGGCATTGCTCGCCAACCGCCGCCTCGCCCGCGCCGCCATCCAGCCGGACTTCGCCCTCGGCCGGCGCGATCAGTCCGGCGATGGTTTTGAGCAAGCTCGTCTTGCCGGCGCCATTGGGCCCCTGCAGCAGCAGACCCTGGCCCGCGGCCAATTCGAGATCGAGCCCGGAAAACAATACGCGGCCGCCGCGCTCGCAGGCCAAATTGTCGAGGATCAGCTTCATCGGGGCCCGTGGGCTATTCGGCGGGGAGCCGGACCGATATATAGAGATTTCGAGCCCGCCAGCAAACATCCCCTGATGGTTGAAACCTGCGTGGGTCCATGTGCATCTAAAGCTACCCCAACGCACCAACAGGTGCCGGAACGGGTGAACCGGCCCGATTGTCCGCCCCAGTCGTCAAGGAGACCTTTGTGACCGCGCAATCCTCTGCCCCGTTGGACAGCTTCGAGTGCCTCCGAACCCTCGATGTGAATGGCGTCAAGTATCACTATTTCAGCCTGCCGGAGGCCGAACGCAACGGGCTAGAGGGCATTTCGAAGCTTCCCTTCTCACTGAAGGTCCTGCTGGAAAACTTGCTGCGCCACGAGGACGGCCATTCGGTGACCGCCGACGATATCAAGGCGCTGGCCCATTGGCTCGAGGAGCGCCGTTCGACCCGCGAGATTGCTTATCGCCCAGCCAGGGTTCTGATGCAGGACCTGACCGGCGTGCCGGCGGTGGTCGATCTGGCGGCAATGCGCGACGCCATGGCCGCGCTCGGCGGTGATCCGAAAAAGATCAATCCCCTGGTGCCGGTGGACCTGGTCATCGACCACTCGGTGATGGTCGACTTCTTCGGCAATGAGAGTTCGTTCGAGCTCAATGTGGAACGGGAATATGAGCGCAACCAGGAGCGCTATTCTTTCCTGAAATGGGGCGCCGAGGCCTTCGATAACTTCCGCGTGGTGCCGCCCGGCACCGGGATCTGCCATCAGGTGAACCTGGAATATCTCGGCCAAACCGTTTGGACCGGCAAAATCCAGGTGAACGGCAAGGAGGAACCGGTCGCATTCCCCGATACGCTGGTCGGCACCGACAGCCACACCACCATGATCAACGGGCTTTCGGTGCTTGGCTGGGGCGTTGGCGGCATCGAGGCCGAGGCTGCAATGCTGGGGCAACCGATTTCGATGGTGGTCCCTGAAGTGGTGGGCTTCGAGCTGTCGGGCACCCTGAGCGAAGGCGTCACCGCCACCGATTTGGTGCTGACCGTCACCCAAATGCTGCGGCAGAAGGGCGTGGTCGGCAAATTTGTCGAATTTTACGGCAACGGCCTCGACCACCTGACCCTGGAAGACCAGGCGACAATCGCGAATATGGCGCCCGAATATGGCGCCACATGCGGCTTCTTCCCCGTCGACCAGGACACGCTCACTTATTTGCGGGCGACGGGCCGTGAGGTCGATCGCGTCGAACTGGTGGAGGCCTATAGCAAGGCCCAAGGCATGTGGCGCGACGACGCCACGCCCGACCCCGTCTTCAGCGATACTCTATCGCTTGATCTGCGTGACGTGGTGCCGAGCCTGGCCGGACCAAAGCGGCCCCAGGACCGGGTGCCGCTGAAGGGCGCGGCGGATGCCTTCGCTGAGACTTTGAGCCAAGAATTCGGCAAGAGCGCCGAGCCCAACAAGCGAGCGCCGGTCGAGGGCCATAACCACGATCTCGGCCATGGCGATGTGGTGATCGCGGCAATCACGTCCTGCACCAATACCTCGAACCCAACCGTGTTGGTGGCCGCTGGGTTGCTCGCCCGCAACGCGCGCGCCAAGGGCTTGGACGTCAAGCCCTGGGTCAAGACATCGTTTGCGCCGGGCAGCCAGGTCGTCACCGACTATTTGATCAAGGCCGGCCTGCAGACCGAGCTCGACGCGCTCGGCTTCGATCTGGTCGGCTATGGCTGCACCACCTGCATCGGCAATTCGGGTCCGTTGCCCGAACCGATCTCCAAGACGATCCACGAGAACGATCTGGTGGCCTGTTCGGTGTTGTCGGGAAACCGCAATTTCGAGGGCCGGATCAATCCGGACGTGAAGGCGAACTATCTGGCGTCACCGCCATTGGTGCTCGCCTATGCGCTGGCAGGGTCGCTGAAGATTGACCTCACCAAGGATCCGATCGGCGAAGACAAAAAAGGCGCGCCCGTCCACCTCAAGGAGATTTGGCCGAGCTCGAAGGAAATCGCCGAAATCGTCCGCACCGCGATTTCATCCGAGATGTTCGACAAGCGCTATGGCGACGTCTTCAAGGGCGACGAACGCTGGCGCGAAATCGGCGGCGCGGGCAGCGTCACATATGGCTGGGACGAGGACTCCACCTATGTGCGCGAGCCGCCCTTCTTCGCCGGCATGACGATGGAGCCCGGCGCGGTAGCGGATGTTGAAGGCGCGCGAATCCTGGGCCTGTTCGCCGATTCCATCACCACCGACCACATTTCGCCGGCCGGCGCCATCAAGCGCGACGGGCCCGCTGGCCGCTATCTGATCGATAACGGCGTCAAGCCGGTCGACTTCAATTCCTATGGATCGCGGCGCGGCAACCACGAGGTGATGATGCGGGGAACTTTCGCCAATATCCGCATCAAGAACCAGATGGTGCCCGGCACCGAAGGCGGCGAGACCATCCACTACCCTTCGGGCGAGCAGATGCCGATCTATGACGCGGCCATGCGCTATCAGTCTGAAAGCGTGCCGCTGGTGGTGTTTGCAGGGCGCGAATACGGTACAGGCTCGAGCCGCGATTGGGCCGCCAAGGGCACCAGGCTACTCGGCGTGCGCGCGGTCATTACCCGATCATTCGAGCGGATTCACCGCTCGAACCTGCTGGGCATGGGGGTTCTGCCGCTGGAATTCGCCGACGGGCAATCCTGGAAGTCGCTGGAAATCACGGGCGACGAGACCGTCACCATAAAGGGCCTGGCCGGGCTCAAGCCGCAGGGTCAGGTGACGCTGCAGATCACCCGCGCTGACGGCAGCACGGTGGAAGCGCCCGCGGTCGCGCGGATCGATACCGAAGACGAGCTGGCCTATTTCCACAATGGCGGCATTCTGGATTACGTGCTGCGCGGCCTGGCCGGAGTGGTATGAGCCGCCCGGCCAAATCCGCTTCAAATCCGCGTTCACGGACCATGACTGTGTCTCACTGAGACGTGACTGGCATTTGAGGGGGCAAGTTCCGATACTTCAAGGCGACACGCGCCCGCCGATCCGGCGCTGTTCCCCTGGGACTTGGAGTGAATGGTGTCCTCTGCGTTCAACCCGATAACCGGTAAGCTTTGTGCCGTGGCGGTCGCATGCGCCGTATTTTTTGCCTTGGATGCCAGGGCCGAAGATATGGAGATGGGGCCGCGCAAGCCGGTGATTGAGCTGTTCACGAGCCAGGGGTGCGATTCCTGCCCGCCGGCCGACGCTTTGCTCGGCAAATACATAACCCGCGGCGACGTCATAGCGCTCTCGTTCCCGGTGGACTATTGGGACTATCTGGGCTGGCGAGACACCCTGGCGAGCCCGAAATACTCCAACCGGCAACGCGCCTATGCGCACGCGCGCCGCGACGGCGAGGTCTATACGCCCCAAGCGGTGGTCAACGGCGTCGCCCACGTTGTGGGGAGCAATATGGGGGCGATCGAGCAGGCGATGCGCCAGACCCAGCGCTCCCTCAACAAGTATCAGGTGCCGCTAAAGGTTTGGGCCGAAGGCAATGAGCTGATCATCGAGGCGGGCGCCCCGCCAGACGGTTCAAAGAACGTCTCAGGCACGATCTGGCTGGCGCTGATCAAGAAGGAGGCTTCGGTCGCGGTCAAGCGGGGCGAGAACCGGGGCAAGCGGATCACCTACCACAATGTGGTCCGCGACCTCACACCGATCGGCAAATATTCCGGCCAGCCGGTGACCCTGACGCTGCCCAAGCGGGACCTGATGCGCTACGGCGCCGATGGCTGCACGGTGCTGCTGCAAATGGACGACGCAGGTCCAATCATCGCGGCGGCCGAGATGAAGGACTGGTAGGCAGGCCAGCCGGGTCTACCGCCTCGCACGCAACCGAACAATCTGTTTTCGAAGAATTCCGCTATGGCGCGAACCCTCAACTGCTAGCGGTAATGTCGGGAACCGGACCGGCAGCGGACTTCACGGGCCAGCACGGAGACCTCTGAAATTGACCCAAAGCGGACATCGGGGCCTATTTGAAGCCCAGATCGCCGCCATTGCAGGTGCCTTGCTCTATCGAAATCCCGAAGGCGCCTAGTAGCCAAAATTCTCGAAGCCGCAGAAACAGGAATTGCCGTTCGGGCGTGGAACCTACCGATCCGGCGATACTACTCGGATGTCTATGGTGAAGGATGGAGATGTCCCAGGCGCAAGCCCTGCATTCTGCTTTTGGGTGATTTCAATCGACAGGCTACGTCATTGATTATGTTGAGCGAAATCGTGACCTACCCCTTGCGCGTAACAATTTTCACCGCGCATACGTCTAATCCCCTGAAAACGCAAAACGGCTCACGATTGCGCTGCCGAACGAGACAACGTGAGCATCTGTAAAGGAGCAACTCATGCGATCGGCAACAATGACAAACGATCTGCCGATGCCATTGTGGATCGCCCTCATGTGTCTGGGCTTTGTCCTGTTTTGGCCTCTCGGTCTGATCATCTTGGCTTATCTGATATGGAGTGGAAAAATGATGTGTTGCATTGGAGGATTGGCACGCTCAATGAGCGGTGGTCCCAATCATTGGAATATTCCGCATGGCGGCTCTCGCTCTACCGGAAACATGGCCTTCGATGAGTATCGCGAGGCGACGCTGATGCGTTTGGAAGAAGAGAGGAAAGAGTTCGCGAAGTTCCTCGAGAGACTCCGCCATGCCAAGGACAAGGACGAGTTCGACAAATTCATGGCCGAGCAAGACGCGCGGCAGCCGCAGAATTGAGCGTCGAGGAGGAGATGCTATCATGGATGGCCAGATCAAAAGTCTTATCGCCGTGGGCGCTGCGGCAGCGGTCAATTGCCGACCGTGCCTCGACTACCATGTGCCGCAGTGTATCAAGGCGGGAGCCTTGGAAAGTGACATCCGGGAAGCTATCGAGACCGGTTTTCAGGTCAACCGAGGCGCCCATTCCAAGACACAAGACTATATCGAAGACGTCTTAGCGGACGCAAAAGAGGATCGTGATGACAACGCAGCCGCAAAATCAGGTTGCTGCTGAGCCTCTAAGTAAGGGCGAGGGCGCGGACGAATGTGACGTCGTGCGCGCCTTCGTCCTCAAGCTCGTCAACGATCCCTCTCTGGCGGATGACCTCGTCCAGGAAACGCTTCTTCGGGCTCACAAGTCAGAAGCGGCGTTCAGAGGCGATGCTTCGCGGACGACCTGGCTGTATGTAATCGCACTCAATGTCGTGCGCGATCACTTCCGAGCAACGGCCCGGCGGCCGAAGCAGGTCTCCGATCCAGAGGCCCTTCTGGCGCTTCGGGACGACACAGCGCTGGAAGACGATGTCCTCCAGCACGAAATGGCGTCATGCATCAGGCAATATGTCCTGCGCCTGCCAGAACGCCAGCGTGATGTGGTGGCGCTTCATAACATCGCCGGGCTCTCGCACGCCGAAGTAGCTTCAGCCCTCGGCATATCGACAAGCAATTCCAGGATATTGCTTCATCGAGGCCGCGCTGCGCTAAAGCTTCTGTTGGAAGAGAATTGCTTGCTTTCCTTCGACGACTCGGTCCCCTGCCAGCCGAAGGCGGGGTAGACCGATAGGGCAAGACGAGAGGTGGGGTCCAATGTGTTTTTTCATCAGTTTGATACCGGCAACTTGGTTTTTGGTCGTTGGTTTCTTCGTTCTGTTTGCTGCCTCCATGGCGCAAGGGGCGATTAAGGGATTTGGCCAGATCCTAGCGGTTTGGATTTTTTTTCTTGCGCTGTTTCCGTTGATCGCTGGGGCCTATGTCACCTGGTTGGGACAGTGCCCGATGCCGCAGATGATGGAGCAAATGCAGAATCGTCTCCCACCCCAGTGAGAATTGAGCACAGGATGGCAGGGCGCGGCGGGCTGACAGCTCAGCCCGTTGCCGGGACTTTTATTTTATTCCCCGGCTGAAGTGCCGGGGAGTTGCCGGCGTTTCTCTTAGTTCCCCGACTAAAGTGTCGGGGAGTTGCCGGATACCTCTCCCATTTCCGGCAGCTACTCGACACTTAGGTCGAGTAACTAATAAAGTCCGGGGGCGGTTGCCGGAACTGGTAGAGAATTCGGGCAACTCGCTCGCGATTTCAGCGGGCGAACAGACTAAGTCTCCCAAAATACGGCCGTCCACAGGCACGGCATGCATTGCGCAGGGCATCGGCAATTCGCATGAAACTCTATTCGTCGTGGTACAGCCCCTTTGCCCAGCGCGCCTGGCTGGCGCTGCTGCATAAGGGCGCCGAATTCGAGATCGTCGAAGTCGACCCTTACGAAAAGACCGAGAGCTGGATGCGCGTCTCGCGGGGCATGGGTCAGGTTCCCGTATTGGTCGATGGCACGGGGCAGGGAGAACCGCTTGCGGTTCCGGGCTCGCTGCGGACGCTTGAATTTATCGACGAAAGATTTGCGGGCCAGGGCACGACGCTTTTCCCGGGCGGTCCGGCAGGACGCGCCGAAACTCGCTACTGGCTCGATTTATTCGAACGCCACGTCATGCCCCACTTCTACGGATTTCTGATGTCGCCTGCCGGCAGCGAACAAGGCCAAACCGCCCGCCAGACGTTTGAAGACGGGCTTGCTCTCCTTGCCGCGGGCATCAGCGCCGAAGGGCCCTATTTCTTAAGCCAACAGCCCTGCGCCATCGATTTGGCGTTGGCGCCCTTTGCTCTGCGCTTCGAGCTTCTGCTCCCCCATTACCGCGACTACGCGGTGCCCGAGAACAACGGCGTCTGGCGGCGCTATCACGCATGGTGGAAAGTCATGGGCGGCGACCCGCATCTGCCAGCCACATACGGTGAGATCGAGACTTACCGGGAGCGGCTCATCGAGTTTTACCTGCCCTACGCCGAGGGCCGGGTATAGCTAGAGCGATCTGATGCGCTACGGCGCCGATGGCTGCACTGTGCTGCTGCAAATGGACGATGCGGGGCCGATCATCGCCGCCGCCGAAATGAAGGACTGGTAGTCCGATAGCCGCTAGCCACCACCCTGCACACAACCGAACAATCTGTTGTCGAAGAATCCCGACGCCGCGCGGCTGCAATCGGCAATTCTGTTACTTCGAACGGGTATAGACCTGCCCGAAATCCTCGGTTTTCGATCCATAGCCGACAAATGAAGTTGGCTCGATTGTCTGGCGTCGAGTTCCAAGGCCAGTTCAGCCGGCAATACGGTTTCTGATTGAACAGCCCGCGAGATGCGTGAAGATGGGCCTGTGATGACGAAATCCCCCGAAATGTCGGACAGCGTTATCGGCGTGAAGGCCCAAATTGCCGCCATCCGCGCCACCCATCCTGAAAACTTGATGGCCCGGCACTTTGACGGAGATTATTTCGACACCCTCAATAGGGCGAAGCGCGACCGATTGCTGCGAATCGTGAGATCTGGGCTGGAGAATCCGGACAGTCGGATGGGTGCCTACGCCCAATTCGATGCGGATTACAAAGACTTCGAGCCCCTGTTGGAGCCGATGATCCGCGAATATCACGACATCCCACGCCAGCGGGAAATTGCACAAGGCCATGATTGGAGCCTGATGGCCACCCGCTGCCATCTGGAAGATATTGACCCAAATCTGATGGGGGTTTCGGCGCGAGTTCGCGTAGGCCGAAACCTTGAGAATTTTCCCTTGCCGGGCGCGATGACAAAGGCGCAAAGACTCGAACTCGAAGGGCTTATGATTGAGGTCTTCGAGACGCTGCAGGGGCGTGCCCCATTTGACGGGCAATATCTTTCTCTATCGCCTGGATCGCCGCGGGCGATCGGTGAAGCGGAATATCAGCGCCGAGTCCGCGCGCATCAAATGTTTAAGGATATGCGCGGAGATCCGTATCTAACTGCTGCAGGGATTGCCTCCGACTGGCCGTTCGGCCGCGGCATGTATGCCTCGCGCGCCGAAGACTTCCTGATTTGGGTCGGCGAGGAAGATCACCTGCGGATCGTCGCAATGCATAAGGGGGGTGATCTCGCGGCACTACTCGCCAAGCTGCATGACGGTCTCGAGCGGCTTGACGGGTTGGTGCCCGCATACGCGCATTCTCGCCGCTATGGCTATCTTGCCTCCTGCCCAACAAACCTGGGCACTGCCATGCGCACCAGCCTGCATCTCCCGCTTTCCAGACTGACCGGAGGTGGCAAGGACCTCACACCCGCCAAGAAAATCGCCTCGGAGATGAGTCTTGCCGTGAGGGGAGCCGGCGGCGAGCATTCCAACGCCGGTCCCGGCGGCCTGATTGACGTTTCGCCTCGCGCTCGCCTCGGCATAACTGAAAGTGGAATCATGAGGCAGCTATATGAAGGTGCCCGCAGGCTTTGGACCGCGGAAGACGCCGCCTAGTGCCGTTCCGGTAGTCCCCGGCTTTTTGCAACCAGGATGAAGGCCTGGCCGGCTTGTCGGCCCTCAAAACGGGCTTGCAAGCCATTCAATAATGCCCCCCGGCAGAATTCCCGCCGCGGTGCGGTTGAAATCGGCAATTCTGTTACTTAGTAACAGGTATAGTCCTGCCCGAATTCTTGACCTTGATGGCGCATGGCGGAGGCCGTTTGAGAGGCTGAAGCCCCGGTTCGGCGTGGGTTTGTTTGGTCCCAAATTTTTTGGGGCATGGCTACAAGATTTGGAGAAGTTGCATATGTCGAGACACAAGGTTTTGTTCCTGGTCACCTCCCATGACCAGATGGGCGATACCGGTCATAAGACCGGCTTCTGGCTCGAAGAGGTCGCGGCGCCCTATTACATCCTGGCCGACGCCGGCGCGGAGATAACGGTCGCCTCGCCGAAGGGCGGTGAAGCGCCGATCGATCCCACCAGCCAGAAGGACGATTGGCAGACCGACGCCACCCGCCGCTTCAACGAGGACGCGGCGGTGAGGCAAAAATTCGCCAATACGGCAAAGCTCGCTGACGTCGCTGCGCAAGACTTCGATGCGGTCTTCGTGCCGGGCGGCCACGGGCCGATGTGGGACTATCCTGGCCACCCGGTCGTGAAGGCGGTGCTGGAGGATTTCCATAACCAGGGCAAGCCGCTCGCCGCGGTCTGTCATGGCCCCGCGGCCCTCGTCGATCTGCAGGATCAGAACGGCGAGCCGCTGGTGAAGGGCAAGACAATTACCGCGTTCACGGATTCGGAAGAGACCGCGGTGGGCCTGCACGAAGCGGTTCCCTTCATGTTGGAGACCCGCCTGCGCGAGTTGGGCGCAAACTTTGAGGCGGGCAACGATTGGGAGCCAAAAGTGCATCGCCACGGGCTGCTGATCACCGGGCAAAACCCGGCCTCATCGGTGCTAGCCGCGAACGCGGTGTTGGAGGCGCTGAACGAGCGGCAGCAAGCAGCAGCCGAGTAAACGCTTCAGAATTACGACGAAAGGCCGGGGCCTGCGGGCTCCGGCCTTTTTTGTGCCCGGACCGCCTTGCGTTAGCGCGGGATCTAGTCGAGCCCGGCGAGCACCAGGCGGTTGAGCCGCTCGGAGAACTTTGCCGGATCGGCGGGCGGGCGGCCCTCCAGGATCCGGGCTTCATCGAGCAACAGCCAGGCTAGGTCGTCGAATTCTTCTGCCTTCGAGCCCGAAATCTCATCCAACGCCTTCACGAGCGGGTGGCTGAGATTGACTTCCAGTACCGGCAAGCGCGCCTCCTCGCCCATCTGGCGTTCGATCAGCAATTCCATGCCGCGATCCGGCGCACCCGAGGCCGCCACCAGGCAAGCTGGGCTATCGACCAGGCGCTTGGATTCGCGCACGTCGTCCACCGCATCGGCGAGCAGCGTTTTGAGCCGGCCCAGGATTTCCGCCTTGGCGGCGGGCTCTTTCTTGGTCCCCTTTTTGCCCTTCTCATCGAGCAGCGGAATATTCGATAGATCGTCTTCGCCCTGGGTCAGCGACTGAAACGGCTTGCCCTCATAGCCCAACGCAGTGGTGACCCAGAAATTATCCACCGGTTCGGTCAACAGCAGTACCTCGACGCCGCGGGCCCGGTAGCCTTCGAGCTGCGGGCTGGCGCGAAGCTGCTCTAGCGAGTCGCCGATAAGGTAGTAGATCGCGGTCTGGTTCTCCCCCATGTCGGCTACATATTGCTTGAGGGTGCGCCAGTCTTCGCCGGCGCTGGTGCGGAACCGGGCGATCTCGAAAAGCTCGTCGCGGCGCTCGAAATCCTCATAAAGCCCTTCCTTCAAGACACCGCCGAAGGCTTCCCACACGGACAGGAATTTCGGTTCGTCGGTCTCGGTGAGTTTTGAGATTTCGCTCAAGATTCGGCCCGTCACGGCCTTGCGGATCGAGGCGACGATCGGGTTGTTCTGCAACATCTCCCGGGAGATGTTCAGCGGCATGTCTTCGGAATCGATCAACCCCCGGACGAAACGCAAGTAAGCCGGGACGATCTCGGCGTCGTCGGTGATGAAGACGCGTTTGACGTAGAGCTTGATCCGCCCCTTGCGGGCGGGGTCGAACAGATCGAAGGGCCGCGTCGAGGGCACGAACAGCAGCACGGTATATTCGTGCCGGCCCTCGGCCTTGTAATGAATAGTGATGGCGGGCTGATCGAACAGGCCCGCGACGTGATGATAGAATTCGCGGTAGTGGTCCTCGTCGATCTCCGATTTCGGCCGGGTCCACAACGCGCTCGCCGCATTTAGCTGGCGCAGTTCGGGACGGCCCTCGCGCTCGATCGTCAGATTGATGGGAAAGGTCACGTGGTCCGAATAGGCCCGGACGATGCGTTCGAGTTCGGTCTCCTCCAGATAGTCCTTGGCGTCATCTTTCAAGTGCAAGGTGACGATGGTGCCCCGCGGCAGCGTGCGGGCCAGCGCTTTGGGCGCCTTCGAGACGTCAAACCCGCCGGCGCCGTCCGACGACCATAGGTTGACTGTCTTGGCGCCCGCCTTGCGGCTCAACACCTCGACGTGGTCGGCCACCATGAAGGCCGAGTAGAATCCGACCCCGAACTGGCCGATCAACGAGACGTCGCTGTCGCCCTTGGCGAGCCTGTCGATAAAGGCCCGCGTGCCGGACCGCGCAATGGTGCCGAGATTGTCGATCATCTCGGTCCGGGTCATGCCAATGCCGTTGTCGGCGACAGAGAGGGTGCCCGCCTTCTTGTTGACCTCGATGGTGATCCGCAGATCGGGATCATCCGCCATCAATTTCGGTTCGGTGATGGCCTGATAGCGCAGCTTGTCGCAAGCATCCGCGCCGTTGGAGATCAGCTCGCGCAGGAACACCTCCTTCTCCGAGTAGACCGAATGCACCATCAACTGGAGCAGTCGCGCCACCTCGGCTTGGAAGGTGAATTCGGAGTCCTTGGCCTTGCGCTTGGCGGCCTTGGACGTGTTTTGGGACGTCGCCTTGGTCATCACAGTAATCGAGCCGGATCAGTCACAGCGTATTTCACCCCCTAAATAAGCAAAATTTTTCGGCCCGGAAAACCGGCGATCTCGGCATTTGTTTGATGAGTGGCTTGGCGCCAATAGGTTGGCCCGGTCCCTAGAGAAGACCCCGGGGGGCTGGGGGCTGAGATTTCCGAAGCCTCCGTTGGAACCGGGCCAGAGGCAACACTGCCGATGATCAAGGGCCTTTGCGGCATTGCCAGGGCCGAAACTGGGCAAGACAGTGACTAGTGTTACAGTTTGTTACAGAACGTGTACAAACGGCGCGACGCTTGAATTCGTTGCCAGACCCCGTCATCATGTCGATATCATTTGGCCAGGAGGCGCTAGTGAGCGATAGCGAACCCATAAACGTGCGCCCGGCCTATGGCATGGACGGGCGCTCCACGGCGGCCCTGGCGGTCGCGAGCCATAGGCCGAAAGCGACAATCGCGTTCGACCGCGACGAGCTTGATCAAATCCTAGACATCTACGGCCGCAAGGTAGCGGCGGGCGAGTGGCGCGATTACGCCATCGATATGCTTCGGGAAAAGGCCGTATTCTCGGTGTTTCGGCGTTCGACCGAAGTGCCACTCTACCGCATCGAAAAAACCCCCCGGGCCGCGCGACGGCAGGGCGCCTATAGCGTGATCGCCACCACCGGCCTGATCCTCAAGCGCGGCCACGATCTTGCCCGCGTGCTCCGGGTGTTGGAAAGCAAGCTGAAGCTCGTCGAGCTTTAGGGCAACTCACCGATCGAGTGCGTGCACCACGAAGCCGGTGTCCGGCAGCAGGCCGATGCTTCTTTTGACGGGCCCGGGAGCCACTTACGCTGGGTATCGAGATTTATTCCATTCAATCGCCACGCCCATTTTGATCGGAGCGATCAAATGATGCTTCGCAGATTCTTGCTAGGTATTCTCGCCTTGGCCTGCACCTCCATCGCCGCAAGTGGCATGAAGGAAGTTACGGGGGCCATCGATCCGCCGGCGTATGTCACCAACCAATCGGCTGCGCCCGTCAAAGTCGTGTGGCAGACGGTCTGGCCCCATAAGGCGCTGTCGCCCAAGCGCGAAGCAACTGTCCCGGCCGGCGCGGCCGATCTGAAGGCCGAGCGCGGCGTGTTTTGGTATGTCGACCCGGCCAGCGGCAAGGCCGTCGACAACATGGTCTTCGTCTCGGTGGTCGGCGCCGATGGCAAGCAACTTTCGCAGTCGGTGCTGGACGAAGCAATCGCCGACTCGCTTGCAGCGGCCGAGGCGAAGGCGCTGCACGTCACGGTCGGAGCCGATCTGGCGATCGAGCTATCGGCCAAATAGGCCAAATCCGAGAGGAATAAGAAACGGGCCCCGGCGATCCGCCGGAGCCCGTCTCAATCAGTTATCTCTGTCTGAGTCTGCCGGCCTAGTTGCGGTTGCCGAACAGCGACAGCAACATGATGAACATGTTGATGAAGTCGAGATAGAGCCTGAGCGCGCCCATGATCGCCTTGCGGCCCGTCACCGTTCCATCATCACCGACGTAATACATTTCCTTGATCTGCTGGGTGTCGTAGGCGGTGAGGCCCGCAAACACCAGCACGCCGATCACGGAGATGGCGAACTGCAGGGCGGATGACGCCAGGAAGATATTGACGACCATGGCGAGAATCACGCCGATCAGGCCCATGAAGAGGAACGAGCCCCAGCCCGAAATGTCCTTCTTCGTGGTGTAACCCCAAAGGCTAAGCGCGCCGAATGCGGCCGCCGTGATGAAGAAGACGTTGGCGATCGAAGCCTGGGCGTAGACCATGAAGATCGAGGAGAGCGACAGGCCCATCAGGCCGGCAAATATCCAGAACGCGATTTGCGCTCCGCTTACGCTCATCTTCCCGATTCGCGCCGATAGGTAAAACACCATGCCGAGCGGCGCCAGGATCACGACCCAGCGGAACGCGCTCGCGAAAATCAGGTTGCCGAACTGGGTCAATTGCAACCCGGCCGACGTCTCAACCACGGCCATCGCGTAGGTCAGATAGGCGACGATGCCCGTAATCGCCACGCCGCCGGCCATGTAGTTGTAGACGCGGATCATATAGGCGCGAAGACCCTCGTCGATGACGTGGGCATCGGCCCGCGGGACCGTCCCCGAGCGCGTCAGTCTGTCTCTCTCAAATTCCGCCATTGAGCGATGCCTTTCTAACTAGGTTCACGGAAATTTCTCTGGGTTTGAACTAAATATGGATGGTCGGGGCCTCGGTTGCAAGGTAATGCGGCCCCGACTTCCGGATGAAGTTTTTGTCATATATAACAATAACTAAAGCCGCGCAAATGCGGCCCAGCTAGGCCGCGCGCAGTTGTGGGGCAACTTTTACGGCCAAAACCCGGGCGGTAGCGGCCGCGCCGAACGCGAGCACGAAGGCAACCGCGAGTCCGATCGCCTGGGCGGCCGCGAGGCCCGAGAACGCGAATTGCACCTCCATAACCTGGGTCACGATCAAATAAGCCGCCAAGCTACCTAGACCGAGCGCGATGCCCCCGGTCAAAAGCGCCAACACGGCATATTCGATCAAATGCGCGGTGACGATGCAGCGCCTGGTGGCGCCCAGCGTCTTGAAGATTACGGCATCGCGGATCCGCCGCCGGTGGGCCGTCGCCAATGCGCCCGCGAGCACGACGGCGCCGATCACCAGGGTCAGCGCGCCCGCGGCCTGAACCCCCACCATGACCTGGGTCACGATGCCCATGAAGGAAGCGATGGCGTCGCGCACCCGGATCGCGGTGAAGCTCGGAAAGTCTCGGGCGATCTCGCGCAACAGCTGGCTTTCCTGTTGAGCCGTCATGTCGTCGGGCAGCCCCAGCGTCACCAAAACCTTATAGGGCGCGCCGCTCAAGGTGTTGGTCGAAAACAGCATCACGAAGTTGATGGCGAGCGTCTCCCAATCCACCGTTCGTAGATTGGCGATGCGGGCCTGAATATTTCTCCCCAGCACGTTCACCGTCACCGTATCGCCGACCGAGACCCCAAGTCCCTTGGCGATATCCGACGCGAAGGAGACCACTGGGGGCCCCGCATAGTCCGCCGGCCACCACTCGCCCTCCACCAGCTCGGACCCGGCGGGCAGTTCGGCGCTGAAGCTCAATCCGCGGTCGCCCGATAGCACCCAGCTTACGCCTTCGCCGGGTTTCAGATTATCCACGGATTCGCCCTTCAGCTTGACGATCCGGCCGCGCAGGATCGGTGCCGAGGCGATCGTGGTTTCGGGACTATTCGCCGTCACCAGTTTCGAGAACGCATCGACATCATTGCGGCCCACATCGAGCACGAAGTAGCCCGGCGCCTTGTTCGGCAATACCATCTCGAACTGGTTGAGCAGCGAGCTGTTCACCAGCGAGACCGCCGTCAACAGGGTGAGGCCGGTGCCGAGCGAGAGCGCCACCGGCCGGGCCAATCCGCCTGGGCTGGCGAGCCCGGCGCGGGCGAGCGAAAGCTCCGGAATTCGGGGCCTGGGCATGCGGCGGGCCGCCCATTGGATCGCGTAGCCGACCCCCAGAAACACCGCAAAGCAGCCGATCAGAGCCAGGCAGGCATAGAGCGCCAGCATCTTGGCGTAGGCCGATGCGATCGCAACACCGGCGAGCAGCAGCGCAAACAACGCCGAGGCGGCGATAAAAATTGCGCCCGGCCGGCTGCGTTCGCCCGAGACGGTCTGGCGCAGCAGCAGGGCGGGGCGCAGATCGCGCGCATTGCCCAATGGCCACAATACGAACAGCAACGCCGTCACCATCCCGTAGAGGCTGGCGAGCGCAAGGGCGCCCGGCTGGGGCCGCAGCGTCAGCTCGATCGGGAGCGCGTCGCTGTAAAGCCATAGAATGCCGAGCGGCATCAGGGCGCCGAAGGCCAGCCCGATCGCGGTGCCGGCCAGAGCCAGGATCATCACCTGGGCGAGGTAGGTCGCAAAGATCGTACGGCTCGACGCGCCGAGACATTTGAAGGCGGCGATCACACCGCGCTTGCGGTCGAGATAAGACGCGATGGCGTTGGCCACGCCGACCCCACCGATCATCAGGGTGGTGATGCCGACCAGCGTCAGGAACTGCGAAAAGCGCTCGATCTGCCGGGTCACGTTCGGCGCGGGCTCAGTCCGGTCGCGGAACGAAAAGCCGGCATCCGGAAAGCGTTTCCGGATGCCCTGCTGAATCCCGTTGAGCTGCGCCTTGGTCGCGCTGTTCGCCTCATCGAGGGCGAGCCGGTAGCTCCAGCGGATCAGGCTGCCAGGTTGAATCAGGCCGGTCGCATCGAGCGTCTTCGAGGACATCACAACCGCCGGGCCAAGTGCGGGGCGTCCCGACAGCCGGTCGGGCAGTTCTTCGACCGTGGCGACGATACGCAGATCCGAGTGGCCGATCCGAATCTTGTCGCCGAGTTCAAGACCAAATCGGGCCAGCAGGGTTTCCTCGACCGCGACAGTCCCCAGCTCCTGTACCTCTGAAATCGGGGCGGTCAGCCCGGCTGCGCCCGAAAACCTGGCCTCGCCATAAAGCGGATAGCCCGCATCGACCGCCGTGACGTCGACCAATATGGCCTGGTCCGGGTCCTGGGTCGCCTCGCCATCCGCGGGTGCTGGAGGAAACTTGTCCGCAAGCGCCGTTGGTTGCGCCATTGCCCGCAAACCGCCGACCTCGCTCAACCGGCCTAGGTTCTCCAGATACTCGCGTTCCGGCTCCGAGGCACGGCGATGCACCAGGCCCACCGCGATGTCGCCGCCCAGAATCCGCTGACCCTGGGCTTCCAGGCCTTGGCTCAAGGTATCCGCCAGCGAGCCCACGCCCGCGATCGCCGCAACGCCGAGCGCGATGCAGGCAACGAATACATAGAACCCGCTCAAGCCCGTGCGCAGCTCGCGCAGCGCCAGACGCAGGAATAGCGGCAGCGCCATCCGGTCGGCGAAGGGCAGCGGCTTGCTTCCAACCTCGTCGCTCATACTTTGGCCGCCAGTTTGCGTCTCGACCGTGCTCGAGGCACTTCGTCCTCGATTCTGCCGTCATTCATGTGAAGCACCCGTCCGCAGCGCCGCGCCAGGTCCTGGTCGTGGGTGATCAGCACCAGGGTGGCGCCGGTGCGCGCCTTCAGATCGAACAGTAAATCCATCACCTGGGTTCCTGTACGCCCATCCAGATTCCCGGTCGGCTCATCGGCCAGAATGATTTTTGGATCGGGCGCGAGCGCGCGGGCCATGGCGACGCGCTGCTGCTCGCCGCCCGAAAGCTGCGCCGGAAAGTGATCTTCGCGCCGGGCGAGACCCACACTCGCCAGCGCATTGGCCGCACGGCCGAAGGGATCGCCGTCGCCCAGAAACTCCAGAGGCAGCGCCACGTTCTCCAGCGCGGTCATGGAGGGCACCAGATGGAACGACTGGAACACGATGCCGACATTGCGGGCCCGCAACAGGGCTAGCTGGTCTTCATCCAGGCCACCCAACTCCTCGCCCGCGACAATAACCTCCCCCGAACTTGCCCGCTCCAGGCCGGCCGTCACCATCATCA
>JGI24023J19991_10000608_pt1 | contig 27807 bp, 21 predicted proteins | sample Cruoilmetagenom1_FD_19991 | JGI IMG/M metagenome (IMG submission 19991) | reverse complement strand
CGCACGATGCCGCACGATGCCGCACGATGCAACCGCTATCGGGTTCTGCCTGTTCCCCGGGTTCCTTCTCTCGTGCTGCCCCTTCTCAGGCCCCTTCTCGTACTTCTCCCCGCTTCTTGTGCGCTGTCTTTTCCGGCGATTTCCCTTTCCAATATGCGCGAAGCCTCAAGAAGCTCTTCATCAGGCAGACGGGCCCAGTAAAAGCCGTCTCTCACAGCAGATGCCACGGGAATCGCAAAAAGCAAACCAAAAATGCCAAAAGCGCCGACCCCAAGCACAAGGGCCACCACAAGACTCAGTGTCGGAAGATCCAAGGCTGGACCTGAAAAAGTCGGGGCAAACCAATAGTACACAGCAATCTGCACAATAAAAAAAACAAACAGTGTCAAAAGTGCTAGTCCCAAACCACCCTGATCAGAAGAAAACGCAATGAGAATCGGCGGCAGCGCGGTCATCACCGGACCAACTCCCGGGATGAGATCCCCAATCCCAGCAAGCACACCAAGAGGTACGAAATACGGCATACCCACAAGCCAAAGCATCAGCGTCTTCAATATCCCAGAAATGATTGCAACCAGCAGTTGACCCCTGACGTAACACGACGTCTTGTACTGCATTGAATGGAGCGCGCCTTTCAGACGGATATGCTGTGACTGATCCAGATAGGTACGCAAACGGTGCGACAAAGAAGGAAGATCCATCACGATGAGAAGCGAGACAAAAACTCCCACCAACAAAGCGCCAATTAACCCGGCAGTCACTCCAATAAGCGCAAAAATCGTGTCGGCCAGATCCTCACCAAACTCCTCGGACTGCTTTTCCACAGAATCGCGAAATGCTCCAATTGCCTCTGCTGCTTCAGGGGAAGCATCTTCAACGCGGTCTTGAAAGTCGCGTAGTCCTTCAGAGAGATCGGTCCCCAATCCCGGGACATCCACGGCGAGATCACTCACTTGTGAGGCAAAAGAGGGACCAATGAGACTGAGAAAAACACCAAGCCCAAGAATGAGCGCAATATAAGTAAATGCAGTGGCTCTCCCACGTCGCCAGCCGCGTGCCGTAAGACGCGCCACGACAGGAGCGGCAATGGTCGCGGTCAAGATCATCACCACAACAGGACCAACAAGCCACACCAAACGCGACAGCACTGCAAGCAAAATCGCCAGCACAAGCCCAATGCCGAGCAAGGACCAGGCATGACGGCCAAGGTCCTCGAGAGCGGAAGTCTCGTCCGGTCCTCCGGTCAACAAACCGCGACTCGGGGATGCATCCTCTGGAGAAGACCTCGAAGCAACGTCGCCCTGAGGCCCTGGACGCACTGCCTGCCCAAGGCTTTTCTCGGGAACGGGAACACGCCGCGCGGAAGCAACACCCCTCCCAGGACGGGTTTCATCCGAGAAACGGTCTGCAGTTTTCTGTCTCTCTGCCTTTTCCTCCTGATCCGAATGCTCATCCGGAAAAGGAGAAAAAGGAGAAGGAACATCCTGCCCATGGCCCAAAGGCCTGCCCGGTGAAGGCAGGGAAGGTCCTCCTGTCTCCGGTGGACGATCCATGGGCAAAGACTGCCAGAAAGAAGCATATTCTTTCTGGTCATCACAAAAAAAGCAGATCAGCCTGGGCAAAACCAGCAGGCCAGAATAAACATCGGGCACAAGAAAAACACATCACGCCAGGCACGCAGCAGAAACACCTCACAGGACGGAAAAACCACCGACACACACCGAAGCAGCCCCCCTGCATGCCCACGCGTTTTCTCTTTCCCTACTCACCAGGAGCATCTTCTTCCGAGAACGAGAGCGAACTGCACAACATGCAGAGGACAAAGACCAGAGCAGACTCCAGGCAAACCCCAGGCAGAAGGCTTCGCCAAACACTTCTATATCAGGCCCATATCTATGTCATAGATATCACATAGAAGTAACATGAAAACAGAAAATCCCGTTTATCACCGCAAAAGATAAGATATCCCCACAACACTCATATATCCACCAAAGCTGGCCCTGTAATATGTCTCTCGCGAGACAGAAGTGAGTGGGAAGTCTCTCATCATCAGGTGGAATCTCAAGAAAGCTCGCGAAACCAGAAACATCACAGACAGCGCACGAAAAACTACAAAACGCCAAAACAGCAAGCGTACGACCACGTGCAAGCGAAACGAGACGCAATCAGAGTAGAGAAATGATCGGACAACAGGACTCCTCGGAAAAAAGGAGTCTCGAGATGCTGATCGCAGAAATTACTACCTCAAGCGATACGTCCGACATGACGCGACGCGTACAGCTCTGCCGGCAAGCCCTCGACCTGTGTCTTCCGACAGAGGACCCCGCACTTCTCGCTTTTCTCCATGCCGAGCTCGCAAACAGCTTGCTCGCAGATGCCACGCGGGGAAAGGCCGACACAAGCGAAGAGATCATCCATCATTACCAGCAAGCGCTACGCGGTTGGGATAGAGAAACCGACAAGCGCCAATGGGGTATCGCCCAGAACAATCTCGCAAACGCCTACCTGACGCGACACAAAGGCCATCGCACAGACAATATTGACGCGGCCATTCACCATATCGAACAGGCCCTTTCCACCTACACAAATGAAACTGGTGCAGAACACTGGGCAACCGCACGCTACAACCTTGGCCTCGCCCACCTGTATCGCACGCGCGGGAGATGGACAAAAAACATAGAAATCGCCACGCAGCTTTTCAGGCAGGCACTCTCTGCCTACTCACAGGAAACTGCTCCTCAACAATGGTCCACCGTGCAAAGCAATTTGGCTTTGGCATACCTGCAAAACTGCCGGCACACCCAAGAAGACAATATTGCTGCTGCGATCCATCACTATACGCAGGCACTTGATACCTGGACACAAGAGCAGACTCCCCATGACTGGGCACTTACCCAACATAACCTGGGGCTTGCGTACCGGCATAGCACACATGGGAATCCCGCAAAAAACATCGAAATCGCAATTCGCCATTACACCGAGGCGCTGCAGGTCTGGACGCAAGCTGCCACCCCCTGGCAATGGGCAAAAACCCAGCAAAACCTTGCCGACGTCTTCCTTTATCGGACGCGCCACAACCGAGGCGACAATATAGAGACCGCGATTCATCACCACACACGCGCGCTTTCCGTCTGGACCAAAAGCCAGACTCCTCATAATTGGGGCATATCCCAGCACGGTCTTGCTTTGGCTTATTGGCACCGCTTCCGTGGCGAAAAAACGGAAAATATGGAAATCGCCCTGGATTTTTGCAGACAAGCTCTTACCGTCTGGAGTCCCGAGCAGTCTCCATTCCGCTGTTACACCGTTGGAAAACTCATGGGAGAGATCGGCTGCACCGCAGAACAATGGGAAACGGCGATCTCCGGATACACCCAGGCCAGTCGCGCCGAAAAAATATTTTGGTACGCCTCAGCGGCCGGCTCTGCCCTCCTCACCTCCATAGCTTCTCCTCCCACATGCGACGACGTGTCCTCCCCCACTCCCACAGAACACACACCCCCAGAAATAGCCCGCAGAAGGCTTGCTTTCCAGCATGATGCAACGAGTGGTCGCATTTCGGCATTCATCGAATCACAGCCCAAAGCACAGGCCTTGCAGGAGTTTCTGCTCCTCCTCGAAGAAGAGCGAAAACAAAAACTCGATGACGCACTCGACAAAAATGCACGCTGCCTGCATTCCTTACACAAACAACACCCCGGAGTCTTTTTCTCTTACAGGGAAACCGCAATCAACATACAAGATATGGTCCTGTACGAACGCCAGATGCCCAATGTCCTGAGTCCTGCCGACAACACTGACCAAGCAGCCCAAACCGAACAAGAAATCGACTTCTCCCGCAAAGAACAAGCACGCACCGCAATCACATCAATGCGCAGTATCCTCACCCGTATCCGCAAAATCAGCGGATACGAAGATTTTTTCGGACCTCTTCCCCCTGATCTCTTGGACAACGCGGTAAGTCCCATGCGGCCTGTCGCATTCATCACGCTTACCAGTCATGGAAGTATTCTTTTACTTGCGCACCGCCCAAGTTCTTCCGACCCCGTCGAAGTCTCTCACGTCGAAACATCGCATAATCTCACGAAAGGGATACTGCGAAACGCGCTCCGTATCGGAGGCGGAAACACCCAAAAAGCAGAAATGCCTCCAAAAAGCAAAGCCTTCAGCCTCGCGCTTGATGCCTGCCTCTCTCTTGTGAGTAAAGCCATCCTCGTTCCCCTCGTGGAACGCCTGCAACAGCTGCACGCCAAAAAAGTTGTCCTCATTCCAAGCGGACAGCTCGCCCTGCTTCCTTTGCATGCCGCCCCGCTCCAAAACATCACGTCACAAGGAGAAAACACTCGCTCGGGCACATCACAGCGTTTGCTGCACTCCATCGAAGTCTCGTATGCCCCTTCGCTTTCTCATCTCAATGCTGCCCGACAACAGGCCACACACGTATCCGCAAAAAACTGTGTGCTCACAGGAGTGGGAAATCCGATCTCCGGACTTCTCTCTATTTCAGACAGCGAGCTCACCCTCATCGCCAAACACGCAAATACCGACTCTGCAGATTTCCTCTTTGGCGGGAAAGTCACCAAAGCCGCCATCCACCGCGCAGCCCGCAACGCAACCCATGTCCATCTCTCTTGCAACGCCCATATTCACCTCGAAAACCCCTTGGAATCCGGCTTTGCCCTTGCCGAAAACGACACCCTCTCGCTCAGAGATATCCTGGAAAATCGACCTTTCGCACAAACCCGTCTCGTCGTCGCGTCAGCCTCCTTTTTTCTCACACAAAAGGCGTACCAGATAGACAAAGAACCAACCGTTCTGCCCACAAGCCTCATCGAAAGCGGGACAGGCGGAGCCGTCACTGCTCTTTGGCCGGTAGACGATGTCTCCACTCCTCTGCTTTTCGGCCGCTTCTACCGCCTCCACTTGCAAAACAATCAGGAAATACCTGGACAACACGCAAAACTCGCTCGGGAAAAATCCGCATATACCCAGGAGAAAAACAAGCAAAATACAATATCGATCCCCAAGCACATGGCCACTGCCTCCCCTCGCCTCACGCCTCTTCACCCAGCCAATGCCCTACGCCAGGCACAAATATGGCTCGCCAATATCACAGCGCAAGAGCTCGCACTGCTTTTCACAGAAGCCGATCAAGTCGAAAAAAACACAGACAACATCAGTTGGCGACCCCGCGGTACCGCGGCCTATCAAGCAACTCGTTTCCACCGTCGCCACCCTGACGAACGCCCCTTTGCCGCCCTCCGCTACTGGGCACCCTTCACCTACTGGGGCACATGACGACACAGCGCAATGCCACAAAGGCAAAAAACCACCCGGCCGCTTCATCCTGTTCCAGGTCTCAATTGCAACGCCCACTCCACCCAAAACCACACCTGACCCCAACACAAAACAGCTCACCGGCTCAAGACACGTCGCAAAAATTGTTGGGTACGCTCATGGAGAGGCGCATCAAGCACCTGAGCAGGAGGGCCTTCTTCGCGGATCACGCCCCCTTGCAAAAAAACCACACGATCGGCAGCCTGACGCGCAAAACCCATCTCATGCGTGACGACCATCATGGTCATTCCCTCTGCTGCAAGATCGCGCATCACGGACAGGACCTCTCCCACAAGCTCCGGATCCAACGCACTTGTTGCCTCATCAAAAAGCATGATGTCCGGCTGCATTGCCAAAGCCCGGGCAATAGCCACGCGCTGTTGCTGTCCCCCCGAAAGGACGCCAGGATACTCACCTACTTTTTCAGCTAAACCGACTCGGCCAAGTACTTTCATCGCGACTTCTTCAGCTTCTCCGCGCGACCGCCGCAACACCTTGCGCTGAGCAATTGCCACATTTCCTAGCACCGTCAAATGTGGAAACAAATTGAACTGTTGAAAGACCATCCCTACCCGTCGGCGTACCTGATCAATATCACAGCTGGGAGAAGAGAGATCTTCCCCATGAATACGCACGCTGCCCGTCGTCGGGATCTCAAGCCCGTTCACGCAACGCAACAAAACTGACTTCCCGGCACCCGAAGCGCCGATCACACACACGACCTCACCAGCCTGCACGGAGAGATTCACGCGATCGAGCACAACAAGATCTCCAAAGAGTTTGCGCAGCTCTATCAGGTGCACAACAGAAGACGTCTCGGGAGAAAAAACCTGATCAGACGAAAGCAGAGACAAGTCTTCTTTCCCCTGCCTATGCGCTTCCCTGTTCTGCTCTCGCGGATTTTCCTTTTCTCTCTCCCCGGATTTCCCGCTCCCTCCCCCATCGTCTCCAAGGTTTTTTCTCCCGAACATCACGCACAGTCCTCCCTGAAGAAAAACCAGCAAAAGCCTACGCAAGACAAAGACCGTAAAAGACCGTAAAAGCAGACCTCTAACATCAACTCACCCAGCCCCTCCTCCTGGGAAAAGCAAGCCCGGTCTGACAAACGGCCACACTCCCAGAAAAACCACTACCTGCCCTATGCAAGAGTGCCTGATTCCTACTCACGCGAAAGACGCGCCCGACGTTCAAGCCAGGCCGCGACACGTGTGAGTGGCAGCGTAATCACCAAATAGACCAGACCAACAACAATAAGTGGGGTGACGTTAAACTTTTCTGTCATCTCGTCCCTCCCGAACTTGATAAGTTCGCGCGTCTGATCAGTGGTACCCAATGCATAGAGCAAAGAGGTGTCTTTGAGGAGCAAAACAAGCTCATTCGTCAGAGGAGGGATCACAATACGAAAGGCTTGGGGAAGCACAATAAAAGTCATTGACACTCCGCGCGGCATTCCCAAAGAACGAGCCGCTTCCATCTGACCTTTTGGCACTGCTTCAATACCGGCTCTTATCGTCTCTGCGATATATGCGCTTGACACGATAGCGAGCGAAAAAGCCCCTGGCCCATAGATGCCGGGAATCCTGACGTCAAATGCCAAAGGGATGCCATATCCCACAAGAAAGATCGTAAGGAGCGCGGGCAGACCTCGCACAACCTCGACAAAGACACTTGCAGCCCACCGGTATAACCGCATATCCGAAAAACGCATAAGTGCCAGAAAAAGACCAAGCGTCAAACCGCCAGAAAATCCCAGCAAAGTAAACCAGAGAGTATTTCGCGCTGCCTGCGTCAGGACTTCCGGAAACTGCTCACGAAAAATTTCCGGTTCAAAAAAGGCATCCCGCAGTGTCTCCCAATCAGCGGAACGAATCCACCACACACAAAAAAGAACTGTGACCAGATACACAAGAAAATGGCGCCGGCGCGCGCGACGCTGCCGCGGCGGTAAGTCAGCAGATGAAAAAACCCGTGACCAGGCAGTGCGCCCTTCTGCATGCCCTTTTGAACGACCTCGCCTTGTGTCAGAAGGAGGGTGCAATGTCTGATTTTCCTCGCGTCCTGCCGGCCCTTACGCACAAACCGCGTTTTCTCCAAAGAAAAGAACGAAGAAAGCGGCATTTATCTTATTCACTCGTCCTTCCAGAATGACCCTTCCAGAAGAACCTCTCAGCGAGAGGGACACACACCAAACCACAGCATGAGGAACTATCCAGCGCGGCGAGTCCCAAGGCAGATGCGGCGCAAACCCCCGCCCCCAAACACAGACGCTGCCGTCAAGGTAGGCACAGCGTCTACACATGGTAGACGCTGTGTAGACGCATACTCAGCGCAACCGTCCGAAATATTTCCTGTAAAAATCATCGTACATGCCGTTCGCATGCAACTCATCCAGACCATCATTGAGCATCTGCAGCAGAGCCTTCTCCCCCTTCTTGACAGCGAAACCATATAGTTCCCCTGTGGGGAGAAACAGGACGACCCGCATATTCGAGCTTTGCACTGCCCGATAGGCATTGACAGGCAAGTCCTGCAACACCGCGTCCACAACACCAGACTCCAGTGCAGCAAAAAGTTCACCTGCCCCGGGATAGGACTTGATTTGCGTGCGCTTCGAAAGCTCTTTCCGAGCATACATCTCGCCAGTTGTCCCACCCTGCACCGCGACAACCTTTCCCTCCAAGTCAGCAAGGTCGCCGAACTCATCAACACGGTCGGCCATCACAAGCAGAGACTGATCCGCCTGAAGGTAGGACTGAGTAAAATCAACCTGTTTCGCACGTTCTTCGGTGATCGTCAATGCAGAGGCCACCATATCACAGGTGCCAACCGCCATATTAAGCAAGATCCCTTCGAATTCAGTGTCAACGATCGCGACTTCCAAGTTTTTCTCATGCGCAAGCGCGCGGAGAAGATCGATGTCAAAACCGGAATACTCCCCATCTTCATCTTCATACTCAAAAGGCGGATACGGGATATCTGAGCATACGGTAAGGTACCCTTTTCGCACCAGATGATCGGGCACTCCAGCAGAAGGAACCGCCGGCGCTGCGCTCGCGTCCTCATCAGCATCATCATCATCGGAAGAACACGACACAATCAGCCCAGCGAAAAACAGGGAAAACAAACAGAAAAACAGGCCGACGCGGAAGGGCTTTCTCATTTTCACCATACTTCCTCTCCTTCCTTCGCACTACAAACCCCACCACATGTACACACCATACACACAAAGACGCAAACGTCTACAAAACACAAAACCAGAGAGTCGGGCCATGCAGATCCGAACACTCCTCCGGCACAGCAGAACAGGCAAGAAAAAACCGATCCGCTTCCCGCGTTTTTCGCCGCAAACAGACTCACACATTTCTCATGGAAACAGCAAAAATAGGTCTGAACTGCCAAAAAAGCCCTGACCCAGGATAGGCTCAAACGAACAAAGGCACGGAGATCACATGAGCACCCTAGCGGTTACCCGTTCTACGGGATCCGACTTCCCTCCCGCAGCTACCTGGGCACCCCTGGCTTTCGACGTCAACGCCCACCTCGCCCGTCCTGCACCATCCAGAAGAACGGAGGAGCCGTTCTTTGCAGGAACACCCTTTCTACCCGATTCTTTTGCTCCTGGTTTTTCTGACAATCCAGCGCTTTTCCCCGTCAGAAAGGACCAGAGAGAACAGCACACCACGTCATTTCTCCCGGACCTTCCAGCACTCCTACCTGCGCTACCTGAGCTGAGAAACGACCCGACGACAATGCTCACAACTTCTTTCCAAAGGCAGCAAAGAACACACACCCAAACACAAAAGCCAGGGAATAGCTTCCAGTGATAAAAGAATCACTCGCGCAACCAGGAACAACCATCCAAGTCGGCGCCGACATGTGGCGCATCCGCGTCCCCACACCTTTTCCGGGGCTTCCCTCTTTAAATGTCTACGCCGTGTGCGAAACAGACGGCTCAGTTACCCTCGTAGACTGCGGCATTGATTGTCCCGAAGGACTCGAAACTCTGGCAGAAGGACTCGCTGTTCTTGGCAAAACAGTCAGCCATATCGATCGAATCATCATCACACATGGACATATCGATCATTGGGGAATGCTCCCCCGTCTACTGCAACACACCGACTTCACTCTTTGCATGTCAGAGCATTACACGACTGAAGCATGGAGCTACACCGCTCCTGAAGAACATAGCGCCCTGATACGTTCCATCCTCTGCGAGCATGGGACTCCACCCTCCATCCTTGAACAGATGTTCGTCGCGCCCTCTCTTATGCCGTCCTATTTTCCCGACGGTGTTCCTGCACCGGATGTCATCATTCAAGATGGTGACAAAGTCCCCATTGGAAGCCGCGTGTACGAAGCAGTGTGGACACCTGGACATGCCCATAGCCATCTGGTTTTCTTCCATGAGGCGTCAGCGGAACTTATCTCTGGAGACAACATTCTCCCTACTATTACTCCTCATATCGGGTACGATGGGCGGATTGGCAATCCGCTCGGCGATTATTTACTCTCGCTCGAACGTATCAAAAAGCTCACAGCAGGGGTAACCTTTCCGGCACATGGGGGAACCATTTCTGATGGAACGCAGCGCAGCGTTGACATCCGCACCCATCATGAAGACCGGCTTACCAAGATGCAGTCCCAGCTTCAAAATGCTCCAAAAAGCGCTTGGGAAGTGATGAAGGTCTCATTCCAACGAGAATTGATGCCCTTCCAGCAACGTCTTGCCCTGTCAGAAACAGTCGCTCACCTCGAAGCCCTATGTAAAAACGGAAACGTCCACCGTGTTGAAAACGACACCATCCTCTATATGGCTTCACTACCCTGACCGAGGAGAAGATCGCGGAGAAGTGGCACCTGTGGGACAGGCAACCAACCCTGTAAAAAAATCCCAAGGACACCTGCAAAGATCCCAAGAATGTTTCCGCGCGCTGCCCTGCTTCCGGTATCGAGAACACTGGACATACAGTCACTCAGCCGGAAACCTCTGCATGAGATCGAGCGAACTCCGGCGAAAGACGAAAACCTCGGTTCATCGCTTCTTCTGGCGTATCTGGACCAAAACTCGCGATCTTCTCCAAGGGAACCTCTATCATGATCGACAGTTGCGCCGCGTCTTCCGTGTCATAGAGCAGGAAAGACCGTTTATCGCCCAGATAACGGTGCTCCTCAAATTTCGGGTGATGCGATGCCATCAGGGCCTCCACTTCTCCATGCAACGGCTTGCTCCTCTCGAAGCCAAGCAAACCCCGACAGTGCAAATTAGCTCTGCCTGTCTGACATTCTGTCACATCCTTGCCTGTCTTTGGGAAATCTCAAGCACATGTCGCCATCCCCCATTCTCTCCCTACACTCCTCCAGAGATTGAGGACCACTCGCCATGGACATTACCCAACAATTCACTGACCTCGTGCAAGGACCAGAGGGAAACATTCGCCTCGATCGCGGAGCCCTCCTCATTGCAGCCCATGCCCAGCCTGATCTCGACATAGAGGCGCAACTCACCAAGCTGGACAGGATCGCCGACGAATGTCCCTACCACAACCCACCGGCGCTCGCGCAGCACCTTTTCGTGACACTCGGTTTCAGCGGAAATACTTCATCATACAATGATCCCCGCAATTCTTATCTGGATCAGGTACTCGACCGGCGACTTGGTATTCCCATCACCCTCAGCCTCCTCATGATCGAAATAAGCCGACGTCTCGGCATGGATCTATACGGAATAGGCATGCCTGGCCATTTTCTCGTCAGCACAGCAGATGGGCGGGTTTTTTACGATCCGTTCCACGAGGGAAAACAACTCAATGCCGAGCAATGCCGGGAAATGTTCTACCGCATGCATGGGACACAAGTCCCTTTTCTTGCAGCAATGCTACTCCCCGTCTCCTCTCGCGCCNTCCTTTCGCGCATGTTGACAAATCTGTTGCAATCCTTTCGCCTCTCGTACCAGATAGAAGGAGCATGGGCCGCCCGACTACACCTGCGCATCCCCAATCTTCCCCTCATGTTGCGGGCCCAACTCGCCAACGCCCTCGGAGAAACAGGGAACTTTACAGAAGCGATTTCGGTGCTGCAAGCCCTCGCACAAGAAGCTCCTCCAGACCTGCGTGACCTCCTGCACTCCAAAGCCCAACACTTCGCTTCTCGCCTCAACTAAAATAAGTGTCCTCGCAGCCTGCAGGAACTCAAGTCCGACCTCTCTCTTGTCCGGTGCAATGCGCCTCTTGCCTCTACCGGCTCCAGGCTCTACGTTCCCGACCTTGCATTTCCCGCGCCACACACCAGGCAAAACATCACTGGTTCTTCCCAGAAGACCGCACACAATCGTCGTACAAATTTGCCACATCCAAAAGACAACGGGGCTGCACTGTTAAACCCTGCGCGCGCGCTTTCTCCTGTAAATGTTCCACAATATCCACGATGTTTGGCGGAGCAAACCATCCATTATAGCCACTTGTGCCATTTAAAGGGGTGGCATTCTGCCGCACATATTCAGCACACCAGAGAAGCAGAAAACGTAAGTCTTTTCGTGGCAACAAACTGCATTCCCGCTGCCGCTCGCGGGCAAACCGTATGGCATATTCCACATCAAACAGCACTGAAGGAAAAGACGGAGGGTAGGGCGGCGAAGAGACACGATATCGTCGACCGCGCCAAAAAATAAGCCAGGCAACCATGCCAAGCAAGACAATGGCCAATGCCAAATCCTGCCACACTGTCATCACAAAAGATCTTTTTCCGCCAAATACTGATAGTGCAGTGCAATCACGCGCCGAATATCGGCGAAATCAAATGATACACCTTCTTCTGCCAAAACCTGGTGGAGACGGAGCGCAAGCGCGTCATCGTCAGCAGGCAGATCGTCCTCACGCGCCACACGACCAAGCGCGTCAACTGCAGCACCAATATGCCCCAAAGCCAGCCGGTGACGTTCATTCCCCAACAAATTTGCCCATACAAAATTGGCAGCTTCGTCTTCATGAAAACCGGCATACCCACGAGTCCCTCGCAGGATAAAAAAGACTGTCCCCAAGCAAAGAAACACAACAACCAGAGCTGCGATCCCCACTATCTGCCCAAAAAAAATCCAAGCGATAGGAGAAAGACCAACAACGCCGAACGAGCGGGAACACACAGAAGGCACTATGAAAAAGCGGCTGTACGCTGTGCCCCGAATTCGGGGCACAGCGTGGCCGCAGCACAATACATACCGGAGAACAGACCGGCAATCAGGAGAAACAGCCTGCTCCTCAGAGGCCGATGCGCTGCGCAAGCAGTTCACGGTGATAGGTGGCGTCCCCAAGAAAGATCTCAGCAGACTTGGCACGCTTGAAGTACAGGTGAGCGTCATGCTCCCATGTGAACCCGATACCACCATGAATCTGGATGTTCTCTGCAGCACAGTGGAAGTAGGCGTCCGAGCAATATGCCTTGGCCAAAGGAGCGACAGTCGACAGCTCTTCGTTATCCTCAGCAGCAGCCCAGCCCGCGTAGTAAGCGGCAGAACGGGCCGACTCCACCTCAAGCAGCATGTCCGCACACTTGTGCTTGATGGCCTGGAAAGACCCGATGGGCCGACCAAACTGCACTCGAACCTTCGCGTATTCCACTGAAGTGTCAAGGCACCTTTGCGCTCCACCCACCTGCTCAGCCGCCAAAGCAACCGCAGCAAGGTCAAGCGTCTTCGACAGCGCCGGCCATGCAGCGCCGGCATCCGTCAGGAGAGCATTCGACGGCACACGGACGTTCTCAAGCGTGATCTCCGCTTGCTTCCGTGTGAGGTCCATCGTGTTGAGCGCACGAGAAGATACTCCAGCGGTATCAGCGGGAACAGCAAAGAGGCTCACGCCATCTGTTCCGGTCGTGCCTTCTGTCCGTGCTGCCACAATCAAAAGCTGTGCAGTGTGACCGTCAATGACGAAGGACTTCACCCCATTAAGGAGAAAATCCCCACCATCGGAAACGGCAGTGGAGGTAATGCCGTCTGCACCCCAGCGCCCGTTTGGCTCTGTGAAAGCCAATGTGGCAATGGTATCGCCAGAGGCAATACCGGGAAGGTGCTCTTTCTTGAGCTTGTCATTGCTTCCCTGCAAAAGGGCATTCGCTGCCAAACAAACAGAAGAGAAGAAAGGAGAGCACAACAGCGTGGTACCCATCTCTTCCATCACTGCAATCAGCTCTACGTAGGAGAAACCAGAGCCACCATACTCTTCTGGAATATGAAGCGATGGCCAGCCCAGTTCCTGTCCGATACGTGTCCAGACTTCTTTATCGTAGCCAGACTCCGTCTCCATCATCTCACGCACGCGCTCAGATGAAGAGTAATTCTCCAGGAAGCTGCGGGCACTCTTGCGAAGCTCTTCTTGCTCCTCGGTAAAGGCGAAGTTCATGTATCCCCCTGCTCACCGGTCCGACGCCTCAACCGACGCCGTTTCTCATTCTGGCTGTTCTTGACTGGCGTCAATCCGGCGCCAGTCTGCTGCGAGAGGGCCTCAAAAAAGACTTCCTCTTGACATCGGCTGGCTGCAGACAATCAGTTTCCGACAAGACGCGCGCCTTTCTTTCGACCCACAGGAAAGTGAACAAGACAGGCGGGCGCGCCCACTTCATCCTCTCACTCCCTGACCATCAGTTTCCATCGGAGTCGACTCTTTTCGCAAACCGAACAAGCCGGCTTCCTCACAAAAGATAGGCGCTCGGTCGACAGAAGGTGACGAGAGAAGTCCACAGATCCCCCAACCTTGCAGGTCTTCAGGGGAAAAAGTTCCTTGAAACCGCATAGAGAATTGAAGAAAACAACGAAAACATACAGGCACCTCTCAAAAAAATTCTCTTCACAAGAAAAAACATTTCAGGACGCAACGGCGAGAAAAAAGAAGAGAACACCGCACAAGAAAAAACACTGCGACCTCCCAAATATCCCTCCAGTACATGAAAAAACCCGCAAAGATGCACTCCAGTGAAGTGTTCACCCCACTCTTGAAGACGGCTTGAGAACAATTTGAGGACGGTCTGGGGACGGCCTTGTAAAAAAGTGATCTGCCGCTTTTACGCCTTCTCGCAGTAAAGTCCATAACATGAACTCGGGCAATGCCATGTTCTCCACACACATCCACACCAATCCCACCATGACACAACATGTCCCAGAACAGGGCTCCCTCCTCCCACGGCGAGATCTGAATACGGATTCTTACTCCTCTACCCTCTCTTTTGTTATCTTCTTCCCGGGAGGTTTCTCAGGAGGCCACAATGCCCTTTGCTCTTTCATCATCTGTCCCATCACCTCCTTCGTTCCCCTCACCTCCAGCCCACAACATCACGCAAAACCACAGCGACAGCGTCCTGTCACAGGCCTCCCAACCCAGTCATCGACAGAGAAAAAACGGTTGCACACACGATCCTGTCTGACCCTGATCCAACGGTGACGGGAGGGCCTTATGCACATCACATCACTTCATCTGCCCCAACCCCAATACAATGTATACGTCTTCCTTGATTGCGACACTCCCCCGCTCCCCTCTTTTGTCGTGGATATTCGCCCGAATGACACGCTGACTATTGCCCGCCCTGGTGGTATCCACCCTCGGTCAGTGCCTTTGACGGGAGATCCTCTCATGCTGTCGTGGCGCACTGAAAATGGCTACTTTCGGGCGACGACTACTTTCATTGGCGCCGAGCGCATGCCCGAACCAATCTGGGTTTTGTCGCTTCTGCTCTCCCAACGTCAAAACGGCAACCGCCAGTACTTTCGCACTCGGGAAGATCTCACAGGCTCAGCCACTTTTCTGCGCAAAGAAAGTCAGCAACCGAACCTCAGCTCCGGTCTGCCCTCAGATCTTCCCGAAGAAAGTCAGCAACCGCACGAAATCGACACCACAGCAGAAGTCCTGGACCTCTCGCAAGGGGGTATCGGTATCGTCTGCAGTAACGATCAGGATATTTCGGTCGGGGACACTGCCGAAGTCGTGGTCCCGCTTCCCGATGGAACTGTTTTCACCGCAGCGGCTGTTGTGCGACACCTCACACTGGGACTCGAATTTACAGAGATAAGTGAGGAAAACGCCCGACATCTCCAACGCCATATCATCAAAAAACTGATGGAAAAAAACCCTGACGTCTAAACCATCGCACCAAACTCACGGACCAGAGGCGCATAGCGAGGAAGAGATGCTGCCGCTTTCAGGCTTTTGCCCATAGAACTGACAGAGCACAACCGGCAGAGCCAGGATCTCTTCACTGCAACAAGGTGGCCTCACAACAGCCGCGTTAATTACACTATCGTGATAGTGTAATTAACGAGAAGCGCCTCTGTTCTGAGTTTCACGCTCGTGACATCACGCTAGGGCACAGATACTAGAACAACAGCGTCCACCCGGGAGCAGCGTGTGACTACCCCTCTCTGCGAGACTCGCGACTTGTGGGTCTCCGCCAACGGCAAAGAAATTTTGCGCGGCGTCGACCTTATTGTCGACAAAGGCGAATGGCACGCTCTGATGGGACCAAACGGAGCAGGAAAAAGCACTCTTGCCAAAGTACTCATGGGCGACCCCACCTACACGGTCACACGAGGAAAGGTTTTTTTTGAGGGAGAAGACATTACTCGTCTTCCCAGCAACGATCGTGCACGACGCGGAATGTTCCTCAGCTTCCAACATCCCGAACAAATCCCCGGCGTAAAAGTCGTGAATTTCATGCAAATTGCCATGAGTCATCGCCAGAATATTGATCTCTCAATGTTTGAGGTACGCCTCGCGCTCATGGAAAAAATGCGAGAACTCAACATCGACAATTCTTTCATGGATCGCCACCTCAATGTGGGATTCTCCGGGGGCGAACGAAAACGCCATGAAATCCTGCAAATGTCTCTATTGTCGCCACATCTTGTGATTCTTGATGAAACCGACTCAGGTCTCGACGTCGACGCGTTACGCGTCGTCTCCGACGGAATCACTGCCTTTCAGAAGGATTCTCCGCAAACCGGGGGGATCATCATCACGCACTACAAACGCATTTTGCAACACATCCGCCCGACCCATGTGCATGTGCTGGTAGAGGGGCGGATCATTGCGTCAGGTGGCTTTGAGCTCGCAGCCCAAATCGACACACACGGTTTCGAACGCTACCTTGCCTCCGAGAGGGTTTCTCCATGACCGACCTCGCGTCTCGCATCCGGCAGGATTTCCCCATCCTCCAACGAAAAGTACACAACGTTCCTCTTGTTTATCTCGACAATGGGGCCTCTAGCCAACGCCCCGTACAGGTTATTGCGGCCATGGACGAGCACTACCGAATGCACCATGCCAACATTCACCGGGGAGCACATACCCTCGGAGAAGAATCGACGCAGGCCTATGAAAGCGCACGAGAAAAAGTCGCAGGCTTCGTCAATGCTCCGGCAACACACGAGATCATCTTTACGAAAAATGCCACCGAAGCCTTCAACCTCGTCGCCTCTTCCTGCGGACGGTTTTTCTTGTCGGAAGGTGACCGCATACTCGTTTCCGCGATGGAGCATCACGCCAATATCGTGCCCTGGTTCATGGTGGCAGAACAGACCGGAGCAAAAGTTGACTGGATTCCCCTCACGAGCGACGGACAGATCGATCTCGAGGCAGCACACGCCCTCATACCCGGAGCCAAAATTGTTGCTTGTACAGCCGTTTCCAACGTGCTTGGAACAATCAACCCCATAGCCGAGATCTGCGCAAAAGCCCGCGAGTCTGGGGCTGTGAGCGTGGTTGACGCCGCACAGCTTGCACCTCATTTGCCTATCGACGTGCAAGCCCTCGGTTGTGACTTCTTAGGTTTCACCGGCCATAAAATGTGCGGGCCCACGGGAATTGGCGTACTTTGGGGACGCACGGAACTTCTCGACGCGATTCCTCCCTTCCTCGGGGGAGGAGAGATGATTGAAATCGTGGATTTCGAAGGGTTCACCACTGCTCCGCTTCCTTACAAATTCGAAGCAGGCACGATGCCTATTGCCGAGGCAATAGGCCTCGCGACCGCGATCGACTACCTCACAGACATTGGTTTCGACGCCATACGAAAACACGAAGTCGACCTGCTCGGCACGACTTTCGATATGCTCACATCCGCTTTTGGCGACAAAATTCGCATCTACGGCCCACAGGACATAAACCGGCGGAGTGGCATTCTCAGCTTCAATTTTGGCGATATCCACCCGCACGACCTCGCCAGCATCCTCGACGCCGAGGGAGTTGCAATCCGGGCAGGCCACCATTGTGCCCAACCGCTCATGCGAACTTTGGGAGTACAGGCCACTGCCCGTGCTTCCTTCTACTTCTACAACACCAAAGAAGAAGTCGAAATCCTGGCACATGGCCTTGAAAAGGCAGCAGACATCTTCGGGATCTAAGCGCTTCCCGATTTTTTCCCTCTTCCCTACACGCACTGCACCAAGAACACATTGCCCAGTACTATTCGTCAAGAAAAACAGTATCCTGTGAGGAAATTCCAATATGAAGAGATCAGAAAACCACCCGTAACGCTGACCTTCCGAGAACCTTCCTCCCGACACAGTGCACGACTCTCCCCATCTTGACCTGTCCGGTCAAGGTATTCTGAGAGAAGTATCCGGAACAGACTTGGCACAGAAAGCCGGCAATCTCATTGTGACCGGCACTCACCATACATCTCCCAGCATCACTGAATGCATCGCCGCACAAGGCCTACGGCTCACCCCGCAACGGAGAGCCGTCGCTCAAGCCTTCACGCAAGCAGAGAATCTTCATCTCAGCGCGGAAAATGTCTGGACAATTGCCCGCTCACAAACCCCTGACATTTCACGCGCCACGGTCTACAATATTCTCCGTATTCTTGTCGACACGGGGCATCTCGCCGAGGTAAACATCGGAAACGGCCCAACAAGATATGACCCAAACGTCCACAGGCCTCACCACCATTTTCTTTGTACAAAATGTGATTCTATTTACGATGTTCATTTATCAGGAATCCCTGATCTCGAACTCAATACCCCTCATCAGCTCGACTATATGGATATTATTTGTACAGGAATATGCGTACACTGTCTTGATGAAATCAATGGTCCACACGCCAAAAGCAGGCCTCCCGCCTCGCCTCTCCCCCCGACAGAAACAAGCTGAGAAAACACTTCGCACGACATCTCGACCACTCTCACCGATAAGATTTTTCCGCAAGGTTCAATTTGATGCCCGCCGGCACACGCCACGGGTATACGCCCGACGCTTCCTTCTCAAGGAAATCCTGACCGCATGACATCGACACCAGCCCAACAAGGGACCACTTCCCAAGACATACAGGCTCATGCACTACACCTGCTCGATCTCACAAAAAAAGCCTCTACTGCCTACAACCGCCCCGACCTCACACAGCGACTGAACGAGACACGCCGGCATGTCGCGGATCCCACAATCCGTCTCATGGTTGTAGGAGAGTTCAAAAAAGGGAAGAGCAGTCTTGTCAACGCGCTCACCCTGGCCGAGGTGTGCCCCGTAGACGACGACATTGCAACATCCGTTCCCACCGCAATTCGCCACGCCGAAACCCCAACTGCAACCGTTATTTACGAAACCAGCGACCCAGAAGAAGAAAACGAACGCCAGAGTATTCCATTCGAACAAGCTGCTGGTTTCGTCATGGAAACCCAACGTTCTGCGGGCAGTAAACGTGTCCGCCTCGTGGAAATTGATCTTCCCAGTCCTTTACTGCAAAACGGACTCACGATCATCGATACACCAGGAGTGGGCGGTCTCGGTTCGCCCAATACCAGCGTCACCTATGGGGCCCTCCCTATGGCGGATGCGCTGCTTTTTGTGACTGATGCCTCACAAGAATTCACCAAACCTGAACTAGATTTTCTCCACACTGCCCAGGAATTTTGTCCAAATATTTTCTGTGCCCTCACAAAAACTGATTTTTTTCCCGAATGGCGACGCATCGTCGAATTGGACAAGTCCCATTTCGAACGAGCCGAGCTTGCGTTTCCCATCTTTCCTGTTTCCTCGGCCTTGCACCGTCGCGCAGTGCAAGGCGACAATCTCGATCTCCGCACAGAATCCGGCTACCCACCCCTCGTTGAACACATCAAAACCGAGCTCATTGCGAAATCTCAGTTTGTCACCTTACGGTCTGTCGTTTCAGACCTCATCTCCGTCACGCAGATGATCCACAGCCAATTCAAAGCCGAGCATGAAGCCCTCGCTGACCCCGACAAAAGTGCGGATCTCCTGAGCCGGCTTGAAGGCACAAAAGAAAAAGCCGACGAACTCCGCAGCCGGCTTGCGCGGTGGCAACAAACCCTCTCAGATGGGATACAAGACCTTACATCACATGTGGAATTCGATCTCCGGCATCGTATGCGTAATCTGACGCGGCTCACTGACGATGCCCTTGACGCAAGCGACCCCGACGAAGTGTGGGAAGAATTCTCTGCCTGGCTCCAACAACAAACGGCAAACCAAGTAGTAGAAAATTATGCGCAACTCACAAAAGGAGCTATTGAACTCGCCCGTCGAGTTACCGAACACTTCCACGACGACCAAGACAATATTACCGACCGTCTTGAAATTGACGCTCCCTCAGAAGCCCTCGCCCGCATCTCTCTCGGGGAGCTTGATGCATCAATCCGGAAATTCGGTGCCGGCGGAAAGGTCATGACCGGACTACGCGGATCATACGGAACAATGTTAATGTTCGGCATGCTCGGCACCTATGTTGGACAGATGGCCCACCTCGCCATCGGGATGATCAATCCAGCAACAGTTCTTCTTGGCGTTTTTAGCGGGAAAAAAGCAATAAAAGATGAAAAAAAACGCCTTCTTCTGCAGCGTCAACATCAAGCAAAAACAACCGCGCACCGATATGTTGACGATGTCGTGTTTCAAGTGTCCTCGGACTCGCGCGCTGCCTTACGCCAGGTCCAGCGCACATTGCGAAACGAATATCAACAACGCGCAGACGAACTACAAAAATCGGCACAAGAAGCCTATGTCACTGCGCAAAATGCCAGAAAAAAGAACCAGAATGAGTGCCAACACCGCCTCAAAGAGGTCGAAGCAGAATTGAAACGTATCAACACTCTTCGCGAAATGATTCTCCACTTCGCGAAAAGGCTCGGGGTCAAAGGAGCATGATCTGTTGGCATCCTACCCTCCCTCTGTTATCCATCAGGCAAAAAACCTCACAGAAACAGCGTTGGCTGCTACCCAAAGCAGAGAAGAACTCGCGCACGCTGGGGATATTCTCCACTCCAGTCTGGACCGGTTAAATGGCCCACTACGCGTCGCAATCGCAGGAAAAATCAAAGCGGGAAAATCCACCCTCTTGAATGCCCTTGTCGGAGAAGAACTCGCACCCACAGACGCGGGCGAATGCACTCGCATCATTACCTGGTACCAAGAAGGCGTCACCTACAAAGTTGTTGCAGAATCACACGGAAAAATTATCGATCTGCCCTTCACGCGAGATGAAAGTGCGATCGAAGTGGACTTGGGTGATCTCGTCGCACAAGAAACCTCTCGCATCATTATCTCGTGGCCCTCTTCAGCCCTGCACACAATAACGCTGATCGACACTCCAGGCCTCGCATCACTCTCCACTGACCTCTCGGAACGCACAATAGCCTTTCTCACACCAGGAGAAGAGCAGGCCGCCCAAGCAGACGCTGTGCTGTATCTCATGCGTCATGTGCACTCCGAAGACATCCACTTTCTCGAAGCATTTCACGACAACGCAGTGTCCCAGGCAACTCCCGTGAACGCTATTGGCATTCTCTCGCGCGCCGACGAAGTAGGCGGCGGTCGCCTCGACTCCTTGGAGTCAGCAAAAAAAATTGCAGAGCGATACAAAAAAGATCAAAAATTACGCCGTCTTTGCCAGACCGTCCTGCCTGTCGCGGGATTACTGGCACAAACAGGCTGTTCTTTACGCGAGGCTGAATTTCGCGCCCTCTTGATCCTGGCAAATGCTCCGAAATCTGAAACCGACCTCCTGCTTCTTTCGGTCGACCGTTTCGCCCACGCCCCATCCCCGGTCGACCTGCCCATCGAGGCACGCAGGCACCTTCTCTCCCGGCTCGGATTGTTTGGAGTCCGGCTTTCCATCGCGCTTATCCATCACAAGATTGTGCGCAACGCCAGCCAGCTCTCCACCGAATTGGTAAAACGCAGTGGGCTGATAGAGCTACAAGAAATGCTCGCAATGCAATTCAGCTCCCGCAACGAGATATTGAAAGCACGCACCGCCCTGCTGACCCTCGACGCGGTCATCGAAAAATTCCACTTTCCCAATACACACGAGCTACGCAACCAGCTCGAACGCATTTTCTCCTCGACCCACGAATTCACAGAAATCCGCCTCCTCAATGCCATTCGTGCAGGAAACGTGCGTTTCTCCTCAGAGGAGATCACCGACGCGGAACAACTGCTTGGCGTACGCGGCAACAACATTCACTCTCGGCTTGGCCTCGAAAAACAAGAGGACATTTCCATTATTCGCAAGAAAACCTTCGACGAATTGTCACGCTGGCAACGCCGAGCTGAAAACCCGATCAGCACAAGAGAAACCGTAGAGGCAGCACGCGTTCTTATCCGCACCTGTGAGGGCATCCTCGTCACGATGGCAGCGGCTTGACAAGCCTCACTGCTCGGTTTTATGTGCCCGGCGGCGCAGAGAAACCTCCCAGAAGAGAAGACAACCATCCCCCGAGACGCAAGGTCGTGAGATCATCAAGGTACGGCCCCACCAGCTGCACACCAACAGGAAGCCCCTCTTGTGTCTTCCCAGCTGGGATAACTGTGGCCGGAAGAGAGCACAGCGTCGGCAAAGTCACCCAGGCCGTTTCGTCCCAGAACAAAAAGGCCTGGTCTCCTGCCAAAACAGCGCAGGGCAAAAAACATAAATCTTCTTCAGAAAAATCCCACCGGGGTGCTGCTGTCGGCATGACAGGCATGAGTACCACATCAAACTCGTGAAAAAAACGTTCCCAGCAGAGAGAAAAATAGTTGCGAAGTTCATTCGCAGACTGCCAGTCTCGATAAGACTGCGTACCATACGCCAGATATTGCGCAACCAACGCCTGCACTCGCTCGGCTTGCAAAGACACCGCAAGCGGCAAAGGGCCAAAAACATCCCCATCCGCGTCGAGAGCTGCCATTCCCACACGGAGCTGCCGGAAAACTTGATGGGCAAGCAGAAGAGAAAAACCCGGACGCGCCGTTTCGTCAACAAAAGCACCCGCTTTTCGCAGCGTCTCTGCCACGTGTTCCATCAACTCCCGCCCGGAAGTATCCAGCGAAGTGCCCTCACCCTCAGCCCAAACAGCAATACGACACTCCGATAAAGAACGGCGTCGCGGCGCAGGAAGCTGCAATGTCCACCCCCGCGCATTCTGCACGTCAGGCCCCCCTATAAGTTCCAACCCGAGAGAAAGGTCTGCGACAGAACGCCCCATCACACCAGTCGCGGCAAATTCCTGCGAAAAAATGGCACCATCCAACAGGATCGGACCCTCCACCGGCACAACCCCACGACTAGGCCTATGTGCATACACTCCGCAATAATGCGCAGGCACCCGCAAAGACCCCCCAATATCCCGCCCAATATCCAAGGCCGTAAGACCAGCCGCCACACTCGCCCCCGCCCCTCCCGCAGCACCACCAGTCGACCGACCCATATCCCAGGGATTACGAGTCGCCCCAAAAAGCGGGTTGGAAGCCACAGCTTCCCAGTCCCCCCAACCGACGTTGGATTTTGCAAAAACCACCGCCCCTGCAGCCTTACAACGAGCAATCGCAACAGCATCCTTCTGCGGCACATTCCCCGCAAGCTCAGGATCCCCATTCGTCGTCACAACCCCCGCCACAGACAAAGAATCAGACACAGTAATAGGAACACCATGCAAAGGCCCCCGCACCTCACCCCGAGCCAGCGCAGCATCAGCCTGCACCGCCTGCCGTCTCCCCCCCTCCCAATCCACTGAAACCAACGCGTTCAACCGCGGATTCAACCGCACAAACCGCTCAAGATACAGATCAAGCAGCTCCACACTGGAAAGAGAACGAGAACGAATAGCTGCCGCCAAATCCAACACAGAAAAAAAAGCGATGTCCTGCATCAGCCAAAGCATAGAGGCCACCCAGGACACCCCGAACACACCCCCACAACACCCTGTGCAAACACCCCGCAATAAGGCGCCGGCACCCGCAAAGACCCCCCAATATCCAAGGCCGTAAGACCAGCCGCCACACTCGCCCCACCCCTCCCGCAGCACCACCAGTCGACCGACCCATAGCCCAGGGGCTCCCAAAAAAACGGGTGACAAACCACAATTCCCCAGTCCGCTGAAACCAACGCGTGCAACCGCGGATTCAATCGCACAAACCGCTCAAGATACAGATCAAGCAACACCACCCCTCAACCGACCCACAGCCCAGGGATTATCCGCTGAACATATTCCGCAACATGGTGAGCATTTCCGAACGAGATCCGGCTCCCACCTTCTGACGGATACTCGCCACATGGTGTTCTACAGTTTTCGGAGAAATATAGAGCTGCGCCCCAATCTGTTTGTAGGTCATGCCCTGCACAAGATGGGCAGCAATCTCTCGTTCTCGCGGCGAAAGAATCGCCCGATCCTTGTCCTCGTCCTTGACTGCTTCCAAACTCGGAAGCACACGAAAAAGCTCTCGGGCAGTCGCGAGCAGTGTTCTGTTGCCCTCTTCTCCCATCCCGACCGAAGCATCTCCTGCAAGGCGGGCGGCTTCCCAGGAAAACCCGCTCCGATCAAGAGCAGTCACGGCTTTTTGCACAGATTCGAGAGTGGCAGTTCCCTCAATCACATCGCCCCAGGCGTTCGCTGCGACTGCCAGGCATTGCAGACGTTTGAGGTCTGTTGTTGCCTGCTCCAACAGCACGGCGCTCCTGCGCACTTGTGGCAGATTCCGCTGTAGGACGGCCATTTCCACACGATGCCATTCACCCCAGATCCCCCACACGACGGGAGGGTCCATCAGATCCAGCAGCGCAAACATATCGTTCGCAAGACGCTCGACTCTGTGCGCCATTCCCAACTGCACAGCAGCCACAACAATCTCTCCCACCGGATCAAGAGTAAAAAGATCACACTGTTGACGCAGTATCGCGTTCAAGGCGTCTTCTGTGGCGACCAACAGACGATCTCTGTCCTTGGAACGGCGGGCCAGCCCAACTTGGACTGCAGCAACCATAAGTTTGTCTCGGGCGTCCAGCGCGAAATTGCTCCCCACGACTTCTTCAAGCACTCCAGCGGCACGTCCCCAGTTTCCGTAGCGGAGCAATGACCAAGCGTACAAAAGCCGCATGCGCACTAGAGCAGTTGCACCCCCGACCGAGTTTTTCTCCACCCGCTCCACGAGACGCTCGACAAGCTGGTTATCGCCCATATGCCAGGAGAGAGTGGCCGCAAACGCGTGTGCGACATCTGGAACAACACCTACTTGCTGGCCGGTTTCCAATAAATCAGCCGCTTGCAACAGCTCATGGCACCCCTCACCAGGATCACCATCCACACTCAAGACCAATCCGCTTGCCGTGAGCCTGGCAACTTCAACCACCGAAAAGGCAGGTTTCGGCAGGCGTTCTCCTGCCGTTTGCAGGGTTGTCGCAGCATCTGCAAACTCGCCCGAGGCGACAAGACCGGGAATCGAATGGAGAGAAAAAAGAGCCGAAGACCCCTCATTCGTGATATCAGAAAGAGTCCGGTAATACGCGACGCTACGTTTCCACATGCCAAGAGAGCCAAGCGCCCCGGCATAGGCAGCAAGCGCACGAATCCTGTCCGGCGCGTCGGGATTCGCAACAACCTCATCTGCCAAATGCATTGCAGCAAGACGGTCTCCAAGCAATGCGCAGGCCTCCGCCTTGCGGGCAGCGACGCCAATCTCTTCTGCGCCGGCCTTCACTGCCAGGTCATACCAGCGCAGCGCGCGTGCGGGAGCACGAGCTCGGACCACATCTCCTGCCTCGGTATAGGCTTGGGCTGCAAGACGTCCGGTCGCTCCCGCCGAAGCCAAGTGCTCAGCCACTGCTTCGCGCCGTCCACTTCCCCCATGTTTGGCGAGGGCCCCCGCCAAACGAAGATGCACGGGAACAAGGTCACTCGATCGCATAAACGACCGCATCGAGCGGCGGATAATTGGCAGCAAGGCGTCGTCTTCGAGCCGCAAAAATCCCGCAGAACGCAGCGTCTCCATTGCTTTTGCGACCCCGTCCGGATCCAGTTCCGTGACATCAGCCAGAAGGTGCTCATCTGCAGCAGGGAACAGCGTCAAAACAACCAGGGTCAAACGGGCAGTCCTATCGAACTGGGCCGTTGCTGTCCCAACATACTGGACTACTCCTGCAGGTGGACGTTGCCGTTCCAGAGGAGTCGATTCCTTGAAAATCCCGTCAGCTTCCCAGCCCCGCACGAGAAGATCAACAAGGGCTGGAACACCCCCGGTTTCCGACAAAATCACCTCGAGAAAGGAGGGTTCCAGGGTCTGTCCCAGCAATAAGGAAGCCCTTGCTGTTATTTCTGCGAGCGACAAAGGAGTCAGCGAAAGAAGCGCACGATCACGGGCCAAAACCCCATCGAGTGCTGCAAGCTGACGATCATCAAAAACAGGACGATGCGCCACAAGCAAACGCAGCGTGCCCGGCGAACGCTCGGCCACAGCCGTGATGACTTCCAAACTAGGCCCATCAAGCCATTGGGCGTCGTCTACGAGAAGGATCTCTGTCGCGTCTTCGCCATCAAACAAACGAAGTACTTTACGAAGCGCAAAACGAAAGCGAGCATCGTCAGTAAGCGTCTCGAATTCGTCGACAGTGTCGTAATCCAAGAGACCTTCAAGTCCACCATAGGCAAAAGAGCGTTCTCTCGCTCTTCCGGTACACCGCTTTACTTCAAGACCGAAATTGGTAGCTGCTCGCTCCACTCGGTCAAGAAAAGCAGTTTTCCCCATCCCGCCCACACCAATAAGGCCAATTGCGCAGGACACACCTGGGACATCAGTCAAATATTCAATCGTATCTTCAAGATTGTCAATCGTCGGCATAGAGGGTTGCGCTTTGTCTGGCCAGCCATATTTTGTCTGGCCCATTGTGAAATGGTCTGGGTCACCCTACACGGAAAGGGAAGCAAAAAACCTTGCCTATTCCGTTTCAACGCGATTTCGCATCCTTGGGAACTCTCCCCAAGACTCTCCTCGCGAGGAAAGGCGCCGGCAGAGAAGCTTCTCTGCCGGCGCCTTTCGGCTCTCTTCTCTTCTTACCCAAGTCTTACCCAAGTTTGGTATATTCGCTTCCCGGGCCAGTTCTTTCGCCCTCCCACAGGCGTTGTTTCCGGCACTCTCAGCTTGGGGGATACCCGACTCCACTCCTGGAGCATTTCCCCGACACTCTTTCACCCGTTCTGCTGCTTCTCCGTCCCATACCCTTCACCCCGGTGCGGCACTACATACCCTTCACCCCGGTGCGGCACCACATACCCTCACCCCGGTGCGAGAGGTATATCGGGGGACTCTCGGGTCCGCGTCCCTTTCCACCCGGGCACGCGGACCCCCCTGTCTCTTTCCCACCTTTCTCGCCAAACTCTCAGCAGGCCCTTGCGACATGGCCTCTCCATGCTGATTTCAGAGCAGGTCCAACCCCTCGAAGGAGTCTTCAATGTCGAGGTCAAGGTCGAGGCTCTTCGAGTGGTCATCAGTGAAGGAGTCCTTCGCCATGAAGGTGTCATCGTCCCGAAAAGACTCACTAATGTCGTACTCTTTGTCGAAGGAATCCTCAATCTCAGTGCTCTTGTTGAAGGAGTCCTCCACGGTCACAGAGTCATCAATGTTGCGACCTGCCACATTGCTGTCGACATTGCCGATAGCCGTCACATCATTGTCTGCAATCTGGGAACCGTTGTTGGCGAAATTCCCGATGTCAGCCCCATGCCCGAACTGCACGTTCCCGTCACCCACAGCGACCTGCCCATCGGAGTTGATCGCTCCATGTCCGACTGCAGAATCTCTTACGTAAGCGTCGTTCACAACAATGGAATTGCGACCGGCATTGATAATATCCTCACCAGCGGCATTTGAACCGCTTCCATATGCCACTGGACCATCGGCAAAGATGGAGTCCTGCGCAGCAATTCCACCTTGAGCGACAGGACCGTCTCCGGTGGCCTGTATGCCCGTGTTGAAGTTCAGCCCTTGCTGTGTGTTGATGCCACTGTTGTCATTCGCCTGGTTGTAGTCGTTGTTGGAGTCGTTGGTCGACTTGTCGAGATCAAGATCAAGATCTCTGTTGAAGGAGTCGTTGGTCGACTTGTCGAGATCAAGATCAAGATCTCTGTTGTTGGAATCGTTGGTCGACTTGTCGAGATCAAGATCAAGATCTCTGTTGTTGGAATCGTTGGTCGACTTGTCGAGATCAAGATCAAGATCTCTGTTGTTG
>JGI24023J19991_10000606_pt1 | contig 27831 bp, 22 predicted proteins | sample Cruoilmetagenom1_FD_19991 | JGI IMG/M metagenome (IMG submission 19991) | reverse complement strand
CGCCAAACGTCCTCGCAGGCTGTGGATCGGAGTCTCGCATGCTCGCTTACCTGTTGTGTCAACACTCCCCCGAATCCCTTACCGTCCGGGGAGCAACATGACTTTCATATTAACACCCATGGAATGAATTTCACAACAATGACACCACACCGCTGTTATGAAAGTTATGTAACAGGGAATCGGAAGAGGTGTTGCCAAACGTCTTCGCAGGCAGTGGATCGGAGTTTCGCATGCTTGCTTACCTGGTGTGGCAACACCTTTCTGACTCCCGATCCATATCTTCGTAACAGCGATGTGATGTCATCACCGTGAATACACGTATGTTTTTAACGAAGAAGGTCGTTGTAGACTTCTGTGAGCTCGACAAAGTGATGATGGTCTCCTCCCTTGTCCGGGTGAAGCTGCATCGCCTTTTTTCGGTAGAGTCTGTTCAGTTGTTCCGGCGACATCGACTTAAGTTCATTGTATGGTGTCTCAAATATCTCGCTTGCTCTTTCCGGTTTTATCGTGGATCGAATCTCAGGCGAGCGAAACGAGCGATGATTGTCTCTGAATTGCCGGGCGGAATCATGCAGAAATGATTTAGGGGTAGATGAGAAATCAAAAAACATGATGAGATATCGCTGTAGGTGAGAGTGCAGGTATTCTCCTGACCTGTCCCCTCTCCAGAACTGTTTGTCACTGTTAAGACGGCATATTTCAGAGATGAAATGATCGGCGACCTCCTCAACAGCAAGTGCTTCTGGAAAAAAAGGGGCAAAAGAGTGGCTGAAGTGGATCTGCAGGTTGAAGATTGCATAAATATACTGCAGATATTCTCCCGGATTCAGTACTTTCTCCTCCTCGCGAAAATAGTATTCCCGTTCGTCCCTGCTCTGGTAGAGCAGAACCTTGCAGCATTTCTCATGGAGATTGCTCAAACGGCTCTGATCAATGGCTCCATAGCGGAGATAGTAGAGCCGTTTTCTGTCGAAAATATGTACCTGATCTCTGATAGCATCTTTTTCATGACTTGTCAGAGGGGTTCGTTTAGCAGTATCCGGTCTATGGTAGAGAGCAATTTTACTCTGGACTTCATGGGGTAGGAAACGAAAGAGGAGCTGCTCCAGAAGGTCATCTTCATCTTCTCCTGTATGGGATGATACTGCAGCCAGCAGGTCACTGTGAAAAAGGACTATATGGCTGTCGAACTCCTCCATATAGTCCCCGGGATTTTCCCCCAGGTTAAAAACAGTTTTATATTTATAGGTATTGTATTTGTCCACAGGGCAGGATTGACGGACTTCGTATACTGTTTTTTGTCCGTACTGGAGGGTTGCAAGATACATTGTCGTCATTATCGATGTTTTTTGACCGGTTGCTAAAAACTGTGATTATTGACTTTCCCATTCAAGTTGAGGATAATGGGCAGAATATTCATGAATTTGTCCAAGATGGGGAATCTGCTATGATAGCGACGAACTGCTCCATTTATACATTCCACTCTGCAAACCTTCAGCTATGAAATATCTGCCATCTCAGCTGCTCTTTTTCTTTCGGAATAAGTCAACCAAGCGAAATATGGTTTTGCTGGCCAAGTTTCTTGCTTTTATTATAGCCATTATTTTTTTGTACAGCGTGTTTTTTCATGTGATCATGCTTCATGAGGGAAGAGATTTCACTTGGATAACCGGTTTTTACTGGACTCTGACCGTCATGTCTACCCTTGGTTTTGGAGATATTACCTTTTCAACGGATCTTGGTCTGCTTTTTACTCTTCTGGTGTTGATTTCAGGGGTAGTTTTACTGCTCATTATGCTGCCTTTTTCTTTTATTCAATTCTTTTATGCCCCCTGGCTTGAGGCGCAGTCCGACAGCCTTACTCCACGAGAATTACCGGAAGAAACGAAGGATCATGTTATTATAACCAATCTTGATCCGATAACTAAAAAATTGATCAGCAAGCTGGAAAGACGACAGCTGGAATATGTCCTTCTGGTCAATGATTCACAGCAGGCTATTGAGATGCATGACAATGGTTATAGAGTGGCGGTGGGGGAGCCTGATGACCCTGATACGTATCTCCGCCTGCGTGTGGAAAATGCTGCTCTTGTTGTCGCCACAAATGATGACCTGACCAACACTTCTATTTCTTTTACCGTGAGAGGAATCACCGCCAAGGTTCCAATTATTACCAATGCTGATAATGATCATTCTCTTGATATTCTTCAGTACCATGAAAATACCCGGGTTTTTCAATTTATGAAAATGTTGGGAAACCTGCTGGGAGAGCGAATATGGGGACTTGGCCGACCGATAAATATTATTTCAAGTTTCGATAAACTGCATATAGCAGAAATTTCGGTTATACAGACGTCCCTTGGGGGCAAGTTTCTTGTTGACAGCAGGGTGAGAGAGAAGACAGGAGTCACTGTTGTCGGTTTTTGGGAAAAAGGACAATTTGAAATTCCCGGACCACAGACACGGATAAGTTCGGCAACCGTGCTGCTTTTGGCGGGAACCATGGAACAGCTGGACAGGTTTGAAAAATTTTTTGCCGTTTCTGAAATTTCATATTCCCCGGATGCTCTGGTACTGATTCTGGGAGGAGGAAGGGTCGGTCTTGCCGCTGCGGAAACCTTAGACCGGCACGGCATGGCCTATAAAATCATTGAGAAGAGACCCGTTCTTGCTGTCGGCAAAGGTGATGCTTTTATTCAGGGAGATGCTGCAGACCTGGAGGTATTGGAAAGAGCTGGCATCAAAAAAGCGAGAACAGTTATCATTACCACCCATAACGATGCGATGAACATCTATCTGACCTTTTACTGCCGCCAGCTTCGACCTCAGGTTCAGATTATCACCCGGGCGACCAACGAACGCAGCGTATCGAAACTGCATATGGCCGGAGCGGATCTGGTATTGTCATATGCGTCAATGGGGGCAAACAATATTATCAACCTGCTCAATCCTGAAGAGATCACGATGTTTACTGAAGGGTTGAATATCTTCAGTTTGTCTGTGCCGAAGACTCTGGCGGGAAAAACCCTCGCTCATAGCAACATCAGGGAATCCACCGGCTGCAGTGTGATCGCCCTGAAGACGACAGAGAAATTGGTGGTTGGTCCTGATCCGGCACTACCGCTGAACGGCCTGGATGAACTTATTCTCATCGGCAGTACTGAATCTGAACAGCAGTTTCTTGAGTTGTTTTAAATAAAATGCCTATTCTCGGACAACCTCCTGGTCGAATAGGTATAGCAAGCGAGAAAAAAGGAAATAGTGTTAGATCGCTGGACTCTGCCACTGGTGAAAAAGCCGCTTCATATGGGGGCGTGTTTTTTACACCGAAATGGGATTAAAGCGGACCAGGTAACTTTCTCCGGTTTTTTCATCGGCATCCTCTGTCTGCCCGCTCTTATCATGCACTGGTATTGGTTTGCTTCTGTATGTATACTGCTGAACAGATTGGCTGACGGTCTTGACGGGGAGCTTGCACGACTGGTTGGGTCCACCGATGCTGGTGGTTTCCTTGATATTGTTCTGGACTTTATTTTTTATTCCTCTGTTATCTTTGGCTTTGCCCTGGCAGATCCGGAACATAACAGTCTTGCTGCTGCAGCTCTGCTTTTCTCGTTTGTGGGCACAGGGGCCAGTTTTCTCAGCTTTGCAATTATGGCTGAACGGCGAGGTATTGAAAGAATCGTCTACCCGAGCAAGGGTTTTTTCTATCTGGGAGGGCTTGCTGAAGGAACAGAAACGTTTCTTGTTCTCATCTTTTTCTGTTTGTTTCCTCTCGCTTTTTCATGGATTGCCTACTGCTTTGCCTCAGTCTGTTGGTTGACTGTCCTGACCAGAGTGGTTGGAGGATATTTTATTTTGAGACAAAAAAGTGATGGATAATGACCGAAGAAAATAAAAGTATATTTGATCATTCGATGACCATTACTGGTGAGGTCAAATGTTCCGGAAGAGTGATCATTAAAGGAAAAATTGACGGAATCCTTTGTGGCAGCACTTTGATTGTAAAAGAGAGTGGATGGGTTAAGGGGGAAATTACAGCAGATAAAGTCGAATGTTTCGGGCATATTAAAGGTAACGTCATCTCAGACCTATTTGTCATGAGAAGGAGTGGCTATCACTCTGGTACTGTGGAGACCAGAGAGCTTGAAGTTGATCCAGGGACAACGGTTGAGTGTGTTTTACAGAGCGGTGTTGTTGATATTTTAGCGGAAAAGAACAGTGTGGAGGATAAAAATAAGGCAGATTTATCTCAATTTGACCTGGAGAAGATACGTTTAGTCTTTGTTGAAAGAGGGAAATGTTGTGCCATGGATGTACCCTGGTCTCAGCGAAAAGAACTGCTTGATCAGGCACTGAATCTGCTGCAGAAGGGGAAACGACTTATTAAGGTAACAGGCAATCGAGGTTGTGGAAAAACAACCTTTCTTTTGAAATTGGCCGAGAAATTACCAGTCAGTACAAAACTGTTTGTTATCAGTGAGCCTGTCGGTTCAGTAAAAGATCTTCTGGCAATTGTTGCGGCCGGTATGGGGACTCTACCGGAGGAGGGAGAGTCGCAAAATGAACTGGCTCACCGGATCAAAACTGCAGCAGGTAATCCGGGAGGGGAGTATAAAAAGATAGTACTGGCCATAGATGATGCACATACAATGTATCCTGCGACAATAGAGGGAGTTATTCGTTGTTTGACCAGTGTTCATGGAGAAGATGAGGCGTCGCTGCAAATCATACTTGTGGGAACAGAGGAGATTGAAGGCAAGCTGGCAGATACTACCAGAGATTATTTTGAAGATGAGACCAATTGTTTTTTAGCACTTGAAGCACTGACCATTGAAGACACTGCCGATTATCTTCGGTTTTGTCTTCATATTGCGTCAAAAATTGATGGTGCTGTCTGCATGTCTCTTTTTCCTTATGAAACTATAAAAAAACTTCATACCCGAAGCAGAGGGAATATGGCTGAGATCAACCAACTTGTGGGAAAGGCTCTGCTGCTGGCAGCCAAGGTTGGGGCGACCACAGTTTTGCCTCGGTTTTTATAAGAACTGGAGATGGCGAGGTCTTGCAACTTTATGCCAGGTTTGCTTTGAATTTTGGGCAAGCGGAGCCTGGAAAAACGATGCATGGGGAAGCCGGGGTTAGTTTTGCAGTTCCCATTGTCCTTCATAGGTACGGCAGGCTGTGGTATAAGTTTTTTCGGTTTTTCCGTCAATGGTGGCAAGAATTTCCGCCTGTCTACAATCTCTCTGCTGTGTGTTTTTGTAGGCGGGTTGCGGGGTTACCTGGTAGGTATTGTTGCTGTCCGGATTACGCCAGCTGCTGGATTGACCTGATACTCCGCGTTCATAAACGTGGTTTAACTGCTCTTTGTCATATTTATCCATCTCATTTCCAACAATATAGCCCAGCAGGCCTCCTAGTGCCGCGCCGATAAGTGTTGCTTCACTGTTATGTCCAATAGCCTGGCCGATCAGTGCGCCACTTGCTGCGCCGACTCCAGCCCCGGTCTGGCCCTTGTTTATTTGACCGCAGCTACTGAGTGAAATTGCAATTATAAGAAGGGAGGGGATTATAAAATTTCTCATACCTGAATCTCCAATGAGTTGAGTGTATATCAGTGAATTATCTCGTCTAATCAGTGCCTTCCTCCTGAACTTCTGTTATAAAAAACAAGAGATAAGCGTAGTCTTTATTGGTAGTCACAGTGCGTCCGTATGGCAAGTTTGCAAAGAAAATTTTTTCTAGTCTATGGAGTTGTTTTTTCTTCCCTATTAAAAGAATCCGAATTGGAGGGAAGGTTAAGGGATGAGAAAAAATCGGGAAGTTCAGGTTTTTTCGCCTTATCTGCGTCAAAACGATCGATGATTATCTTAGCCTCGGAAAAAGAATCTGTATAAAACCCGTCCATAGCTACATTTTGAAGATAAAAAGTGAGCAGTGAGAAAAATGTATCGGCAAAGTGCGGAAGATTTTCTGACTGATTATCGAGGGAAGTGACAAAAACCGCCAACCCATATTTATGGCCGGCAGCAATATAATCGGTCAACAGGAGATTACCATCATCGTCGGTGATCTTATTACTGGGCAATCCTATGGCAGCAGCATAGCTTGAGACCATTTTCAAGCCGCTATTGGTATAGAGCCAGTCATAGCTGTATGGAGAAAAGTTCCCGAGTATTTTTTGTTTTGTCTCTCTACCGTCATTGTTGTCGAGGAGCTGAATCAGCGGTAGATCCATCTGCCTTTCCGGCAAAAGTTGCCGGTGTACCCGTTGCAGTTCTTCGGGATCAAAACACTGGATATAGAGTTTGCTGCCGCTGTCCACATAGCCATATTCTGCCAGGGAATCAAGGCTTGCTGAACTGATATCCTTATCGGCATCAGAGTAGAACCAGGGATATTTAATCTCCAGGATAATACCTATCTCTTTATTCAGGACCGATTCAAGTCTGCGAATCAAACTGAGTGTTTCCCTTAATGTGGGGATTGCAAGAGAGAGTGCGATGTCATTTTCTGCAGGAACATTTTTCAACCGTATCTGTCGTATCTCCTGCAGGGAGAAATCGATAACATAGTAACTGCCGTCTTCACGACTGCGGTCAGGAAACAGTTCTGCAACATCTGAGATACGGTCAAGGGTGAGGTTGCCAAAGATAACAGGCTGGTTGTCGGAAGTCATCATTACATTGAGTTCAATATAATCAATGTCTCCAGCAGCTGCCAAAGCGACAGCCGGTAATGTATCTTCGATCAGTTTTTTTCCTGCACCATTATCAGCTATGATGATCTTTGTTTCAGCTCTACTGAAAGTGGCCGGCCAACAGAAAAGAAGAAATGAAAAGGCGATAAGAAGATATATTATCGATTGTCGGCTTAAATTTTGTTTATGCATAGCAAGGTCAGTTGAGAGGATTATGATCTATTTACATGAAAGTCCTGCACTATTCGGGAGGTAAGGGATTCGGAGGAGTGTTGACACAACTGGTAAGCGAGCTTGTGAGATTCCGATCCACAGCCTGCGAGGACGTTTGGCAACACTCCTCCGAATCCCTGGTACATTATTTTCATAACAGCAAAGCGGTGTCATCGTTGTGAAATTAATTTCATGGGTGCTAGCTCATATCAATGTAAATTAGGAGATCTGGAGGAGAGATAAGAATACAATGGTTGTGGAAGTTTTTCAAGTTCACTCAGGCAACTTCCCGGCAGTTCACATCAACTCCTCAAAACTGAGTATTGAAGGAAAGTTGCGGGAGAAGGATGGCGGAAGTTTTGAACTCGGTTTTGCGATATGAATTAGATGACAAAGCCCGTGACTGCTGGCGGATTGAAGAACTTTTTCGGTGTCATCGACGAAAAGAGTTTTGTCTCTGATAAAGGGCAGCGTCTCTTTCAGCCTGCTCCAGAACTCAGGTTGTTCTTTGGCAGCACCCACTTCTTTGGAGCTGAATATTGCTGTGAAGTGTTTTGCAATATCAACCCTTTCAAATTTAACCTCAAGGGTTTTCGGGTGAGCGTTGGTCACCAGATAGATCTTCTTCTCTTTTTCTTTTAAATACTCGAGGAATTCAGTGACCTGGGGACGAACAGCAATCAAGTGACCAATTTCCCTTTTCAGCAGTGGAATATTCAAGTCGAGTTCGTTTGACCAGTAATCAAGATCGGTCCACTCCAGAGTGTCCTCCACCTTTTTATATGTGTGAAGTAATGCTGCTTTTGCTGCACTCATCTTTATACGGTTTTTTTTTGCAAAGACCTTCGGCACGAATGTTTCCCAGAAAAAATCGTCATAGTATTTATCGAGCAGTGTGCCGTCCAGATCCAGGAGAACTGTGTCTATTTCGTGCCAGGAAAAAGAGGAGGGATTCTGCCGGACGGGTTTAGTTGCCTGCATGGGCCAGTGTATTGAGGTTGTTGAGAGTTGTACTGATAGTATCAAAGATCTGCCCGGTTGATGTCATTTCACCGTTTATGATCAGCCTCCCCCCGGGGGTGATTCTGGGCGCAATTCCCTTTCTCTTACTGGAGTGACGCTGCAGGTAGGCCATAAGCATCTCGGGACTGAGGGGGGTATCATCAGCAAAGTGGAACACCAGAGTGTCCCTTCCTTTTTCAAGTTTATGAATCCGTAGTTGTGCAAGTTCTTTCTTTATTGCAACAATTTGAAAAAGATTGACGGTTTCTACTGGAAGATTGCCATATCTGTCCAGCAACTCATCTTTAAGATCCTCAAAAATTTCAGGGGATGAACTGGTGAGAGCGGCAATTCTTCTGTAGGTAATGTATCGCTGACTTATGTCGGGAATAAATGTTTCCGGAATGTAGGCTGAAAGTTGCAGGTTGATTTCGGGATCTATAGTGGTCACGATTTCTTCCTGGTCTCCTGCAGCTGTTTTAGCTTTAAGATCAGCTACTGTTCTTTGCAGGAGGTCGAGGTAGAGATCATAGCCGATGGCGGCAATATTACCGCTTTGAGAGACGCCGAGCAGATTGCCTCCCCCCCTTATCTGGAGGTCACTCATGGCCAGTTTAAATCCTCCTCCAAGTTCATTGCAGTCCATGAGTGCTCTGAGCCGGTCCCGGGAATCCCTGCTGAGGCTGTCTATGGAGGGGACAAGGAGGTAGGCAAAGGATTGGGTGCTCGATCTGCCGACCCGTCCTCGGAGCTGATAAATCTCGGCCAGTCCAAGCATATCGGCACGATTAATTATAATTGTATTGGCCGAGGGGATATCAAGCCCCGATTCTATTATCGTTGTACTGACAAGGACATCAATTTTTTTATTGACAAAAGATACCATTATCTCTTCAAGATCTTTTCCTCCCATCTGCCCGTGGGCAACAGCGATCCGTGCTCCCGGCACAAGTTTTTGGATTGTTGCTGCCATCTTGTGTATTGATTTTACACGGTTATGGACTAAGAATACCTGGCCCTGCCTGCGAAGTTCTTTACTCACCGCCTCCTTTATTACCAGGTCATCGTAGCGGGCGACAAAGGTTTTCACAGGCAGCCGATGCTCTGGAGGGCTCGATATTATGGATAAATCCCGGATGCTTAAGAGTGACATCTGTAAAGTTCTGGGGATTGGTGTGGCGGTCAGGGTCAGTATATCAACTTCTGCCCGCATTTTTTTCACTTTTTCTTTATGGGCGACACCGAATCTGTGTTCTTCATCGACAACAAGCAGGCCGAGATTATGAAAGACCACGTCTTTTGAGAGCAGCCGATGGGTGCCGATGATGATATCAAGGGCACCAGAATTTAGATCTTTGAGGATTTTTCGCTGCTCAGCGGCGGTACGAAATCGGTTGATACATTCAATATTGACAGGGAAGCCTCTAAGTCGTTCCCTGAAGGTTGTGACATGTTGTTCGGCCAGTACCGTGGTAGGAACAAGTATTGCTGCCTGAAATCCATCTTCAACTACCTTGAAGGCCGCCCTGATCGCCACCTCAGTTTTGCCGTATCCCACATCACCGCATACAAGACGATCCATGGGTGTGCTGTTCGTCAGGTCATCGACTACATCGTTAATGGCCTTTTCCTGGTCGGGAGTTTCTTCAAAGGCGAAAGATTCTTCAAGTTCATGGAAAAGTGAACCCGGTGGTGAAAACTGCCTGCCTTCATGAATTTCTCTTTGTGCATATATGTTGAGCAGTTCCTGGGCAACCTTCCAAACCTCTTTTTTAATTTTCGATTTGGTGATTTTCCAGCTTTGACTTCCAAGTTTATCTATTTTAGGTTGTCTGTCGGATAGACCTTCATATTTGCTGATCAGGTTGAGTCTATCCACCGGCAGGTAGAGTTTGTCGTTATCACGATATTCAATGAGCATAAAATCATTGATAATGGATTGGAACTCTACAGTGGATAATCCCTGGTAAATACCGAGCCCGTGATCCCGGTGGACTACAATGTCTCCACTCTGAAGTTCGGCAAACCGTACCGGTTCACCTTTTTGCTTTTGTTTCTTTGATTTGGTTCCTATCCGCATTTCACCAAAAAGTTCGCTTTCGGAGAGCAGGTGGAGTTTTTCCCTGGCAAGGGAAAAGCCTTGAGACAGCGGATGGTTGCAGAGAAAGAGTTTCTGGTCAGCAGAACCGGGTAATGTTGTCAGATTTATCGGGCAATCAAGCAACTCTATATCATGGTTATGTTTGGAGAGCAGCTCTGCCAGATTTTTGGTATGGCGTGAAGAACGACAGCAGATAACAACCTGATCACCATCAGCCTGCCATTGAAATATTTGATCGGTAAGAGGAGCCAGAAGCCCCAGTTTTGCACGTTTTAATGAGATATCCTGTTTGAGTAGCTGGTGGTTAATGGTTGAGACATTGATACTCTCACTTTTTCCCGGTGGAAAATCAGTAAGTAAAAGCTGACGAAATGTGTCCATCTGGCTGCAGATCTCTTCCTTTTCGGCGAAGAGATCTGAAGGTATCAAGGCAGGACTCCCGGTTGCCAGTGCTGACTGATAATTTGAATCTATTCTTTCACAGGTGATATCCATAGATTGAAAAATCGATTCAGGGTCGATAAGGATAAGTGTGGTATCCGGGGAAAGGAAGTCAAGAACAGTGGAGCTTACCTGTTCTTCTCCCTTATAAAAAAGGGGCAGGAAAAATTCCATGCCGGCAAAGCGCTGACCACTTTTAATCCTCTCAATGATCCGAACGGTTTCATCATTATCCCATCCGGAACTGTTGCCGCATACCTGAAATTCTCTAATTATTCTTCTGCGTCTGTCGGCAGACCCATAGTCAATAAGAACGTCAGTTACCGGCAGCAGGGTGGCATCGACAATGTCTCTCTTTGACCTCTGGCTGAAGGGGTCAAAGGAGCGAAGAGATTCGATGGTATCACCAAAGAAATCGAGACGGATTGGTCCTTCGTGCACATCCCCTCCGTCGAGAAGAAAAGGAGGAGGAAATATATCGATGATTCCGCCGCGAACAGAAAAATCTCCCACTGATTGTGCCAGGGCTACTTTTTCATAACCGAGGTAGATAAGGCTTGAAATCAGGTTGTCCTGGTCGCACTCTTCCCCGGCCATCAGATATTCTGATACGTGGGTCAGCAGGGTTTTCGGCATGACTCTTCGCAGCAGTGCCTCAATGGAGGTAATCATGATAGAGCCGGAGTCCCTCTCGTTTAACTGATATAAAGTGGCGAGTCTTGCAGCAGTGATCTGCTGATCCGGAGAAAGAGGGGTATAGGGCGGGATTTCATGACCCGGATAACTCAAGAGATCTCTGTCTGTGAAAAGTTTTAGATCCTGTTTGAATATTGAAACTAGATGTTCGTCAGGGACAATACAGCAGCAATTGCCCTCCTTTGCGATACTGGCCGACAGCCAGGCACTGCTGGAGCCGCGCAGACCTGAAACTGCCATACGCTTTGCACTGTTGAGGTGCTCTGTAATGGATTTTTGTATCATAATAAAAAGAGCCGGTTACACAGGGAGTGCAACCGGCAGAATTAGAGTAGCTATAAGGTTTGATTAATTCGGGTTAGAAACTGCCACCTATGCTGAAATCCCATACCGCCTGGTCTTCATCAGGAAGCGGGTCGAGATTATATCCCCAGACAACCCGTAACGGTCCCATGGGAGAGAGCCAGCGAACCTCAATCCCAGCTGAGTTTTTGATCGAATCATTTACTGTGAAAAAATCCTCGTCGTCGTTGAGCACTTGCCCGGAGTCATAAAATATCGCACCATGTACACCCTGGGTCTTAAGAAGAGGGAATACAATCTCAATGTTGGTGTACCACATTTTATCACCGCCGATACGATCAAGGGTTACCGGGTCGATGGGACTGATCTTACCATATTCAAAACCTCGAACTGAATTCAGGCCGCCAAGATAAAATCGTTCATAGACAGGCAGTTTTCCCGGTTCATTTTCAAATACCTGGCCGGCAGCACCTTTGATATGGAATACCGTACTGAACACTATTGGAAAATACCAGCTTGTCGAACCTTCGATTTTAGTAAACTCGGCATCTCCGCTCAGGGGGCCGCCGGCATATTTAATGCTGGCTACATTTCTCGATCCTCTGGAAGCACCATAAAGGCTGTTACGGGTATCTCGAACCAGAGAAAACTTGACGGCACTTGTAATATGAATATCAGCGGATTCTTTGATTATGAAGGAAGCATTTGGCGAAATATCGGAGAGGTCGGTGTCGGTGTAGCTATAATTTCCGTAGGCCTTCCATTTTCCCCAGATCGGGTAACCGATGCGAAGCCCGCCACCTTTCGAATCTTTGGTATAATCATCATATTCACGTTCAGTACTGAAAGCATCGATACCCCAGGAGAGTGCAGAATCGTACAGGTGTGGGTTGGTATAACCCAGATTGAACCTCTGACTGACACCGCTGACATTGGCACTAAAGGCGAGGGTGTCACCCCGGCCAAGAAAGTTGTTTTCAGAAATCTGGCCCATGAGCATGATTTTGTCCACGGAACTGTATCCGGCTCCGATACTGAAGGTTCCTGTGGATTTTTCTTTTACCTCGATGATAACATTCATGCGGTCGGGATCAAGGGAGGGTTCTGGGGTTATGTTTACCTCCTCAAAATAAGAGAGGCGCTGCAGAGCCTGAGTACTCTGTCTAATTGCCTTGGAATCGAAAACACCACCCTCGGCAATCAATAATTCCCGGCGAATGACGTTGTCCCGGGTTCGATTGTTGCCCTTGATGGTTATCCTGTCAATGTAAACCAGTTCACCCTTGTCAATTACAAAGGAGACATCAATCCGGTTGCCGACTTGAGATTTTGTTGTAACAGGTCTGATTCCCGCAAATGCATAACCTGACTCGGCGTAGTAGTCAGTCATCTTTAGAATGTCTTCTCTTAACGACTGTCTCGAAATAAATTCTTCATTGCGAATTGTCAGCAGGTCAAGCATATTTTCTTCCATACCGATAATGTCACCGGAAAATTCAACGGTACCAATCCTGAAGCGAGGACCTTCTTCGACAACGAACTTGAGGTAAATCCACTCCTCTTCCTGCCGTATCTCAGGTTCACCGATTTTTGCTTCCAGAAAACCATGGTTATTATAGAAGGTCACTATGCGTGCAGCATCCTGCTGTATTTTTACTGTGTCGAGGAGGCCTGCCTCGGTCAGCCAGGTGAAAATCCATTTCTCACCGGTTTCGATTTGATCTAACAGTTCATCATCGTCGAAAGTCACATTGCCTTCCACGGAAATTTCTTTAATATAGATTTTTTCACCTTCTTCAATGACAAAGCGAACTATTGCTCCCTGGTCATTGGGATAGCTTATCTGGGCATTGACCTGGCTGTTATAGAAGCCCTTCGTCTTATACAACTGGTGAATTGCCTCTTCAGCAACACTGATTTTGGCAGGGTTGAGGATAAAGTGCTCTTTTATGTTGGCAGCGTCCTTGATATCCTCTTCTTTCAGTTCGTCGATCCCTTCAAATATTACCGATTGTATCACAGGTTTTTCAATGACCCTGAAGGTGACCTTTTTTCCCTTAGGGGTATCGCTGACATCGATCTGAACGTCATTAAAATAGCCCATTTTATAAATTGACTTCAGGTCATTGCGAAGCGCTGTCGGATCGTAAGTATCGCCTGCTTTCGTGGTAATTTTACGGAGGATAGCTCCCGAGTCTATACGCGCATTTCCCTCCGGGTCAATTGAGGAGATGCGAAAGTCTCTTTCTGTGTAGGACTGAATCTCCGAAACGACTTTTTTGAGGACTCCATCCAACCCATCGATTGATTGTGCAGTCTGGGAGTAATATGTAGGTGAATTGGGTGATAGAATATCAAAAAGTTTTACGTCGACACTGATCTGGCTGCCAATAACTGTAAGATTTCCAGTGGCAATGTAGTCAGTCTGAGTGGCGCCAGCTATTTCCTGAAGTGCCTGTACCGCAGGGGGCCAGGTGGAGCTGTAATCTGCGTATGTTTCAACATTGCTCCGGGGAATCATTCGAATGGCTGTGTTCTCAAGTGTCTCCTGCAAGCTGGAATCCGCCTGTAATGTGAGGTCATCAGCGTCTATCGAAGTGTTAATGTTGAGGGGCAGAAATACTATCTCTGAAGAGGTCGCCGAAACAGGCAGCGCTAAAAAGAAAAGGGCAAGCAGAATAGAATAAAAGAGTTTCGTCCGCTTCAACATCCACTGATTGTCGTTCTTGTTGCTAGAAATCATAGGGTTTTTTCCTGTTTTAGTTCCTGGCCCCGATAGACTGGAAATAAATCGAGGTTCACAATGTAGCCAAATATCTTTTCTGGGTAGACACTATGCCATGTTTCTCAACCTTTGCAAAGAACACAGTTTGGTGTGAAGGAAAAATATAAGAAATTGAAAGTAACATGATTTTGTAAAAAGTTATTTCAAGCGTCATTCCTCTCTGTTTTTTATGCTAAAAGGAATGTGATATTAAAATGTTACGATATTATCCATGGTGATAGTATGGTATTCTCCAGGTTGGTTGATATAACAAGGCATGGAGCGGATATTGTCTTTCCTCACCGTTGTGCCGCGTGTGGTAAAAAACTTTTTGGAATATCGGAGAGGAAAATTTGCGAAAAATGCAGTGGTGACATAACTTTCCTGCAACATCCTGTATGCAGGATTTGTGGAATGGAGCTTGTCGGCGATAAGGTCAGGGAGAATCTCTGCGGCGAATGTCTCGGCAATTCCCCACCTTTTCTGCTGGCACGCTCGGTTGTGCGCTACAGTACGCCTGTCCAGAAACTACTCTATGGATTAAAGTATGGCAAAGATACCAGTGTCCTGCCTGGGATTGCTGAGATGATATCACATTTTGATATGGCTCTTTTCGACCAGTGTGATTATGTCCTTCCCGTTCCCCTCCACCCCAGGAGGTTGCGTCAAAGAGGACTGAATCAGTCCGTGTTGCTGGCAAAGCTCTTTTTTCGGAAAAGGGCCCAAACCATTCTGAACGCCAATTCTCTACTGAGAACTAAAAACACAGTTCCCCAGACGACACTTGATGGAAGGATGAGAAGGAAAAATCTCAAGGGAGCGTTTGCTATGGTAAATAAAGTCGGAATAGGTGAAAAAACAGTCTGTCTGGTTGATGATGTTTATACGACGGGCACTACTGTGACTGAATGCAGCAGGATTTTACTTTATCACGGTGCAAGGGAGGTACGGGTGCTTACTCTGACAAGAGTGAAAATGGCACAATGTAGCAGTTAATGGTTTTGGTCACTGAATCAGATTTTTTTTTATTTTTTTTATGTGTGCTGAAACTCCTGCTAATCCAAATGTTTGCCTGAAGATAAAGAATAATTGTGAGAAAATTAAAGTAATTTTTCTTTATATAGAGGGATTTTGAGTTTCATTCGTTTGTTGAATTGTTGATAACTTTGTTGATAATCCTCTAACATCGTTATTTTTCGGCATAAAAATGATGTTGAGCGGAATGCGCGAAATTCAACAAAAAACTGACCGGTCAGGGTGTAATTTCAGTTTCTATGCGGTGTTGCAACCAGTGTTAATAAACTTGTGCCTGCCGGATAAAATATCTGTAAATCGTCTTTGACGGATTGTATGAATTAAAGTTTATTCTTCCTTGTTATTTGCGACTCGGGCGCGTCCCCCGAAAATTTCAAAAGCACAGTTTTAAAAGAACATCCAGTTGTTGTCCGTTTGGAGTAGATCAATAACTCTTGGTTATTTATGGGTACGGGTTAAGAGCATTGGTATCTACCGGCTTATTTCATATGGTTTTACCTTGGGAATCCATAATTGAAGGGAAAGGAATTATTTATGGTGTGGGAAAGAGTTAAAGAGAGTTTAAAATCGACTATTGCAGAGAATGTTTTTGATCTTTGGATTGAGCCGTTAAAATTTGTTGAATTGCAGGGTGAACAGTTATATCTCTCAAGCCCGGATAGATTTTTCAGTGCATATGTTAAACGGAATTTTCTTGAAGCTATTGAGGAGAAGATTCGTGAGAACGGACTGGAGTCAACTAAAGTTCTCTTCTGTGAGGATAGTAATACGATTGTTTCAGCCCCCCGAACAGTTAAGAGAAACGGGACTAAAACACAGATGAGACTGCCGACTGTTCCGGTAAATAATTCCCGCTTCAAGGCTCTTCACCCCAGATATACCTTTGATGAATTTATGGTTGGAGAGAGCAATATTCTGGCAGAATCTGCCTGTAAATCCATGGTGACAAAAGATGATACAATTGGTCCCTGTCTTTATATTAACAGTGCCACCGGTCTTGGCAAGAGTCATCTGACCCATGCCGTAGCTCACCATGTGTTTTCTCATTCTCCGATGACTCGCCTGCACTATGTAACTGCCAAGCAGTTTGCCGCCGAAATGGTTCGTGGTATCAAAACCAACACCATGGAGAATTTTAAGTCCAAATATCTGGAACATTGTGATATTCTGCTGGTTGAGGATGTTCACTCTTTAACGGGGAAGAAGAAGACTCAGGAGGAATTGAATGAGGTCCTTGATTCACTCATTAAGTCAGGTAAGAGAGTCATTATCACGTCAAAAAGTGCACCCAGAGACCTGGTCGGCATTGATAGCGAATTTCGTTCAAGAATGACCTCCGGCCTGGTAACCAGCATCCATGCTCCGGATGTGGCAACCAGAATCCGTATTGTAGAAAAAAAAGCGGTACAGCAGCAGTTGTCCCTGGACGAAGAGATGGTGAGTTACCTGGCAAACCATATCCGCGGAGATGTACGTCAAATTGAATCAGCTTTGATTGCAATACGTGCAAAAGCCAGGCTTACTGGAGGACATGTTGATATCAATCTTCTGCGGGAGGTTATCGCCTCTGTTGTCGGGGTGGCACAGGTGCGCTCGGCGGAGATGATTTGTGATCTCGTCTCCAGTCAATTTAAAGTGAGTATCGGTGATATGCGCTCGAGGTCAAGGAAGAAAGTTATTACTTTTCCCCGACAGGTTGCTATGTATCTGGCGCGTAAGTATACTGACAGTTCACTGGCTGATATTGGTAAGGTATTGCATCGTGATCATTCTACTGTATTACATTCCATAAAAGTTGTGACCAGCAAGGCTGTGAGTGATGGTTCAGTATCTGCTCAACTTGATCTGTTGAGTGATAAGGTGAAGCAGCTTTGATGGTGTTGTCAAAAGTGATGGAATCGTAAAAAACACAAATAATTCGCCATTCCGTCATTCCCGCCTGCGCGGGAATGACGGAGCAGGGAGTTTGTTACGGGTTTATCAAAAGTAGACGCCTTTAACTTCAGTATCACTTTTAGAGGAATCAGAGGATGAGAGAATCGATTCCGCAATCCTGGTACCGTTTTTCATCATATCATTGAGCCCTATCCCCCCCCAGCCAAATCCACATATATATAATCCTCTCCCGCTAAGCATAAGTTCGTCTCTCCATTTCAGGAGCCGGGGATAGCCCCGCTCCAACTGGGGAATACTGTCTGTGGATCGGAGTACTGTGGTATATACCGGCTCATTGGGAAGATCCAGGATCTCCCGGACATCTTCAAATGCTTTTTGAGTAAGGGTTGCGTCGTCCAATCCGAGTTTCTCCGGGTGCCGTCTACCACCTATGAGTGTCTCAAAAACGATATGGTTCTCCGGGGCCCTGCCGGGAAACATATTTGAAGAGAAAAGGGAACCGAGGGTAAAACGATTTTCACATTCCGGTATCAGGTAACCAAAGCCGGGTGGTAACTTCTCACCCTGATTAAAGCCGAAAGCAACGGTCGCTATCTGTGCCTGGGGAATTGATTCTTGAGGTAATGTTGGCTCTATTTGTTTTAGAAGCTGCAATGCAGGGTTAACGGGAAGCGCGACGACGAGGTTGGCAGCGGAAAAATGTCCTTTTGGGGAGGTTACTTTCCAGCCATTTACCTCTTTTGCAATGGCGGTCACTTCGGTATTGAGGAGTAGATTTTCCCCCGGGGAAAGTTGCTCGGTCAGTTTCTCCGGCAGTCGCTGCATGCCTGTGGCGAAACTTGTCATGGCCGGCAGGGTGAATTTCGGTTTATTCCGGCTTTTTTTCCCTTCCCATTTCCTCTTTTTCAAAAGACCGCGAATTACCGATCCATACTCTTTTTCTAAAGAGCGTACCCCCGGCATGACACTGTCAATTGTCAGTTTATTATAGTCGCCTGCGTAGGTGCCGGTGAAGATTGCATCGACAAAGGGAAGAAGGGCTGATCCGAACCGGTAATTGATCCATTTTGCAACCGTTGGCTCTCCTTTTAAAGGTGGTTTGACAAGATCTGCCAGAATCCTGAACTTGGCTCCTAAGGGGATTAATGGTGCCATAAGGACTTTAGTTGGAGTCTGGGGGATGAGATTGAGTTTGCCTCCCAGATAAACGTAGCGGACGAAATCAATCAGAGGTGCCTTTATAACNTCTCTATCCAGTCCGGTTTCCGTCAATACCCGGTTACTTTCCATGCAGTTGTCCAGGAAACCGTGGGGACCGGTTTCCGTAATGAATCCCCGGTCATGGCTGGATTGAATGGCACCACCTGTGCGGGCCTCTTTTTCCAGAATAAGAAAACGATGTTCGGGGCTGTGGTGGCGTAATGAATGTGCCGTGGTGAGGCCGGAAAGGCCGCCTCCTATAATAATGGTATCGAGTTGATAAGTCATTGTAAAATCACTTTTAGTGCCTTACTCCAGAACTTCTGCAATAAAAAACAAGAAATCGAGGAAGGGCGTTTAAAATTATATGGTTGGATATACTTTCATGGCACTTATCCAAGCATTTTAAAATTCCGATTTATTCGGGTTAGTTTGNATTGATTAAGGTCAATTGTTGATGAGCTCGTAAAAAGGTCACTCGGAGCATACCCGATTTGTAAATGGGGCCATAATCTATACTGCCACTCCTGCTCAGGTTTGACAGTAGTAATTCGCAGATGCGGGAACTCTTGACAGTCAAGCTTCCATGCTTAACATTTTCGCCGACTTTATGGAAAAAATCAATGGAAAGGAAAAACAATCTTCTTTTCTTAAATCATGATGCAAACGAGGTAAATAATGACAACTGAAACAACAACACATGAATTTCAGACGGAAACGAAGAAACTGCTTGATATTGTAATAAACTCACTCTACACCGAAAGGGATATCTTTGTAAGAGAACTGGTCTCCAATGCGGCCGATGCTCTTGAAAAGTTCAGACATGAAAGTCTTACCAAGTCAGATGTATTTGACAGTCATGTACCCCTCGAAATTACAATCGATGTGGATGAAAAAAAGCAGACTTTGACTATAACCGATACCGGAATCGGCATGACTCGCAGTGAACTGGAACATAATCTGGGAACAATTGCCCATTCAGGATCAAATACCTTCATTACCGAGCTGGCAGAGGCAGTGCAGAAAGATGTCAGTCTGATTGGGCAGTTCGGCGTTGGTTTCTATGCTGCCTTTATGGCCGGAAAGAAAGTCAGGGTGCAGAGCCGGTCATGGGATGAAAGTGAAGGGCATGAGTGGATTTCAGACGGCTCTGGTTCTTTTACTCTTACAGAGATGAATGGGTTGCACAGAGGAACAAAGATTATCGTTGAACTTAAAGAAGATGCAAAAGAGTACGCCCAGAAATGGAAAATCGAATCGATCATAAAACAGTACTCTGCATTTGTTTCTTTCCCCATCAAATTGGAAGGGGACACCGTTAATACCGTCCAGGCTCTCTGGACCAGGAATCGCAATGAGATAACGGATGAAGAGTATACTGAATTCTACAAGTTTGTAGGAAATGCCTCTACAGATTCCCTTTACCGACTTCATTTTTCTGCGGATGCTCCTCTGGCAATCAACGCTCTTCTCTTTGTGCCGGAGGAGAATTTTGAAATTCTCGGGTTTGGGCGGGTTGAACCCGGAGTAAATCTCTACTGCCAGAGAATACTCATTGACCAGCATTCTGAAAATATCCTGCCGGAATGGTTGAGATTTCTAAAAGGTGTAGTGGACAGTGAAGATCTTCCCCTCAATATCTCCCGGCAGGCTCTGCAGGATAACGCTCTGGTTGCGAAATTACGTAAAGTTATTACCAAACGGTTTCTTAAATATCTTGATGAACAGGCTAAAGCAGATCCGGAGTTGTATCAGAAATTCTGGTCAACATTTGGTCTCTATCTCAAAGAGGGTGTTACTTCCGACTATGAATACCAGAAGGAACTCGGCAAACTGCTGCGATTTGAATCTTCAAAATCGGAGGACACAAAGGTAGTTTCTCTGGCTGACTATCTGTTGAGGATGAATCCTGATCAGGAGGAGATTTACTATATCAATGGTTCTTCCAGGGCGGCGATTGAAGCCGGGCCCTATGTTGAGATGTTTAAGAAGAAGGATATTGAGATTATTTATACTCTGGAACCAATCGATGATTTTGTCTTGAGTCACCTGGCGGAATTTGACGGTAAAAAACTCGTCTCTGCTGATAGAGCGGATCTCTCTCTTGCAAAAGATGAAAAGGATTCATCGGATGAGAGCAGTGATGACGGTGAGGACAAGCTGGACAAGGAGTCAATTGACGGCCTTCTTAAATGGATGAAAAAAGAACTGGAGTCAACGGTTGGTGACGTTGTTCTATCAAAGCGGTTGGTGGATGCCCCGGCAATGATCGTCAACCCCGACGGTTTTATGAGTTCATCTATGGAACGAATCCTTGCTGCAAGCAGGAAAGAGCAGGGGATGGGACCGGAAAGTTCTAAGAAAAACATGGAGATTAATGGGAAAAACCCGCTGATTATTAAACTTGCTGAACTCTATAAAAAGGATGGCAGCTTTGCCGCCGAGGTCGCAAAACAGATTCATGATAATGCTATGATTCAGGCCGGCCTTGTTGTTGATCCTTTGGAGATGGTTGAGAGGAATTATAAAATCCTTAACCGGGTAGTTGAGGTCTGAATAGGGGGTTGTATTGGTTAGATCCCCTCCTTTCGGGCCGGCATTTTGCAAGGTCGGCCCGAGTTATTCGTTGAATAAATACGTCCTACAGGCTATAGAATTGGTGTTCTGTTTAATATCGTACTTATGTTCTGGGAGATAGTATGGCTTTTAATCTGCGAATAATGTTATTCCTGCTGGCCGCAGTGTTTGCTCTGTCTGGCTGCTATAACAAACCTGTGCGTCATCTTGCCTCCGATGCGGCCCTGTTAAAAATAGGCGAATCAAGCAGTGAAGATGTGCTGATCTATCTTGGCGACCCGGACGAGCAGAAATCCCTCGCCGACGGGGTTGAGAAATGGCTGTATAAGAAAAAGGACATGAACTTCTTCGAAAGAATCCCATATGCGGGCAAATATATTGGCGCCCCTGAATATAGTCAGGTCGTTGTTACCATTGCCAACGGGATTGTGGCCGATGTCACCTTTTTTCAGTCAGATGAAGATGATCTTGATTGGGCGGATGACTACTCCTGGCAAGAGAAAAAAAAGTGATAGATCAGTACGGGACTGGCCGGGAAAAAATGGTAAATGAGCAACTCCTGAGCCGTGACATCGTTGACGCACGTACCCTGGCCGCGATGTCCGAGGTTCCCAGGCACTGTTTTGTCGATGATGCCATGCGGGCAAAGGCCTATGGTGACCACCCCCTGCCCATAGGGGCTGGTCAGACAATATCACAGCCTTATATCGTAGCCTATATGACCCAGGCTCTTCTGCTCCAGGGAGACGAAAAGGTTCTGGAGATCGGAACAGGATCCGGGTATCAGGCAGCTGTACTTTCAAGGCTCTGCAGGAAAGTGTATACTGTGGAGAGAGTCAATTCTCTTCTTGCTGGTGCGAGGAAGGTTTTTGACCAACTGCGATATTATAATATCAGATCTAAACTCGATGACGGAACATTGGGTTGGCCGGATCATGGCCCCTACGACGCAATTATTGTTACCGCTGGTGGCCCCGAGATCCCGGAGCCGCTGATAGCACAACTCGCAGATCCTGGTCGGCTTATAATGCCTATTGGGGATCGGCAGGTACAGGAGCTGAAACTGCTCATAAAGAAAGAGGGCCAGACAGAGATCATTAGTCTTGCAGGCGTCCGTTTTGTCGATCTGGTGGGAGAATATGGCTGGAGAGGTTAGTGAGGTAGCAAGACCCAATATAATACGAAAATTGTATGACAGGTGTATGGCGTGGGTCAGCGGCCCCTATGGAGGATGGGCTCTTTTTCTTATCGCCTTTGTCGAGTCCTCCTTCTTCCCACTGCCCCCGGATATTTTTCTTATTGCCATGTGTGTGGCGATTCCCCTGAAATCATTTCGCTATGCGGCAATCTGCTCTCTTGGTTCCGTTCTTGGGGGTGGGTTTGGTTATGCTCTTGGTTACTGGTTTATGGACAGTGTCGGGATGCCGATAGTTGAATGGTACGGTATTACTGATAAATATGAAATGGTGCAGCACTATTTTAAAGAATACGATGTCTGGATAGTTGGGACGGCTGGTTTTACTCCTATTCCCTACAAGCTTTTCACCATAACCGCAGGATCTGTGCAATCCAACTTTATCACTTTCATGGTGGTATCTTTTTTCGCCCGATCTGCCAGGTTTTTTCTGGTGGCTGGTCTGATCTGGAAATTTGGTCCCAGGATACAACAGTTCATTGATCGCTATTTTAATATCCTTTCAATTACTTTTGTCGTACTGCTCGCTGGTGGTTTTTTTCTGGTAAAATATTTCCTTTAATTTTTTTCAGTAATGTTCGGTTAGAAAACTGCAACACGTATCGTACGGATTTGTGAGTTGATCTACGGAGTCTCACAGGCTCGCTTACCTTTCCGCTTTTTACTGCAAATTTCTTGATTTTCAAACATTTTCATATTCAATTTTTATCATGCGAGCTTCTCGCAAAGACTGATAAAAATCAAACACGAAAATGTTAAAAAAATACTACGAAATTTACAGGATGACGCTCCAAGGTAAGCGAGCTCGCGAGAATCCTAAACAACCCACAAACCCTCTTGCAGATAGCGTAGACTTCGAGTTCTTAACCGGATACTACTGAATTTTTTTATTCTTCTTTCTTAAACATCCATATCTCCTCTGTCGATTCATCCTCTCTGTAAGAATAACCATCCAGGTTAAACGATTTTAGTTCTTCCGCCTTTACAATCTGATTTACAATGGCAAAATGGATCATAAGCCCCCGCGCCTTTTTGGAATAGATAGGAATGGTTTTAAAGAGGTCGTTTTTTTTCTGCCTGAAGATGATTGTTACAATCTCTCCCCGGAGTTTTTTCCTGTTAACAACCTTAAAATATTCAGTGGAGGCGAGATTGACCAGTCTCCTGGAATTCGTTTTGGTTAGCGATGAGTTGATGATATCTGTAGGGGAATCACCCCAGTAGTGATAGAGATTTCTGGCTTCAGGTATGACCAGTTTTAATCCCATTTCAAGTCTGTACGGAAATATCAAGTCCAGAGGCCGCAAAATTCCATAGAGGCCGGAAAGAATATGCAGATGATCCTGGCTGTAAAGGAGTTCTTCTTCACTGTAGTCCTTTGGCCTCATCTGAGAGTAGGCGTCTCCCTGGAATGTGAAAATAGCCTGACGACTGTTTTTGATTGAAAGTGGGGGCTGGAAATTATGGATACGCTGATAGGTCTCCCTGGTCAGTTTCTCACTTATTTTCATAAGTTGAGCAAGTTCTGTTTTGCTTAATGATTTTAGATGGTCTGCCAGAAAGAGGCTTTTGTCCAGTAGGCCCGGCTGTGTATACTGGGGAAAAACCCGTTCGATATATTTCTGTGTTTTAGATGGTGCAAGGATGAGTAGCATATTTTTTTGGGGGATATCAGGGAGAGTAATTGTTTACCATTGATGTAAATTATACTATTTTTTCTTCTTAATCAATTTGATGGCGTCGTAAAAAATTCGATCTACGGCGTTGTAGGTTTTTGGCAGGACCTCGACATACCACCTGTATTGCCGAGAACATGCCAAAAACACTACGCCTTGTATATCAAAATTCTCGAAGTCTACGCTTATCGGACTTAGCCATCTGTAACTTTGAATGACCTTTTTACGAGTCTATCAATCTGGATGGTTACAAAAACATAATGAGAGGGCTGTTATGACAGAGGACAAGAGTGTTGAAGCTGAAATTAATTCTTTTCTTCAAGAATGGAAAAGTGGACAGGGGCAGTCAATGCAAAAATGGTTTCAGCTGTTTTTTGATACCGTAAAAACGATGGAAAATGTTGACCTGCAGTTTGTTGCCAGGCCCGGGGTAAGCTATTCCATCAGACCAAAACAGAAGAGTCAGAAGGATCGGGATCTCTTTGCAATGATTGATGTGATTGATGATGACCCGACTGAAAGGTGGCTGTCTGTATGTTTCTATGGCGATATGATATCAGATCCCGAACAGCGTGGAGAAGTTATCCCTGGAGGTCTGGCTGGAAGCGATGGCTACTGTTTTGATATGTTTGAAGATGATAAAGAACTGGCTCGTTACCTGGTTGACAGGCTGATGGAAGCTTTTGAAGCTGCAGCATAATTTGCGGCCGTTTTAAACCGGGGTTTTTCCTAACCCGTCAGTAATGTTAAAATTGCATCCTCCAAGATAACCGCAAACTCCGATATCGCTTATGCGCGTGTGGGAAATTTTATTTAGTACCCCAATATCAAGTAGAGATTCTCATTTGCAGTAAGGTGTTAATTTGCCGTAATAAAAAGAATTATATGGCATAACAAGATACTCCTGCAGTCCCTCTCTGAAGTTTATTCAGCCCTTTCCCCGAAAAAAGTAGAATGGAAAATTATTAAAATTAATCTTCACCCTTTTAATTTTTTGACCGGCATGGTACTACATGGTGAACCACCACGTTGTGACGTGTCGCGTTGTGGTGCTTGTGGGCAAATGATGCACGGTAGAGTAGCAGGTAGTTGTTGACGACAAAAAAGAACGATTTGAGTGAACCTAACTAGTGAGTGAAAAAGATGAACGAAGCGTTGATTCTGGAGAAACTCGATAAACTCACCGACGAAGTGAGGTCTTTGAAGTCAGATGTTCTTCAGGAACTGAAACAGGAACTCGAGCCTGCTTTTACGCAGACTGATCCGGGAGTGACTGGATTCCTGAAGGAGATTGAAAGTGATCGTGCCAGTGAAAAACTTATGGATCTTGCGAGAACTCTACTGGCCAGTCTTGAGGAGTTGAGTGAGGTCGTGGGGGAAATGCAGACGGATGCTGAGCCGAAGAATGGTACGGAGGGTGATGGAAAACGCTATCCGAGAACTATTCAGTTTTTCAATGAGCTCGAGGGTGAAGTTAATATGGATGAACTGATCATCCTGATGAGGAAGACGATTACTAACCTGGATACCATGGGGGAGGGCCTTGATCTGCTTAAGGCGGGGGTGGAATTTAGAGACGAGATGGCCCCTGTTCTTCAGCTTATGTATCCCAAAGTTCTACGGTTTCTGAATTCACTGCACGAAGGGGAATTCCAGGCAGAAAAACTTGGTGATCTGTTGCATACCGTTCTGATCAATATCCATACCCTGAGTGATCTGCTCAATATGATCCAGCCGATGACGGAACTGGTGAAAGAAGTAGGCGCAGTGATGAAGGAGACTGACATTATCAATGGCATGAATATATGGCTCGATGGTCTCCAGCAGGGCAGCGGTCTGATCAAACTGACCGGAACGATGATGGCATCACTTAAAAGGCTTGATTACAATGAAAAACAGGTAGACGAAATCTGTCGGGCTATTGAAAACCTGGATTTCACCCAGGTTAAGCCGGTCGGGCCTCTGGGGATGATAAAACAGCTGAATGATACAAAAGTACAGGAGGCATTCGGATTCTTCTTTATGATTATGCAGACAGTCGGAAGTGTTCTGAATGCCTATCAAAATGATAAAAAGCAACAAGGTGAGACGCTCACTTAAAGAGAAAAACAATTGGCCGACAGCTGCTGCAAGGCAGTTGTAAAGACCAGGAGCTGAAAGGAGAATAAAGGTATCATGAAAAAACTAGTCATACTCGGTGCCGGATCCGGCGGCACTATGATGGCAAACAAAATGAGGAATGACCTGGATGATGACTGGTCCATTACCCTTATCGATAAGGATAATGTGCATTACTATCAGCCTGGTTTTCTTTTTGTGCCATTTGATATCAATAAACCGAAGGATATCAGGAGAAGTCGGAGAGAGTTTATCAAGCCCGGAATTGATTTTGTGATCTCCGAAATTACCAATGTTGACTGGGACAAACAGGAGATAACCACCGCAACCGAAGGGATTTTCAAATATGATATCCTGGTTATGTCAACCGGTTGTGATATCAGACCCGAGGAAATTGAAGGGTTGCAGGAAGGCTGGGGCAAGGATATCTACGGCTACTACCGGTTTAATGATTGCCAGGTGCTTGGCAAGGCTCTGAAGAAATTTGACGGCGGTAAGATTGTGGTGAACATTGCAGAAATGCCTATCAAATGCCCGGTTGCTCCCCTGGAGTTCGCCTTTCTTGCTGACTGGCATTTTCATGAGCGCGGTATCCGTGACAAGGTTGAGATTGAATTTGTAACTCCCCTTGCAGGTGCCTTTACCAAACCGGTTGCAACCAGGGTACTGACGGAGGCATGCGGTGATAAAGATATTAAAATCACACCGAATTTTGCCCTGGGCTCTGTTGACCATGAAAAAAAGGTGATTCAATCTTATGACGGTAGTGAGGTGGATTATGATATGCTGGTGTCTATTCCGCCAAATTTCGGCTCTCAGGTGATGATTGATTCCGGTGTCGGTGACCCCATGGGATATATTCCTGTAGACAAGACTACTCTGCAGCCGGAGGGACATGACAATGTCTGGGTTTTAGGTGATGGTACTGATGTACCAACCTCCAAAGCCGGGGCTGTAGCCCATTTTCAGGGAGATATCCTCCATGAAAACATCCTCGCCTATATATCAGGAGGTGAGCAGTATGCCCGGTCAGACGGGCATGCGGTCTGATTCATAGAATCAGGCTTCGGGAAAGCCTATATAATTGATTTTAATTATGACACTGAGCCTCTTACCGGTAAATATCCTTTTCCGGCTGTAGGACCGCTCAGCCTGTTGAAAGATACCGAAATGAACCATATGGCCAAGCTGATGTTTAAGTGGGCCTACTTCAATCTGCTGTTGAAGGGCACCTGGCTTGGACCTCCGGATCTAATGATGGAGGGTAAGGACAGAAATTAGCCCCGATAAACGGGATAAGTGGTTACGCTGCATTCACCATAGTATCAAAAAGGCCGGAGCTGGCTCAGCTCCGGCCTTTTTGTTTATACTTGCAATGAAATACTTTTGTCTTAAGGGTGATGGCATCGTAAAAAATCTTCATCCGGAGTCTCGCAGGCTCGCTCACCTGGTTCGTTGTCACAATTTTTCTATCATTACGACGTGCCGTATGTACGCCGAAATATTAGAAAAATGCACGCCTCCAATATGAATCTTTTTACTTATCCATCGAAATTGAGGTTTTTACGAGTTTATCAAGGGTATATATGCGATATTTTTGCGGCAATATGTTAAGATCAAAAGTTTTCGTTTACGGGCATGAATACAGGCACAGGGAAAAGATATGGGAAAATCCATTTTTGTTAATGAGTTAAGCGAGGGGGAGCGGGTTGATGAACTGTTCCTTGTCAAATCCGCACGACTGTCGGAGACGAAGGCAGGCAAACCCTATCTTATTCTAACAGTGATGGATCGCAGTGGTGAGCTGAGCGGTCCGATATGGGATAATGCGGTACAGTTGCACAAACTTTGCAATCCCGGGGAAATTATCAGACTCGCCGGTCTGGTACAATCCTATAGGAACAGCCTGCA
>JGI24023J19991_10000604_pt1 | contig 27839 bp, 29 predicted proteins | sample Cruoilmetagenom1_FD_19991 | JGI IMG/M metagenome (IMG submission 19991) | reverse complement strand
CCTTTTTGTGTTGTATGAACCATTAAGTGTAAGGCTCAACCCAGATGAATGAATTGCAGGTATTGTAGTGTCCGTGTCAATGCCGTACGGTTTTGGAAAACACCTGTATGACAGTCACTCCGGCTATAATCAACGCCATACCCAGTATGGCGGCTAAATCCGGTGTTTGTTTGTAAATGATAGATCCTGCAATGGCGATCAGGACGATACCTGCGCCAGACCAGATCGCATAGGTTATGCCGAGCGGCAACTCTCTCAATACCAGGGTCATGAAATAGAACGCCACTGCAAATCCAGCGAAAACCATAATCGAGGGTATGGGCTTAGTAAACTCCTCCGAAGCCTTTAATGCTGTCGTCGCTATGACTTCGGCAAGAATCGCAATGGCCAGGTACAGATAAGTCATGGTGTTGCCTATGCCCGCGCAGGTTCCAGGCGGGATAGCAGTTGCATCACTACCGGGCTAGGTACATCCATGTATATTCTCTTGCCCAGGCGATTGGGTATGTGGCAGACCTTGTTCAGGCCGCCAGCCCGCTATGTCTGAGTAATGCGTCAATGGTCGGTTCGCGCCCACGAAAGTCGACAAACAATTCCATGGGTTCACGGGAGCCCCCTTTTTCCAGTATGGCCTGGAGGAAACGTTCGCCCGTTTTTCGATCGAAGATGTGGGTTTCTTCGAAGGCGGAAAAGGCGTCAGCGGACAGGACTTCGGCCCATTTATAGCTATAGTATCCCGCGGCATAACCACCGGCGAAGATATGCGAAAAGCTGTGTGGGAAACGATTAAAGGAAGGGGGTTTGATGACCGCTACCTGTTGGCGTATTTCGTCCAGTATGCCATAGATGTTGGCGCCCTTGTCGGGGCTGTATTCCATGTGCATCCTGAAATCGAACAGGGAAAATTCCAGTTGTCTGACCATTTGCATAGCCGATTGAAAGTTCTTGGCGGCCTTCATTCTTTCATATAAATCGTCAGGGATTTTTTCTCCCATCTGGTAATGTGATGCAAACAGGTCCAGTGCCTCGCGTTCCCAGCACCAGTTTTCCATAAACTGGCTGGGTAATTCAACCGCATCCCAGGCCACGCCGCTGATACCGGATACACTGGTATAGTCAATCTTGGTCAGCATATGATGCAGGCCATGTCCGAACTCGTGGAACAGGGTTTCCACTTCACCGTGTGTCAGCAGGGCAGGTTCTTCGCCAATGGGTGGGGTAAAGTTACAAGTCAGATAGGCCACCGGGGTTTGTACCTTGCCATTGCGGACCTTGCGACTGATGCATTCATCCATCCATGCGCCACCGCGTTTGTTTGCGCGTGCATACAGGTCCAGATAAAACTGTCCACGTAATTCCCCATCGCTATCGATGATTTCAAAAAACTGTACGTCTTTATACCAGGTGTCGATGCCTTCCCTGGGTTTGATGTCGAGGCCGTAAAGCTTGCCGACCACAGCGAACATGCCGTGGATTACCTGTGCGGCAGGGAAGTAGGGTTTTAATTCTTCTTGTGAAATATTGTATTGCGCCTGGCGTAATTTTTCAGAGTAGTAAGGGATGTCCCAGGCCTCCAGTTCGTCATGGCCATGTTGTTCTTTGGCAAACTGTCTGACTTGATCCAGCTCTTCGCGTGCGGCAGGTAACGAGCGGTTAGCCAGTTCCTGCAGGAATGTTACAACCTGTTGGGTGGAGGCCGCCATCTTGGTGGCGATGGAGCGTTCGGCATAATTACTAAAGCCCAGCAAGGTGGCTACTTCGTGTCGTAGTGCGAGGATTTCCTCCATGATCGGGGTGTTGTCCCATTGTCCGGCGTGCGGGCCTTCGTCCGAGGCGCGGGTCACGTAGGCCTCATACATTTCGTGCCGGAGCTCGCGGTTATCCGCATAGGTGATAACGGGATAGTAGGACGGGAATTCAAGATTCAGCAAGTAACCCTGTTTGTTTTCCTGCTCGGCCTGTTGTCGGGTCAGAGCCAGGGCAGAATCAGGCAAGCCTGCCAGTGCCGTTTCGTCATCGATTAATTTGCTCCACGCCTGGGTCGCGTCGAGCACGTTTTCTCCAAAGCGCGACGTCAACTTGGACAGGCGCATCATGATGTCGCTATAGCGTTTCTTATCTTTGTCTGACAGATCAATACCCGACAGGCGGAAATCGCGCAATTCGTTTTCAATGACCTTGCGTTGCTCGGGTATAAATTGTTGATAGGACTCCTGTTCAACAAGGCTTTCATAGGCCCTGAACAAGGCTTCGTTCTGCCCCAGCTCGGTGTAGTATTCGCTGAGTTTTTCCAGGCAGGCATTATAGGCATCACGCAACTCATCGCTATTAACGACAGAATTCATATGACTCACGGGTGACCACACCGCACTGAGGCGATCCATCATGTCCTCGAGTGGTTCAACCAGGTTTTGCCACTCGAAGCGTTCGGTTGTTGTCAGCAGCCTGTCCAGCCATTGCCTGTTTGTGGACAATAATTCATCGATAGCGGGTTCGATGTGTTCAGGTTTTATCTGGCTGAACGGCGGCAGTCCTTGAAAGTCTAATAACGGGTTTTTGCTAGTCATTTTGCGAGAGTAGTCCAGTCTGTTTGAAATAATGTTAATCTATCATGGTTTATATCAACAAAAAACGGAATCTTGATGCCAGTAGCCCCACACCCATACGATACACTGACTCCTGATCTGGTTATGCAGGCTGTAGAGTCCCTGGGCTATTGGTGTAATGGTAGACAATTGGCGCTAAATAGCTATGAAAACAGGGTTTACCAGGTTGGTATTGAGGATGGCGATCCGCTCATCGTCAAGTTTTACAGGCCCGGTCGCTGGAGCGATGAGGCGATTCTCGAGGAACATACCTTTACCCTGGATCTGTATGCACGTGAGTTACCCGTTGTCGCCCCCTTAGTGGATAGTGATGGGGTCAGCCTGCACGAGTTCTCGGGATTCAGGTTTGCCGTGTTCCCACGCCGCGGCGGGCACTGGCCCGACCTGGATACGAGCGAACACCGCGAATGGATGGGCCGGTTTCTGGCGCAAATTCATCTTTACGGGGCTCAGAAGCCATTTTCCCATCGCCCTGCCATCACCATAGAAAGCTACGGTGATGAATCAGTCGCCTTCCTCATGGAGCATGACTTTATTCCGCAAGATCTGCAATTGGCCTATCGCACATTGGCAGAAGATGTGTTGAAACAGATAAGGGAGGCCTATCGACAGGCAGGCAATGTCAGTAATATTCGTCTGCACGGTGACTGCCATCCAGGCAATATCCTGTGGACGGATAGCGGCCCGCATTTTGTCGATTTTGATGATACCCGCAGTGGTCCGGCGATCCAGGACTTATGGATGATGTTATCGGGTGAGCGCCAGGAAATGAGCCTGCAACTCTCGGATATCCTGGCAGGTTACGAGACGTTTCGTGAGTTTGACCTGAGGGAGTTGCACCTGCTTGAGGCACTGCGGACATTGCGCATGTTGCATTATTCGGCTTGGCTGGCCCGGCGCTGGGCTGACCCTGCCTTTCCATATAACTTTCCCTGGTTTAATAGTGGTCGTTACTGGGAAGAGCAGATATTGTCATTACGTGAACAGGCGGCCAGGATGAATGAGCCGGTGTTGAATGTTTAGACCCTGTCTACAGCGTCCCGGCTTTTCAGCCTGTGTTATCCCGGCGCCATCGGCTAATTATAAATCGCGCTTTGATACTTGATTTTTATCCTTATTTTTTAATAGGATAGATGATATTCGCTATGAGCAGTAAAACATGATAAAAATAACGCAGTACTGATTTGGACTATCCTAAAATGTATAGTAGTAGCTGTTAATTGAAAAATAACAGTGGTAAAATAAAAATTACAAATACAGGCAGAGGTATGCAATGCGTTACGGCATTATGATCAATCTTGATTACGACAGTTATCCTTATGACGACTGTCGTGACATCTGGAACCAGATTCGCACCAATATGGTGGAGGCGGGTTTTCGCATTGAAGGGCGTCTGTTTACTATCGCGGTCCCATCATCAGAGGCCTGCGACCTCGCCAAGGCCGTGCTCGAAGAAATTAATGGGGAGATGGGACCTGACAAGGACCTTTATATTTACCTGAAAGAATTTTATGGTTACGACCATACCGAGACAGTCAATTTATTGCTGCCACCGGCCGAAGGGCTGGAACTACTGGAAGACTGATTACGCTTCCACCCAATCAACGGAAAAATTATGAGTCAACCCCAGTTTAGCGAGCTGCCGGGCGCGCGTGAGCGTCAATTAAAACGGCGCTCACAAAACCCATTGTTCACTGAAGAATGCCAGGTTGTTACCCCGTCTCAGCTAGAGGGTGCACGCCAGCAAGACCTTGACGAAGTGCAACAATTTTCGACCGCGCTGCTCGCCTTGCTGAATGATGTTAGCGCCTTTTCCGGTAAGGAAGAGACCGATAAAATTTTACAGACAAAGGAGCGGGCAGACCGCTTATATGAGCAATGTGTTGGCCTGGCCGGTGAGCATGAACGTGAGCGCCAAGGCTTATTAAAACTGAATGAGGCGATTATGACGGCCATCAGGGCGGCGGCCGGTGAAGATCCGCTAGCCTTGTCCGAACTGGAAAAAGAACAACAGGCCAGGGCCATCCACCTGTCATTACTTGAATATCCCTTGATCGCCGATATCCTTCGCTCCGATGCCGTCATTGAAGAAGATCAGTTACCACCCACCATCCTGTCTGCGGATGACGAAGCGATTGAGAAGGCGCTTGGCCTGTTCAGCCCTGAACAACGTCAGCTGCTCATAGAAGAAGCCAGGCAGATCAAATCCAGATTGGAGCAATCAGGTAAGCTGGATAAACACTTGGAAAAAAAGTTCAGCTTGTTATTTGCATTGGCATCGTAACGACTAAACCCGGCTCAAACTGCCGTCAGGCTAGATCCAGTAGTACCATAGTGGCAGAGTAAAAAAGCTGAGGGCGGTTGTTAAGGTTAATGCGGCGGCATAAATACCGGTATTTAAACCAAAACGGTCGCACAGGACGATGCCAAGGGCCATACTTGGCAAGGCCGCTTCGATCACCAATGCGCGCAGGGTTTCCCCATTGACATCAATATTGGATGCCACCATCCAGACAATCAACGGCATGGCAAAAAGTTGAATAACGGCCACCGGTATGACGGTGGGCAAGTTACGCCATTCCGATAATCCGCGGGGTAGCGCCATGCCGGCGGCAAATAACATGAGCGGGATAACGGCGTTACTGAGCATGTCGAGCAAACCATCGAACCAGACAGGTGATGGCACTTGCAGCAAATTTAACGTCACTGCGAGGACAACAAACCAGATAGGGACGACAGTCAGCAGGGACAAAAAGGGATGCATGCGTTGCGGTTGCGAGCCATAGCGATTGGCGATCATAATCCCGACCGTCAGTACCAGGGGAAAGCAGGCGAACATATCAAATTGAATGGCAATGCTCCTGGCCCAGGTGCCGAAGGTGTTTTCCAATAAGGGTAGCCCCAGGTAGGTGGCATTGGGGAAGGCTGCGGCGAGCAGGACTGCGCCCGAGATCTCACGTTTGACAGAGCATATTCGACAAATACTGGCAGCCAGCAAAAGACTGGACAAGATGCCGATAACCGCACTGATCGATATTTTTATGCTCGTGATGTTGAGTGGAGCATGCCACAGTATTTTAAGTATGAGCGCAGGCAGGAACACATAATAGACCGTGTTGCTGAGGGTGTTACGTACTGTTGAGATGTCCAGCCCAGCCGGGCGTAGCAGGGACCAGGCGACCCCTAGCCCGAGTAGTGCAATGATTTGCAGTAATGCATCTGTCATTTTATGTTCGTCAGTGGTGCACGCTTAAACAGGCCCATGAAAAGAATGTTAATAATGGGGAGGAGGCGTTTCTTCAGATACATGGGCAATATTAGAATCTTCCTTTAATTGGTTACGTATCGTATCGACGTCCCTTTGTAATTTCCTGATCAATTGTTCCTGTTCGAGCAGGGTGCGCGTCAGTTCATCGATTGAGGCCTCCTGATGAGTGATGCGTATCTCCAGGTCGGTGATTTTATTTTCCATGCGATGTCCACTTGTGTCACGGTTTGTCAGGCCTGCCCGTTCAGTTATGCAGGTAGATATCATAGCGGGTGTTTTTGCTGGTGATTATTGTATCAGGTTTTATGTTCGCCAAAGGAGCGGCGCTGAGTGGGCGTTTGACGACCACTCGTTTGCACTGGTAGTGCATGGCCAGTGGCAGTAGTGTCGCTGCATCCTCGTCCTTGCCGGCGATATCGTGAAAGTAACGCATTTCTTTCTTTATCAGGGCCGATTTGCCACGCGTGGGATACATCGGATCGAGATAAATGACATCAGTCTTGATCCTGTCATGTAAGCGCTTGAGTAAATCGGTGGCATCGGCAAAATGGGGCGACATGTTGCTGGCTATGGCGGCGACGTCGGCATCATGACGTGCACGTTCGATGCCATTTTCCAGCAGCAAATAGATGGCTGGTTGACGCTCCACCAGGTTGACATGACAACCCAGGCTAGCGAGGACAAAAGCATCTCTGCCCAGGCCGCCCGTGAGGTCGAGAATAGCGGGATTGAAACCAGGCTTGATGCCGACGGCCCTGGCCAGTGTCTGTTTTCGTCCGCCACCAAATTGCCGACGATGGGCGGCCTTGCCACTGCAAAAGTCAACGAACACAGCCCCGGGTGCTTTTGCGCCAGTCTGTTGCAACTTGCACAGGTAGCCGGGTGTCGTCGTCCAGGGTTCGATGACGAGCAGGTAGTCATAGGTGGTATCGTTATGTGTGCTAATGGGTAATTGGTATTGGTCGGCTAGCTGTTGGGTAGTATGCAGCAGTGTGTCGGAGGTGCAGAGCAGGGCAATGGTGGTTGGCGTTGTCATTGATGATTCAGTTTGAGATATTGGCATCGATTTTGATGTCTGTGATATAAGGAACTTCTGATCAATTGATGAGCTGATCAGAGGTTCCTTAACACAGTTTTAATAATTGTGTTGAATCCGTCTTTTTATTGCAAACTTTTCTTTCAGGCGAGGTGCTTATGGCGACACGCAGTCTAGGTGGGTCTATCCCGAACATTGCATTGTCAGCCTATATTGATGCAAGTGCACAAGTCATCGGCGATGTCAGTATAGGCGATGATAGTTCGGTGTGGCCCCAAGCCGTTATTCGTGGTGACATCCAGCGTATTCGTATCGGCCAGCGAAGTAATATCCAGGATGGTTCCATATTGCATGTGACCCATGATAGTGATTATGCCCCTGGCGGGTTTGCCGTGGATATTGGGGATGACGTGACGGTGGGTCACGGCGTGATACTACATGGTTGTGGCATAGGTGACCGTTGCCTGGTGGGCATGGGTAGTCTGGTGATGGATGGCGCGGTGTTGGAAAATGACGTCATGTTGGCTGCGGGAAGCCTGGTAACGCCAGGTAAGGTATTGACATCCGGTTATTTGTGGGTGGGTCGGCCAGCGCGCCAGTCACGTGAACTCACCTCACAGGAGCGTGACTACCTGGCGTATGCTGCACAACACTATGTCTCATTGAAAAACAGGTATCAATCGGAGCATAATTAATAGATATCACTGTTGTTGAGTAGTTTGCATCAGTGGCGACTCAAGACGTCTAACCCGCCTGCATTTGCTCTCTTATTTTCCTGATAACAGGCCCCGTGTCAGGGCGAACCTGGCGCCATATATAAAATGACTCGGCAGCCTGTTCGACCAGCATACCCAGACCATCGACACATAGAGTGGCGCCCGACTGACTTGCCCATTGCATAAACGCTGTCGGTTGTGGCGCATACATCATATCGTAAACACAGGTGTGACTATCAATACTGCCTGAAGAAATAGCCGGGACATCGCCTTGCAAGCTGGCAGCTGTGCCGTTAATAATCAAATCAAATGCGATTGGCGGGATGGATTCAAGCCCCATGCCACTGATATTGCCCGTGGAAGAAAATAGTTCTGCAAGCTGTTCTGCCTTGCTTGCGGTTCGATTGGCAATGACAATACGCTCAGGTTTTTGTTCGAGTAAGGGATGTAAGACCCCGCGTACTGCTCCACCCGCACCGAGAATCAGGATTTTTTGTCCTTGCAGATCAATGCCCAGCTGATGCTGCAGGTCGCGAACCAGCCCGACTCCATCGGTGTTATCCCCCAGTATCTGGCCATCGGAAAAAGACAAGGTATTTACGGCACCTGCCAACTCGGCCCTGGTCGAGCGCTGTGTGGCCAGTGTCCAGGCTTCCTGTTTGAACGGTACGGTGATGTTCAGACCGCGACCGCCCTGTTGTTTAAAAGTCTCTACCGCTTGTGTGAATGCGGTGGTCTCAACCAGGATCGCCTCATAATGAATATGCTGCCCGGTTTGTTTGGCGAACAGGGTATGGATCGCAGGTGACTGGCTGTGCGACACCGGATTGCCCATCACGGCGTAACGGTCAGGGGATGCAGAAGGTGTCATGATTAAATTGAAAAGATCCCTTTTAATATAAAGAAAAATATAATCGCAAGGATAGCGCCTGCTGGCAAAGTGACAATCCATGACATGAAAATAGTCCTGACAACACGCATGTTGACCGCACCAATGCCACGCGCAATACCAACACCAAGGACTGCGCCCACGAGGGTGTGAGTTGTTGAAATAGGCAAGCCGGTTCCTGAAGCGAGGACCACGGTAGTCGCGGCAGCCAGCGTTGCTGCAAAGCCGCGGCTGGGTGTGAGCTCAGTGATGCCTTTGCCCACAGTGGCAATGACACGTTTGCCATACATCATCAGTCCGAGAATAATACCGACGCCGCCCACCACGAGTATCCAGGGAGACAAGACCGATTTTTGTTCCAGTGTCCCCGTTTGCGAAATGCTGATAACCGCCGCCATGGGACCAACCGCATTGGCTACATCATTCGAACCATGCGCAAATGCCATCGCGCAAGCGGTGATCATCATCAATACGCCAAATATTTTTTCCACATTGGTGTAATGGAAATCGATATCCGCATTTGGGTCAACCTTGATGCGTTTGATCATAATGATACCTAATATGGCCGTAGCAACTCCAAAGCCCGATGCCAGCATGTAATTTTGTAGTACCGAGGTATGCAGGCCAATGTGTTTCAGACCCTTGAATAAAGTCACCAGGGTAACGATGAAACCGACAAAAAACATGTACATTGGAACATAGCGCCTGGCATTTTGAATGGGATTATCTGTCAATAAGATCAGCTTTTGTACGCTCATAAATAACAGGTAAGCAATGAAACCGGCGAGTACGGGAGAGACGACCCAGCTGGCCACGATAGAGCCGACCTTGCCCCATTGGACTGCTTCCATACCGATGCCGACCGCCGCGAAACCGACGATGGCGCCAACGATGGAATGCGTTGTAGACACGGGCCAACCCTTTTTTGATGCGATTAATAGCCAGATTCCGGCGGCCAATAATGCTGCCAGCATCCCATAGACAACCAGGTCGGGGCTATTGGCGAGCATGGCATTATCCAGCATGCCCTTGCGTATCGTCTTGGTGACTTCCCCACCCGCCAGATAAGCGCCGGCGAATTCAAAGACCGCGGCGATGATAATGGCTTGCTTGAGTGTGAGTGCCTTGCTGCCGACCGATGTTGCCATGGCGTTGGCGACATCGTTTGCGCCAATACCCCAGGCCATAAACAAGCCGAAAATAATCGCCAGTGCGATAAAAATAGTTGCGTATTCCACGGGGAAACCTCTTTATTATTTTTTTGTGGCTAGCGAGCCAGCATGATTTGTAATCGACTACCAACGCGTTGTGAGATATCGGCGACTGCGCCTATATCCTCAATGATTTTATACATAAACATGGCATCGACAGGAGCCAGTGTTTTTTCAATGGAATAGAGACTGGCACGAATAGCCACCTGTATTTTATCCGTGTCACTCTCGATTTCATCCAGCCTCTGGATCATTTTTTCAACCAACTCCAGTTCACTGCCCTTGAAGCCGGTTTCTACCAGCTCATCCAGTTCGTTGACAGTATTTTCTGCCTGGGTGGCCGTGTCAATGCAGCGTTGGACATAAGAATGGATCTGCGCACCCAGTACTTCCGGGAATATCATTTTACGTCCTAGTACCAGGCCGGCGATGTCTTTTGCCTTGTTGGCAATGTTATCCTGCATGGTCAGCACTTCAAGTAAATCACGCCTGGAAACCGGCAGCATCATGCCCTTGGGCAAGTTAAGACGCAGCTCNTTTTTGCGTTTGTCTGCCTCCTGTTCAAGGGAAGAAATGGTGTTATACAGCTCGTTTGCACTATCCCAGTCCTGCTTCAAAACAGCATCGAAATAAGGCAATAATTTAGCGACACACTCTGTGACTTTGGCCATATGTAGCTGTAAAGGCCTTACCGGGGATGCGCCAAATATATTGGAGAATACATTAGTGACCATGAAACGACTCCGTAATTTTTTTGTAGTATACGGTATCAGGCTCAAGTCGCCCAGTTTGCCATGCCGTTATATTGAGCTTATTGTAAAGTATTGTTTTTATTAAAATTAAAAAATAATTTATGCGAGGCACTAAAGTTCAAGCGCAAACGTGACGTTATATATTAAGGAAGCGATCGCTGTCGTACTGCATGAGAGGTGCTTTTATGAATGAAATATCTGCATTGGGTTCATCCTTACTGGGAATCCAGAAAGGCCTGTCAGGCTTACGTAAAAATGCGGCTGATATCGCTCGTGCTGGTAGTGCAGAGGGTGGGCTGACGACAGAGCAACTGACCACTTCCATTGTCGGCTTGAAGGAAAATGAATTACAGGTCCAGGCGTCTGCCAAGGTATTGAAGACAGTCGATGAGACCATCGGTAGTCTGTTCGATGATAAGGCATAGCGGCGATATCATACTAACTCTTCTCAGCACATGTTAATTTCCCCTACATTAGCCCCGATTCCCTTAATTGCACCGGCACCTGCCGTTGTTGAAGCCGTAGCAAAGCCACACACCGACAATAAGACGGGTACCGATGACAGACATCATGAAGGCCAGGATCAACAGGCGGCTACGAAAAAATCGCCACAACAATTGAGTGATGAAGAGCGTGCCGAAACCCAGCGGCTGGCCCAGCGCGACAGAGAAGTGCGGGCGCATGAAGCAGCACATAAGGGGGCGGCTGGCCAGTATGCACGTAGTGGCGCAGAATTTGAGTATGAACGTGGGCCCGATGGCCGCCAGTATGCTGTTGGCGGCGAAGTCAGTATTGATATATCACGGCCGCAGGACCCGCAAGCGGCCATCCAGAAAGCCATGATCATACGCCGTGCGGCCCTGGCCCCGGCGCAACCTTCGGCACAGGACAGGGCAGTGGCGGCAGAGGCCGCACAAATGGCGCTGGAGGCGAAAAGCGATCTGCAAAAAGAAAAGCTTAATACCGACACAGATGGCCATGAAGCAACGGCTGCTAGCCATTCAGAGGATATAAAACAAGCTTATAATGCAGATCAACCCAGGCAAGTCTCGTCGATAAATATCACGGTATAGTACAAATATCTTGGATTTATGCCGTTTTTTTGAGTATCCTTACGTCTTCCCTAATTCAAATCTCTTTTTCAAAGGCTCAGTATGCTAATTTCAAAGAATGCAGTCGTAACACTCGAATATACCCTCAAAGATAATGACGGGGTCGTTATTGATAAATCCAGTGGTGACGAGGCATTTGCTTTCATCCACGGCATAGGCGGTATTATTCCGGGACTTGAGAGTGCACTGGAAGGCAAGAAGGTGGATGACGCACTCAATATCACGATCGAACCTGAAGAAGCCTATGGGCAACGGGACGAATCGATGGTGGCAGAAGTACCTGCGGATAGATTCGAGGGTGCTGGCGAAATCCAGGAAGGTATGCAATTTCAAACGGCCGCAGAAGATGGTAGTGCCAGGGTGGTGACCGTCGTCAAGATTGCGGAAGAGGTGGTAACGGTTGATGCTAATCATCCATTGGCGGGTATCACACTGAATTTTGACGTCAAGGTACTGGATGTCCGTGAGGCCTCAGCTGAAGAGCTCGAACATGGTCACGTGCATGGCCCTGGTGGTCATCAGCATTAAGTAAGTCCCGCGCTGCCTTGATTGAGTGACATGCTGCCAGGCATGTCATCATCAGGCATCCCTCTGAAAAGTGATTGTATGGGGAGCGCAGCCATAGGCCGTCTTTTCCTCAACCATTCTGTTAACCGATGGTTTGTGCCCGCCCTCATTGATCGTTCGGTTAGCCTGCCACTCCCCCGCCATGATAATATTTATAATTAAACCAGGCGCCTGTTGTCACTTGCGGCCTTGAAAGTATCGCATGGGCTCAAGGTTCAGTGTTGCCACTATGGTGATGCCTGTTAATGTTTTGTAAAATATATTCTGAAAGCCGCGAAAATTTCTTATAAAGGGTTATGATATACGCTCGGCTGGCAGTGTTTTATGCCTGGCTGCCAACATTATATGGAGGAGTTAATATGTCTATAGCAAAGGTTACGGAGATTATTTCATCATCGACAGTCAGCTTTGAAGATGCCGTTCGAGTGGGTGTTGAGCGTGCGAGCAAGACACTGGATAACGTAACAGGTGCCTGGGTATCTGATCAATCAGTCAAGGTTGACAAGGGTGTGGTGACAGAATATCGAGTCAATATGAAGGTCACATTTATATTAAAAGGTTAAAGGAGTGGCGCTTTAGAATGTTTACCCTGTTCGCAGGAAGCTTGTAGATAGCTTCCTGTGGACGCGGGACAGGTTGTTACAGTACGTGCCACGTTTGTTATTATCAGGGAGTAGCCGGACATAAGATGAAAGAGAGGATGTCGGTCGGCGGGAGGATTGAGAAAATGAAGTTTCTACGACAATGGTTGATTGTGGTTTCGGTAGTGTTTGCTGCTGGATGCAGTACCAATCCGGTGACTGGAAAAAATGAACTGAGCCTGATTTCCGAGTCACAGGAACTCAATATTGGTAAGCAACAATATGCCCCGATGCGTCAGTCCCAGGGAGGTGATTACGAAGTCGATCCGAAAGTAGCTGCCTATGTTAACGAAGTAGGCCAGCGTCTGGTCGCAGTGAGTGATCGCAAACTACCCTACGAATTCAAGGTTCTGAATAATTCTGTTCCCAATGCCTGGGCCTTGCCCGGCGGCAAGATTGCTATCAATCGTGGTCTGTTGATCGAGCTGAATAGTGAGGCCGAACTGGCCGCTGTCCTGGGGCATGAAATAATACATGCAGCGGCCAAGCATGGCGCGCAAGGTATGCAGCGGGGGATGTTGTTGCAAGGGCTGGTAGTAGCAGCCTCAATAGCCACGCAGGGAAAAAGTTATGCGAATGCCGCCGAGTTGGGTTCGTCATTAGGGGCGCAATTGGTCAATCAGAAGTACGGCCGCGATGCCGAGCTTGAGTCAGATGAGTATGGCATGAAGTATATGTCACGTGCAGGCTATGATCCGCAAGGAGCAGTAGATTTACAAAAAACATTCGTCAAGTTATCTGAAAGCAAGCAACAGAACTGGTTGTCCGGCCTGTTTTCCAGTCATCCGCCTTCACCGGAAAGGGTGCAGAATAATATCAGGATAGCGAAGAGCCTGCCAAAAGGTGGGCGAGTGGGGCGTGAAAAATATCAGCAGATGATCGCGCGCCTTAAAAAAAATAAGTCGGCCTATGATAATTATGACAAGGCTCAAAAGGCATTGGCAAAGGGGCGGACGGATGAGGCAAAACGACTGACCCGCAAAGCGATCTCGCTTGAGCCGCGCGAAGGTCATTTCCATTCCTTGCTTGGCGATATCGAACAAAAGAATAAAAACTACAAGACGGCTTTAAATCAATATGACAAAGCTGTGAGCCTGAACAGTAATTTCTTCTACTACTATCTGCAGCGCGGCCTGGCCAAGAGTGAGCTTAGACGGTCAACGTCAGCGAAAGGTGATCTGCAAAAAAGCGTTAAATTATTACCGACAGCGAATGCCTATAAAGTGCTGGGGGATATTGCCAGTAATGAACGCCAGTATGCCGAAGCCAAGCAATATTATGCCAAGGCGGCCGGTAATGATAGCGCGACGGGGAAGGCGGCCTATTCCTCATTGGTGAAACTGGACCTTGGCGATAATCCCGGCAAATATATAAGCGTGCGTACTGGTGTTGATCGCAGCGGCCGTTTAATCGCGGAAATCAGTAATCCTACTACGTTACCCGTCACTGATATTGAAATCACGGTTCAGTATCCCGATGCCAGCAATCGCATGCGCCAAGCCAGTCAGTCATTGCAGGGGAAGCTGGCGGCAGGAGAGAAAAGCACGGTCAGGCTGAATGTCTCAGTTAACCCTGCTAATGCGCAGAAGGTGCGTAGTGTGGTTTCCAGGGCGCGTGTTATTAACTAAAGTAACTATTAGTCCATTCAACTATCGGCTCATGGCGAGTGCAATGGCTCATTCGTCTAGGCAAAACCACTTAATGACCGTTTGCCGTGACGCTTTACTCTTGGCCGTGGTCTATTTTTGAGTGGTTTCACGAATCTGATGATGAGCCTCCGCGGTTTTTTCAAGTTGCAATCTGGGTAAAACCAGATAGTAGTAAAATGCATGGTTGCATACCACAATAAGCGATATAGTCAGGGCAATCACGAAGGGGAATGGCAGCCATATCAACCACAGAAGGTTGCCTTTGTAGCTTTGTGGCCAATGGGCGAGCTTGGCTAGAAATCTTGATAGCCTGATCCAGGATTTTNTCTTTAAATAATCAATCAGCGTAAACCAGTANCGTATTGTGATAGTCACTAACAGCAGTGCGGACATCAATATCATCAGGGTACTGGAAAGCNTGAGGTCTATCTGCTCCCAGTTTTCAGGTAGAAAATAAAAAACTGATGAGGTGTTTTTNACTATTGAATGGTAAAACGATTGAAATAGAGACTGTAGTGAAAAATTGATATCAGATGAAANGAGTAAGAGTATGGCCAGGCCAGCAAATAATGTTAACCAGGGAATGGGTAGTTTCATATGCAGTGAACGAAAAAAACGCTTACTGCCAATTTTAATGGTTCCCTCGAGTAGCGATTGTTTTTTTGTTAAAGCGGCCTTCCATGGGGATGTTGACTTTTTACCAGAGGCTGCATTTTTATTATAAGGGTAAGGGTGCAGGCGATAGCGATATCTGTCTTTAGGGTCAATATAGCCGCTGTCATCTTTTTCCGGCATTAAGTATCGATTGATGTAGTGGTCTGCATTAGTGTAGCCCTGGTTCATTAGGGCGAACATTTCAATATCGCCAAATATATCCAGGTCGGTGCGAATCCTGGCCAGGTCAGTTGCTGACACAGGCGGTGTGTCATATTGGTAGGGTTCAATTGAATCAATGCTGAACATGGCCAGGCCCAGGAGTTCGCGGTTTGCGAGCAGGCCCTCAAGACGTTGATGAGTATTTTCAAGATGTTCGTAACACTGTTGCGCCTGACCATGACAAATACCGTCGTGTTGCCCAGGTGTATGTGCCCCTGAAGTGATAGCGCTTTTACATCCAGTTTCTGCTGCGTTTTATTGGAATGAGTGGACATTATGAAGTCCAATTCACGGCATAGCTCGGTTGATGTGCGATACCGGTCCAGCAGGTATTCTTTTGATTGCCTGGCATCGATGCTGCTCAGGATGTTGATGATGCGTGCACTCATGCCGAATCTGCCTGATGATGAGCGTTGTTTCTTATGAAGTGGCCCGCCCGTATCGCTGACAATGATTTGATTACAATGTTCATCCAGCAGGCCGGTGAAGCCGATATTATCAAAGACACCACCGTCGGTCAGTCCCAGGCGACTGACGGCGATGTTGTCATAGATGCCGGTTAGTTGAAATGGTGGGAACATGGGTGGAAAATTGGCCGAGGCAGCGACTGCGTCACCCAGGGTTAAATTATCCCAGTCGTGAAGGATGCTGGGTGAAACCTGATCCGCCATGCGAAATAAAAAAAGTTCGACTATGAATTTTAGCATCAAATAACAGCGAGCCTCGTCCTTTTTTAGCCAGGCATAAACTTCATCACGTCGAACCCGCCCGATATTACCCAGGGCGGTCATGACTTTATACAGATGTTGTTCCTTGCTGAGGCCCCCTGTTATGGCGGGGGTCCTGTTGTAGCCCTCGTGCAAATACCAGGCAGATAATTTAGCCACACGTAACTTACCTGGTTCCGCGCGGCACATGAGCCCGATCACGGGTGTCATAAAATTATCAAAGAGTGGTTTATAGCCGCTGATGGGTGTGTGAAAATCCTCATTTGTCCACCACTGGGCGAAATGCAAAAAAGAAGGTTCTTGTTGTATGCGTGTTGCGGGGTGATTCCTTCTGAATCCTGATTTTTTTCTGGACAAATCGGCGAGAGTTTTTTTTCGTGCCAGGATCTTGCTGATCTCACCTCGCCTGATATTGCCGTGATCCCAGTCACCCATTTCGACTGCAGAGAACCAGAACCGTGAACCAGAATTGAGTGATGTGGCATTAATGATAAGTTGGGTAATCGCTGACCCATGGTTGGCCACTTCGCGTTGATTATAGGCTTCAATACCCATGGTTCTGAGATCATGTTCCTTAGTTGATATCTCCTTGTCTTGTTTGCTACCTGTATCCAGGTGGTCATTGTTTGTCCTGTTAGCGTAACGACCAGGATATATCTTGGTGTCGTACAGGCGAATGCGTCCAGGTGCATAGTGTCGCTTAAACCATGCTGGGACCCACGGCCAGGATAACCAGCCGGCAGGTGCTTGCAGCTGTTTTATCTCGGCGATGGTTTCACTGAAAACATAGCGTTCGTACAGGCGTGACATGCGTCGTCCAAGGCTATATCCAGTGAGCATAACCCGCAGGATGCCGAACGGGTTCATCAGCAGGCGCATTCTCAAATTTTTTTTAATCGCAGAACACATGCGCTGCTCAAGATCATCGACGATGTTGATGTAATCAGATTGCTCAAGCAGGGCCTTGTTTTCCAGTTCACGTTTGAGAAGGAGGATATACAAAGCACCGACAACCGAACCGCCGGACACGGTAGAGAGGACTTCGAGGTAACGTAACAGATCGAGCTCCGCCATTCTGCGCAGTACGCCGATATGAAACAGGGAGGCACGAAAGCCTCCTCCGGCAAGGGCTAGTCCGAGTTTGTCTCGAGGTCGTTTGCTGTTGTCCTTTTTATCTTCGTTAGCCATCCAGGCATACTCCTTGACTGCTTTTTTGTTGATATCTGTGCGCAGAAATGAGCTTATGATAGCAGGGATCAGGCATGAAAGGGTGGCGAAGTTTTGCCAAAAAAACATCGACCCCTATCCTGTCAGGTTGTTATTGCCTCCCCAGGTGGGGTCGAGCGTGTTATGTCAGGCCAGTATTAACTCATCGTTGTCACGTGAACAATCAATAGACAGCTCAAAATCATCGGTCGATTCAAATTCCTGCGTCAACACCCAGAACTGAGAGATGTTTTTATCCAGATCATTCAGTGATTTGATCGTGTTGCGTATACGCTCACGATCGAAGAAGGCAAAGGGTTCGTCCAGTATAATAAATTGTTTGCCTTGCTGGCCGGCTTCGACCAGCGCCTTGGAGATAGCCAGGCGCACGGCCAGCATGATCTGTCGTTGAGTACCGCTGGAGAGTTCGTCGAGATCGGCAAAGTCATTTTTTTCTGTTGAAAATACCCTGACCTTGAGGTTGTCATCGATCTGGATTTGCTTGTAACGGCCCTCAGTCAGTTTTGGCATGACGATGGCCGTGTACTTGCTTAGTACCTGGTTGAAGTGGTTGTAGATATTACGACAGGCGCCGAGCGCCAGGCCCAAGGCAGTTTCGCGCACCTGGATACGTTCTTTATGTTCGTCCAGGGACGGCTGCATGTTATTGATAATGGTTTCCAGGTCGGCCACTTCTTTCTGGTTGGCGTGGATAAGTTGTAGCTCGCGTTCGAGTTTGTTGATTTTTTCAAGCTCTTCATCATTCAGGTGGTTGAGTTTGCCAACCTGGGTCGCAATGGTTTCACGCAGGCTGGCAACAAGGCTGGCATTCTCGTCAAGCAATGTATTCAGTCTTTTTTGATGTTCGGCAAAGCTGTGTTCCGACAAAAAAGTAGCGCCTTTGTTGTCGATAAAGTTCAGCAAGGATTCCTTGAGTGGCTTGTTGTCCAGCGCCTCTACACCCTTGGCTATTTCGGGCAGTGGCTTGTGGGTGATATTGTCCAGTAAATCGGCCTGTTGGCGAACCGCATCGAGACGCTGGGTGAGGGTCAGTAGTCCTGTCGTGCCTTTTTTGATCCGGGAGATGACACGTGTCATCAGGAAAAAGATCAGTAGGGTGCTGACGGATAAGGCGATGGCCAGGTTTCGTAACGACGACAGACTCTCGGCGTCCCATTGCGAAGTTGTTTGATTAAACCAACCGGACACCACCCCCGCCAGGCTACTGTCAGGGAACTGTCCGAGTAACCACCAACCTACCCATGTTAATAAACTGACGAGGAATGCTACGGCCAGTAATGCCTGTAGTGTATTGCGATACAGTCGCTGAGTGAACAGATGGGCTTTCGCCCGCGACTGTTGTTTGGGTAAAGGTAAGGCGCCATCGTCGGTCACCGTGCCGCGCTCGCCCAACTGGGACGAGAGTTGTGAGCGATACTGTGTGCTTTTTTCCTCGATACTATCGAAAGAAGCCAGGTCGGCTTTCAATTGTTCAGCATATTTTTTTATGCCGCCACCCGAGCGCAGCTCTGTTTCCATTTCGAGGGTGTTGACGGCCTCACGCATGTTGTCGACCGATCCTGTGATGGAGTCGAGATGGGCGTGCCATTGCTGTACCGAGATGTCCTGGCCGGCAGCGGTCAGTGAGTGACCGGCCTCCTGGATACGGGTGCCGGATTCGCGAATGTTGGTAGAGGTGACCTGGATGTTATTGATTTCTTCTTTATGGAGGTCTATCTGGTCATTTAATTGCTGTTTCTCGGTTTCTATCAGCGCCAGACGATTTTCCTGAACATCCAGCGAGTCGATTTGTTTACGGATACGTTCCTGCTCGAACTCGATGGCGGCAATGTTGTCATTTTCACTCCTGATCTCTTCTTGCAGATCAACAATGATGGATTCGATCGGGTTGGCACCAGCAATGCCCTTGATGGTTTCAGCCTGTGATGCAGAGGAGGTAATTTCCATCTGGGCCAGATACAGTGAATCCAGGTATTGCTCGAAATCAAAACCACACACCTTGATGACTTCTTCCTGCACTGCCTGGGGGCCGGTGGCAAAAGGTGCATCCTCACCGGTTAAAAAAAGCTCGGCCGAGTGCATGCCGGTTTTGTCGACAGAGCGTGTCAGTGTATAACGGTTATTACCTGCTGCGATAAAATTCATGGTGACGGAGCAGAGGGTCTCGCCCCAGCGGATGGTGCGGGTGATATTGGCCAGGTCATTGGAAAATGTACGCCCGAACAGGGCAAAGCTGATAGTCTCCACAATGGCGGTTTTGCCAGCCTCGTTGGCGCCGCTGATGGCAATCTTGCCTCTTTCCGGGATATTTTCCAGTTCCAGCTTGGCATATTTCAGCACATTATTGGCATGAACAGATAGGATAATCATGGCTTGTAGTCCTTGTTGCCGGGCTCGAGTTTATGCAGGATCAGCTTGACGGCCTTTTGGTAGATATCTTGATTAAAACCGGAATCCGAGCTACGTAGTCGTTTTTCCTCGGTTTTTGCAAATTCCTGAAACTCGTCGATAGCACTTTTTCTTGTGAATCGTTGCTTGGATTTTAACCAGGACAATATAGCCATTATTCAACTCCGATGGGATGATGATGACATTATAATCCGTTTGTATCGGGTGGTCATGCTTTTCGGTGAAACGTTAAAGTAACTTTTACACTTTGTTACATTGTGTGGGTGTGCCGATTATGCGTGCCAGGTGAGGATAGTCGAGGGTCTGGTGGGTGAGGTTTTGTCGTATTGACGACATGGCCCCTGCGCTAACATCGCAGGGGAGGCGCAATATCAGAACTGTGCAGGCAATTGCTGGGGTAAATCCGTGCGGCTGATGTTGCTGTCAGAGCGGTTTTCATGCAGGGCGCGATAACTGGTGAGCAAAAAACTCAGGGTCGCTTCCTGTTCCGGGGTTGGCCTTGAGAGGAATTCAGCAATCTTGCGATTCAGCTCCCAACGCCACCATTCGTTGTTTGTATCTCTCATGATTCTGCTTACCATTAAATTCAACACGCGCCTATTTCACCAGTAAATGATGACTTTTTTATGACGAAAGCAGCAATTTTTTGTGATACCTGGCAGGGAAGCAAGTGGCCGTGTGCTAGCCGAGGCGATAATGCTTGCGAATCGCCTTGGTGATATTCCAGGTACAGACTAAACCCTTGGAAAAATTAACCAGGTCGCCCCGTTTGATGACGACGGGCTCACCGCCCTCTGGGGTGACTGTCGCCTCACCTGTAAGGATGTAGCAGGTCTCGCTGTCATCATAAGTCCATGGGAATTCAGATACTTCTTTTTCCCAGATGGCCCAGGTGTCTATATACATCACATCCAGTTTGGCGGGTGATGGATTGTGTTCGATCGTTATCATCGTCATGGCTTCATCCATCCCGCTGCGCGCTTGGCAAAATATGTCAGGATACCATCGGCACCCGCTCGCTTGATGCTGAGCAGGGACTCCATGACCACGGCCCGTTCATCCAGCCAGCCGTTCTGGAACGCCGCCATATGCATCGCATATTCACCGCTGACCTGGTAGACAAAGGTCGGGGCGGCAAACTGTTCCTTGACGCGACGAACAATGTCCAGATAGGGCATGCCCGGTTTTACCATGATCATGTCCGCGCCTTCTTCCAGGTCGAGCGCCACTTCCCATAAGGCCTCGTCAGCATTGGCCGGGTCCATCTGGTAGCTGTATTTGTCGGCGCCCGCAAGGTTGTCAGCCGAGCCGACGGCATCGCGGAAAGGACCATAATAGCTGGAGGCATATTTGGCGGAATAGGCGAGGATACGCGTATGGATATGGCCGATTTCCTCAAGTGCTGTACGAATGGCGCCAATGCGGCCATCCATCATATCCGAGGGGGCGACAATATCGGCGCCGGCATTGGCATGCGAGATGGCCTGTTTAACGAGTACCTCGACCGTCTCATCATTCATCACGTAGCCACTGCTGTCGATAAGACCGTCCTGCCCATGTGACGTAAAGGGATCGAGGGCGACATCGGTAATGACGCCGAGTTGCGGGAAATGTTGTTTCAGTGCGCGCACAGCGCGTTGTGCCAGCCCATCCGCGTTATAGGCTTCGCGTGCATCATCACTTTTCTTATCTTGCTCGGTAACCGGAAACAGGGCAAGCGCCGGGATACCCAGATCGACCAACTCCTGGGCTTCTTTTAATAGTTCGTCGATACTGACCCGTTCTATGCCTGGCATGGAGGGCACGGGCTGTCGTTGTCCCTTGCCTTCGATGATAAACATGGGATAGATAAGATCATCGACACTCAGGCGGTTTTCCTGCATGAGTTTGCGTGAAAAACTGTCACGCCGCATACGCCGCATACGTATGGATGGAAAGCGCCCCCGACTGGTGTCATGCAAAGCCATAGTGTTCTCCTGGATACAATATTTCATCCAGTTTATCATTCTTTAAATAATGGTTTGAACCTTTATTACATCTTGGTGCTCACATGTTAAGGTATAAAGGATTACCGTCAACCAGTCACTATGAGCCTGTCAGGAGCGATTATATGCACGCCACTTTACCTTTGCTGCAAGCGAGCGACTTTCCCGCTATATATCGTGCAGAACTGGAGACCGTACAAGTGAACCTTGGTTATCTGTGTAACCAGCAATGCCTGCATTGTCATGTCAATGCAGGCCCCAATCGCAAGGAGATCATGTCTGCCGAAACGGTCGGGCAGATCCTGGAATTTTTAAAAAAATCAGGTGCTTCCACTCTGGATCTGACAGGAGGGGCGCCTGAGCTTAACCCTCATTTCCGTTCGCTGGTACGGCAGGCACATGCTCTGGGTTGTCGTATTATCGATCGCTGTAATCTAACCGTTCTTAATGAGCCCGGACAGGAGGATCTGGCCGAATTCCTGGCCGAACATCAGGTGGAAATCAGTGCCTCGCTACCGTGTTACCAGGAAGACAACGTCGACAGGCAGCGTGGATCGGGTGTCTTTACATCCAGTATTCGCGCCTTGCAGAGACTCAACCATCTGGACTATGGGCTACCGGGCAGTGGTAAAGTACTGAATCTGGTCTACAACCCACAAGGCCCGAGTCTGCCTCCTCCCCAATGTGGCCTGGAAGCAGATTATCGTCGACAGCTGAAAAATGACTATAATGTTGAGTTTAATAATCTTTTTACTATAACCAATATGCCGATCAAGCGTTTTGGCAGTACCCTGGTTTCAAAAGGTCAATTTTCTGACTATATAACCCTGCTCAAACAGAACAGTCGCGATGAAAATCTGACATCGGTCATGTGTAAAAACCTGATCAGCATCGACTGGCAGGGTTTCGTTTACGATTGTGATTTCAACCAGATGCTGGATTTGCCCATGATTAACAACACCCGCAAAAAACAGCATATTTCCACGCTAAATGCGGCCTTGCTGAGCGGCCAGCCTATCGCCGTGGCCGATCACTGCTATGCCTGTATTGCTGGTCAGGGTTCAAGTTGTGGCGGTGCTTTGGAATGATGTCCGTGGGTTTATCAGGCGCTTTGACCTTGGTCGGTCAGCCTATAATTTTGGCTCGATTCATGCAGGGAATTTGCATTTGCTAGTACACAGGACAAGGCATGCAATATTCGCTGGCCACCATTAAACCCGCAGATTTACCGGCCCCTCCCCAGGCTGCTATCCAGATCATGCGCGCCTGCTCAGACCCGGCCATCAATAATCAGGAGCTGGCCAGGATTGCCATGACCGACCCGGTATTGACGGCGGAATTACTACGTGTCGTCAATTCAGCATTTTTTGGTATGGCGCGCGAGGTCAGTCATATCGGACAGGCTATCAACATCCTTGGCCATAAGGCGTTGCGCAATATTGTGCTGTGTATCTCCGTTCGTGATGCGATTGACCCGAAAAGCCTGCCGGGTTTTGATGTCACCGGGTTTTGGGAAGATACACTGCGACGCGCCACGGCAGGGCGTTTACTCGCGGCCGTCGTCGGTGTGGATGAAGAAGAGTGTTTTACCGCCTGCCTGCTTCAGGATTTTGGGCTCCTGGTCATGTTTTATCTATCTCATGAGACAAAGGCGGAGTGGGCTCAGTTTATCAAGCTCGATCCTGATAAGCGCTATGTGCTGGAGCAGGAAACCTTTGGCAAGACACATGACCANGTCTCTCTCATGCTGGCAAATCAATGGGCATTGCCACAGCATATCAGTGATGCAATAGGGTTCCACCATCGTTANTGCGAGCTNGATGATAGNAANCAGTTGGCGTTAGAGCTCTGNCGTATTATGTATTGTGCTGATTGGCTTTCTTCCTTGTTTAGTGTTGATGACAAAGCCAGTGTTTTGTCGGTAGTGAAGAAAAAACTGGCGGTTTTTTACGAGCTGTCTGACCAGACCAGTGTCAATTTATTAAATCAGATTCCAGCGCAGGTAGAAGAAGCAGCCAATGCGCTTGGATTGCATTTGCAGGAGCAGACAGATTTTGACCATGTAGTGCGTGAGGCCAATGTACGTCTGGCAGAAGAAAATATCAGTTACCAGGAATTGACCTGGCAACTCGAAAAAGCGATTAAAGAGCGCGATGAATTGGCCGCCGCGTTGGCGAAAGAGCTGGAGTTGGCCGCCGAGATACAGCGCAGCCTCCTACCTGCTGAACAGGAGGCGCGCTTTCCTGTTTTTGGCGTTAATCTACCTGCACAGGAATTGTCGGGTGATTTTTTTGATTATTTCAAACATGAAGATGGCAGTATTTATTTCAATCTGGGTGATGTATCCGGTAAAGGTGTCACGGCCTCGTTGTTGATGGCCAAGACCAGTAGCCTGTTTCACTGCCTGGGTAAACGCGAGCATGATCTGGGTAAGTTAATGGCGCAGATTAATGCGGAGATTTGCGAAACATCGGTTCGTGGTATGTTTGTCGCTATGGTGGCAGGCAAATATACGCCGGCAACGGGTCGGGTGCAGATTGTTAACGCTGGTAATCCTCCCGTCTTATTCCTGCAGGAAGACAGGAAAATAAAGAAAATAGAGGCCGGTGCGGCACCACTCGGCATTGTGCCGGATAGTGAATTCCCTGTGGTTGAGTTTTCATTGGGGAAAGGCCATCTATTAATGTTCTCTGATGGCGTGACCGAAGGTTATATTGCCCAGGGTGAAGAAATGGGTATTTCCGGTTTGTTAAATATTCTTAAAAAGCATATTAATGAGACGCCGAGACAACAATTGGCGGCGATACTGGAGCCGTTTGAACGTTCTACCAGTGGGCAGAGAGACGATATAACAGTGATGGTACTGGAGCATTGTGGTCAGGGTGTGGAGAGATTGCTCAGCTATGAGTTTTCGTCCAAGCCTGCTGAGCTGCAGAGTATGCGAGGCCAGGTCAGGCAAGTGTTAAGCAAACATCAATGTAATAAGGCCTGTGTGGATCGTTTGATTCTGGCTGTTAATGAAGCGGCTATGAATGTTATTCAACATGCGTATAATTTTGATAGTAATGGTAGTATCAGGATAGAGATACTGCGAAAAGAAGATGAACTGATTTTCAAGTTGACTGACTTTGCCTGTCCGATAGATCGCAGTTGTGTTAAATCACGTGACCTCAATGAGCTGCGTCCGGGTGGGCTGGGTGTGCACTTTATTAATGAGATCATGGATGAGGTAGCATTTCAGGAAGATTGTAAAAGTGCCGGGAATATATTGCTCATGCGCAAGAAGCTGGATGAGTCTTGTTTTAAACCGAACAGAGGTAGGAAATAAATGCAATATAACACAAGAGAGGAGGCGGGATTCAAGGTCCTGGAGTTGAGTGGTGAAGTTGATTTGCATTATTCACCGCAAGCACGAAAGCAAATTCTCGGTTTGTTAAAAGAAGGTTCTGACCTGTTGGTCGATTTGTCTGCGGTGGAATATATTGATTCATCCGGTGTTGCCAGTCTGGTTGAGGGCTATCAATTATCCAAAAATGAAAAGCTGAAATTTGGATTGATCGGTATCAGCGATGCGGCGATGCAGGTTTTGCAATTGGCGCGCCTGGACAAGGTATTTCCCATCTATAACACAATCGCAGATGCCGAGTAGCAAGGAATATGACCTGTCTGACTGGTATGCGCAGCCGACGACTGTAGAGGCTGCAGAGGAAAGTCTGAAGGCAGTACGCCAGCGGCGTAAACAGCAGGAGAGTGATATATTGTCACTGCGCATAGAAGAAATTATTGCGCGCTATTGGCTGGGTCGTGACATAAGGGGAGATGTGCAAAATTACCAGGCAAGTTATCAGAGCGAGGCCCATCGCGCACTCATCACTATTATTTACGGGCAGCTATTGATGAGTAGAAAACGTGAAGGTGCAATGGAATATCTGGATGAAGGTTTCCGCATGGCGATCAATCACTTCCAGGGGGCTGCTTATCTTGAAGTCATGCGTCGGCATGATCAGCTCAGGTATATTGTATTGGGCCCTCAGCCACTCCCGGGTTTGTCATTGAAAGAATTGTTGCAGGAAGCAGAGGTCATAAAAAAACTTAAGGGAAAGACCGATCACCATCGTGATGTACGAGCCAATAATACGGATACGTTGGGATAGCGCGCAGTTTTGCGCTCAGGTAGGCTTGTTGTTAGTGAAATAACGAATAAGGTTGAAAAGTGTCACGTCAATTAATATCAAGTGGTTCGGAATTTGAATCGGCTATTGGTTACTCGCGAGCCGTCGTCGATGGCGACTATGTTTTTGTTTCCGGTACGACCGGTTATGACTACCGTTCGATGACAATCGCGGATGATGTGGTTGAACAGGCGCGCCAATGTTTTAAAAATATCGAAAAGGTGCTGCTGGAAGCCGGGAGCAATCTGGATCACATCGTGCGTGTCCACTATATATTTCCGCACAGGAAAGACTTCGAGCCGTGCTGGCCTGTGTTGCGTCAATACCTGGGGGTGGCACGACCTGCCGCTACCATGATCGTGGCTGATTTGCTGGAAGACTGCATGAAGCTTGAAATTGAAGTAACGGCCAGGATTCCTGGCTGATACAGGCGTCGCCAGAGGCTAGATGGCGGAGTTTTTAAGTAAACGCGACATCATTCTGTCGGCCTGTGTGGAAATCAGTTTGCCATTGTGGATCAGCATGACCAGATCCAGCGGGCCATTTTGTTGTGCCTTCATGGCAATATTATCCGGGCTGATTGTATAGCGTCCCAGCATATTTTCCGTGGGCCAGTTAATGTTGGTATAGGCAACATAAATTAATTCGGAACAGACTATTTTATCCGTACTTTCAATGTCAAAATTAAAGTCATAGTCCTTACCTATCTGGCGTAGTGCCAGGAGAATGGCCTGAGCCAGCCCCGCCTTGTCATTCTGTTTGTTGAGGCGCAGTATACTGAGGTCATCGATATTCATAAACTCATCAAGCGTGCTTAGTGTCACCCCGCCACGTAGTGCTTCAACAACAGAGTGGCCCTGCCTTATTTGGCGTTGATATTTTTTAACCAGGGGATGCTCCCAGATGCCCAGTTGCCGAAGTTCCTGTTCTGTGCCAATCCAGATGGCGGCATGTCCCCAATGTCCAGGGATGAATTTATCGGTGAGACGAAAAGGGGTTTTTTCCAGCAGTATATCGCCGGCCATTAACTGGCCACTGACCTCGCGGAACATTTTTTTATTGTTGAACAACTTGCCATGCCGACTCTCGATCAGACCGACGGTATTGCCAAAAATCATACTGAAAATATTGACACCTTCGGTTTTCAGGTTGGCCAATGTATCGACCGTAACAGCATCAAGGAACTTTAATTTATTATTTAAAACCCGGAACGGTGCATATTCCCTGGTTAGTTTATAGGACGGGCTTTGTTTGATTAGCAGATCGAGATAGGACAGGTGGTTGTCATATTGCCGAGGAGATAGCTTCCTTCTATGTCGTTCGAAATGATGGATGGCGTCTCGAACCCGCGCCCTGTTACTGATGGAGTTATATGATAATGTCACCTCTGCCAGTTGATCATAGCTTTTATTGTAGCCGCTATCTTTGCTGTTGAGAAAACGTCTTAGCTTGTTATCTTCCTCGTAAATGGAGATGGCGAGTAAATAATTATCATACAAGGTGAGGGCCGCAGACAGGGAGAGCATGATCCCCTTGAGTTTGTCCGCGGATGTTAATCGCAATTTGTGACTGTTTTCAAGCCAGCATTCATGCATTTCTGCGAAGGCGTATAGTTTTTTTCTTAGGTTGAGATGAGCGATTAAGCCTTCATTAAGGGCATGCAAGTCAGCGCCACCCAGTGGAATATGATGCTTGATTCTGTATTTCAGTTTTTTCGCCAGCTGGATGCTTTTTGTCCTGTAGACAAATGATTCTTCTATCAGTTGTTGATAGTCCAGGATCTCAATGTCGAGCACCTTCTTATCGCTGTCGTCATCAAGGTGATGGACGCGCTGGTGTTGCTCGCAGCTGGTTTCTTGCGCCAGTGCGGGATGCCAGCTCAAAGCAATGGCCTGCAACAAAAGGAATGAAGCGCTAAGATATCTGATGATTGATTTTGTTGAGATACTTAAAGTTTGTTTCATATTTATTTGTAATTGATGTGAACAGGGGCAG
>JGI24023J19991_10000603_pt1 | contig 27849 bp, 22 predicted proteins | sample Cruoilmetagenom1_FD_19991 | JGI IMG/M metagenome (IMG submission 19991) | reverse complement strand
GTAATATTCTTCATATTCCATATAAATGGGAAGAAATATCTGATGAACTATCTCAGATTTTATTAACATCAGAATCTACAGAAATTGCTAAAAACCTATTAAACATTTACAAGAAGCATCAAAAAATTAAGAACAAAGTCAAAATTAAAGGGTCAATTAGAAAATTATCCAAAGGAGAAGCAAAAGAAATTAGCATAGATATTGAGGCTTATTTAGTGCAAAACAAAAAACCCTCAAATCTACGTGTATGGCTTCAAGCTACTTATATCAATAAACAAGGTAAGAAAGTTTCAAATAGAGTACCTCATAACTTTATGGAAGTGGGTAACATTAAATATGGCGATAAACTTACTGGATTAATTGATGGTAATGTCATTGTTAAAATAAAAGTACCAGATATTCCTATTTGGCGAGAGCAAAATGCAACTGTCAAACTTATAGTAGCAATTGTAACATCAAACGTTACTTTACCTGTTAATACTGGAGTCCGAAGTATTGTGGCTCAAGACGAAAAAGCTATTATATATAACTAGACACAATAACTAAGCATTCATGAGGTGCGAAGTACCCAACATGAACGCGTATTGCACTATTATGTGTTTCTCGTAAAATTTATGTATTTGGAGTAGTGTTTTTTTAATTTGCTTACTAACTCATCAAATTTTCTTTTTTCTTCTTAGGCTTTTATAAACCCGTATTTTGGCGACCCTATTGCATCAAACTGAAAAAAAAAGTGTAAACTTAAAGTAAAGGCTAAAAAACCTGTATCTCATTATTTTTTCAAAACAAACTACAACAAAAATCAGTAAAAATCACATCTTCTTAGAAGGTGGCTTTGAAAAACCCCTAAAAGGGGTAATGAATGACGTAATTAAAAATCTAATTCATTATATGAAAGCAAGACCTAGTAGGTTTTAAAAACCTACTAGGTCTAAAAAACAGACAAAGCCATCAGAACATTACCTTGCCCAAAAGACAAGGTTTTTTAAAGTGAAATAAAATATTAGATACCTTCGAAAAAATTCCTCAATAAGCATCAACATCTACATTAAACCTTATAGGCCTAAAATCTGTAATAGATTGAAAACTATTTTTAACTTTTTGAATAATTTGCTTTGATTGTTTTATTGGTTTATTATGCGGTAACTTAATCAGAATGGTTTTAATGTATTGATTTCTAATCCGTGAAACTGCAGGACTGGTCGGACCCAACACAGCATCACCAAACGTATTATACAATGATTTACTCAACCAATCGGCACCTGAACTTACTTTCATATAATCTTTATGCTTTAGGGTAATTTTAACAATCCGTAATAATGGCGGGTATTTATACTGATGTCTTTCATGTAATTGCTCTTTATACATGGTTGCAAAATCATTAGTAGTGACTTGCTGTAAAATTTGATGGTAAGGATTAAAAGTTTGTATCACTACTTTGCCTCTTTTCTTGGCTCGTCCAGCCCTACCTGATACTTGCACCAACAACTGAAAACTCTTTTCATGTGCTCTAAAATCAGGAAAATTCAACATATTATCTGCATTCAACACACCTACTAAAGATACATTTGCAAAATCTAGGCCTTTAGAAAGCATTTGTGTACCTACTAAAATATCAATTTCTTGAGCCTGAAAAGCACCGATAATTTTTTGATATCCATATTTACCACGCGTGGTATCTAAATCCATTCTCCCAACTTTAAACGCAGGAAACAATTCCTGTAATTCTAATTCAATTTGTTCAGTGCCAAAACCCTTGGTATCTAAAGAAGGGCTACCACAGGCAGAACACGTTTTTGGCATGGCATTGTTATACCCACAATAATGGCATTGCAGTTCATTTCGTAATTTATGATAGGTCAAACTCACATCACAATTAGGACATTGTGGTGAAACTCCACAAGTTTTACATTCAACAACTGGCGAATATCCTCTTCTATTTTGAAATAAAATAACCTGTTCTTTTGCTGCTAAAGCTTCTTGAATTAATAACATCAATCGTTCAGAAAAATGACCTTTCATTCGTTTTTTCCGATAGCCTTCTTTGATATCAACCAATTCAATTTCAGGCAAGAGTACATTCCCAAAACGTCTGTTTAATTCTACCAAGCCATACTTTTTTTGCTGTGTATTATAATAACTTTCTAAGGATGGTGTAGCACTACCCAACAACACTTTACCTTGGTGTAGGTTTGCCAATACAATTGCGGTATCTCTGGCATGGTATCTGGGTGCTGGATCAAATTGTTTATAAGAGGTTTCATGTTCTTCGTCAACGATGACCAATCCCAATTTAGAAAATGGCAAAAAAACTGATGATCTAGCCCCTAATACCAATTGTGCTTTGTCAGAATTCTGTAAAATATTGTTCCACACCTCTACCCTTTCATTTAAGGAATATTTTGAATGAAAAACGGCTATTTTATTCCCGAAATATTGCTGTAAACGTGTTATAAGTTGAGTGGTCAGGGCTATTTCAGGCACCAAATACAAAACTTGTTGATTCTTTTTTAAAACTTCATTAATCAGTTCTACATAAATTTCTGTTTTACCAGAGGATGTAATTCCGTGTAATAAAACGACATCTTTATGCATAAATTTTTCACGGAGTTCTTGTACTGCATTTTTTTGAAATTCATTGAGTATTTTAAGTTGTGCTGTAGCTTCCTCAAAATTTACTCTATCAGTTTGTTGGGTGTAAATTTCAAAAATCTCTTTCTCTGCTAGTGCTTTTATTACAGCTGAGGATACATTACTAGCTTTTTTGAGTTCTTCTTGTTTTATTGGTTTTTTTGTAGCTGCACTCAAAGAAAAATAGGATAAAACAGCTGAACGCTGTTTTACTGCTCTACTTAAATTTTCTAATAAATCATGCAATTTATCCGCATCATTATATAAACTATTCAATCGTATGTACTTTACCAATTTAGGCTTGTACTGCTCAACGATTTCCTCTCTTATTATAATTGCTTTTTTTGTCAATAACTCATTTATGATAGGTAAAATTCGTTTTTTATCTAAAATATCACTAATCTTTTTAATAGGTAAAATAGCTTGATGTTCTAAAGCTTCAACAATTAAAAATTCGTCATCCGTTAAGGAAGTTTCACTATCAAAATTTTCATTTTTTAGCACCAGAGTTTCACTTTCTAATAAAAATGCAGAAGGCAAAGATGAACGCAAAACCTCACCTAAAGAACACATATAATAATTTGCTACCCATTGCCAATGTTTCAATTGATTTTCTGTAACTATAGGTTGATCATCCAAAATTTGAAAAATCTCTTTTGCAGTATACGCTGTTGGTTCGTTTTGATGAATAGAAGCTACAATTGCTGTGTAAATTTTGGACTTACCAAAAGGCACAGCAACACGCATACCTACTTGTAAAAAAGTAGATTCTGCCTCCGTTATTTTATAGGTAAATAATTGCTGTAACGGAATGGGTAATATGACGTTTATAAAGTGGTTCAAAAGTTAATTATTAAACAAAATACTATGATTTATTTATTTTGGATTCCTGCCTACGCAGGAATGACAAATTATTATTTTCTGAGACTAGCCCAGAAGCCAATTTTAGATCTTGGCACGCTGTTTGCAAATGTACTTATAATCGTGTTAACCAAAACGCATTTTAATTTTAACTTAACACTTATATTATGAAAAATATTTTAACAGTACTCGTAACCATTCTTACAATAAGCTTTAGTCCGCAAGTTTTTGCGACATCAAATAGCGAAGTAAATAACCATACAAATTATTATGATGGCTATGGTAAGACTTTTACTTTTGAAGAAGGCGGAATTACATTTTCAGTATTTCAAAATGGTGAGTTTGATTTTTATATCAATCCTAGACGTGGTATACATGCAAATGTAAATTTTGATAATGTAAGTATTAACTTTAACTCTGGTTATGACTATGATGCATATGTTCAATATGATGATTATGGAGCTATTATTCAAATTGAAGATACACCAATTTATTACGATAGATATGGAAGGATTACACAAGTTGGTAATGTTGATATTAGTTACCGTTCAAACAGATTAAGAAGAGTTGGAAGTTTAAATATTTACTACAATACTCACGGACATTATTCTCATTACACAGGGTATATCAATAGATATAATAGACGTTATGTGTTTCATCCGTTTCATAATTTCTTTGTAAGACCATTTTATACCCACTGTATTGTTAGTTATAAGCCGTACAGACGCTATTATAGTCCAACAAGATACACCTATAAACATTATAGAAAAAATTACACAAAACAATACAGAACAAATAGGTCGAACAGAACTTACCGGTCAATAAATTCTAGAGTTAGAACTGCTGATACTAAAAATTATAGTCGTCGTTCAAGTACAAATAGCAGAAATAATACTGCAATAAAAAGACAAAATACAAAAACGAGACGTTCAGATGTTTCAACTAGAAATAATACAAAACGTAATGTTTACACAAAACGTTCTAATACTAACAATCGTGTTATTAAAGATTCTGGTATAAAAAAGAGAAGTGAAAAAACAAATCGTTTTAATACTCAAAGAAGTACTACTAGAAGTAGAGATACAAAGGTGAGTCAGAGAAATGGTGCTAATAGACGTTCTGTAACAAATAGAAATACTAATGTGAGAAGACAGGTTACAAAACAACCAACTCAATCACATAGAAAAACAGTTACGCATAGAAGTACACCAACAAGAAGTAGAAGTGTACAAAAACGTAAACCACAAGTTAGAACACAAACAAGAAATACACCTAAAAGAAATGTTTCTCAGCGTTCTACCAACAGAAATAATTCTTCTGTAACAAGAAGAAATACTACAAATACTTCAAGAAGCAAAACAGCTACTAGAAGAAGATAATAGAAAAAGGGAAAGTGAATTAAAAGGTTTTATTGTAATGATAAAGCCTTTTTTTTATCGTTGCTCTAACTTATCTTTAAATAAGAACATCAATAGTATAGGCACAGCAAGTATTCCCACTAAAAACAAATTTGTAGTAAATAATGAAGGGAATAATGCCAAAGTCAAAACGTAGCCTCCAATAGCTCCACCTATATGAGCACTATGCCCGATATTACCTAATCGTGCTTTCATGCCGTACATAGAATACAATAAATAACCAACTCCAAAAATGTAGCCAGGTATTGGAATTGGAATAAATATAAACCCAACTCTCATACCTGGATTTAATAATATGGCTGCATATAAAATTCCCATTACTGCACCAGAAGCACCAACGGCACTATAATGTGGCTCATTTTTATGAAAACTCATTGCCAAAGTACTACCTGCCAGCAAACTGCCTAAATATATTATCAAAAACTTCAATACACCCACCTGATCTATTACAGAGTCAGCAAAAAAGTACAAGGTCAACATATTAAATAATAAATGACTTTGATCTACATGTAGAAAGCCCGAAGAAAACATACGCAATTTTTCTCCTCTTTGTATAGGTCCGATTTGAAATTTGTATTGTTCAAAAAATAATCGATCAGAGAATCCTTTTAAAGATACCAATACATTTACTATAATAATTGCAATTACTGCTGGACTCATTTCTGTTAATTTTTTTTCAAAGATAAAATTAATATACCGATATTTGTCAAAATATTTTAAATGCAATTTCTTAGCTTTATACTTGTTTATCCTTTTATTTGGATATTTTCAATTTTACCTTTTAAGGTATTGTATTTTATCTCTGATTGTTTTTTTTATCTCATTTATTATGTAATTGGCTACAGAAAAAAAATAGTTACTTCTAATTTGAAGCTTGCATTTCCTAAAAAGACAGACCAAGAAATTAAAGTGATTGCAAAAAAATTCTACAGACATTTTGTTGATGTTTTTGTAGAAATGATAAAAGCCTTTACTATTTCTGATAAAGAAATTATGAAACGGTATAAGTTTACAAATGTTGAATTATTAAATGAATTAGAAGACCATAACAAAAGTGCTTTAATTCTGGGTTCGCATTATGCAAACTGGGAATGGATTTTCTGCTTAAACNTNCATGTTAAATCTAATGGTTATGCTGTTTTTAAAAAATTAAAAAATCAATATTTTGATAAAAAAATAAGAGAAACCAGAGGCCGATTCAACACCACATTAGTACCTACCAAAGAAATTTTTAAAATTATTGATCGCAATTCTAAAAACAACACTCAATCTATATTTGGTTTTTTAGGAGACCAATCACCCAAAGAAAACAAAGCACATCATTGGGGATTATTCTTAGGTGTACACACTCCAATTATTACAGGCTCTGAAATGTTAGCTAAAAAATACAATTTACCCGTGCTCTCTTTTCGGACAAAAAAAATAAAACGAGGATATTATGAAACTAATTTTAAGCTTTTGGCCGAAAATCCTAATGATTTTGAAGATTATGAGATTACAGACAATTACCTTAGAGAGCTAGAAAAATCAATTTATGATGCTCCTGAATATTATTTTTGGACACATAAACGCTTTAAACATAAAGCTAAAAGTCTTTAATTTTAATCTTTTGTGAAATTAATTAAACCATACCGCATAGCCTTGTCTTCTTAAAGTCATTGCCAATTGTTCTTCCATTTTGAGTGCTGCTGTTCTTGTTGATAGTGGTCTAATATGATTGTAAAGACTTGGTCTCAAGTACGAACCATATTTTTCAACAATATTAGAGGAAAGCTTATAGCCTTTCTTGTTTCTATAGCCCGTTTTATGTTGTACAAATCGTTCTTTAGGACTTTTACTTGTCATACCAACATAAAGACATTGTAATACACCATTAAATTGAGGATTAGCAGCTCTAAATTTTGAATTTTCAGTAAAAACTCGCTTAGAAAGTTCTATAACATAAATTCTATATTGAAGCTTTGGCATATTACTTTAGGATTCAAACCACTTTTCAACCATTTTCTGTTCTAATTTTTGGTCGTTCTTGTATTCAAATTCATTTGTAGTGGCATTGTATTGATAATCTTTTTTCCAATCATTAAAATTTTTAGCCAAACTTTTAATACTCTCACAAACATAAGCAACTTCTTTATCCGTTATTGTTGGATGAACTGACATTCTAATCCAACCTGGTCTTTCTAACAAACAGCCATCTTCTATTTTATGCTTGTATCCTTCAGAAGTTAACAGATCAATATGTAATAAAAAATGCCCATAAGTACCTGCACAAGAACACCCACCTCGAGTTTGAACTCCAAATTTATCATTCAATAATTTAACCCCTAAATTGTAATGCAACTCATCAATATAAAATGAAAAAATACCAATTCTATCTTCATGTTCTTCTGCCAATAAGTGTAAATTTTTAATTCCTTTTAATTGAGAAAATACATAGGTATTAATTTCATGTTCACGAGCTAATATTTTTTCGGAATTCATTTGTTCTTTTAACTGTACAGCTAAGGCAATTTTTATGGTTTGTAAAAAACCTGGTGTACCTCCATCTTCCCGTAATTCAATATCTTCAATATATCTATGATCTCCCCAAGGGTTGGTATAAGTAACTGTACCACCACCTGGATTATCAGGCACTGAATTATGATATAATTTATCACTAAAAATTAATACTCCTGAGGTACCTGGACCACCTAAAAATTTATGTGGTGAAAAGAAAATGGCATCTAAATGTTCATCTTTATCCTGAGGGTGCATATCAATGGGTACATAAGGTGCTGAGCAAGCAAAATCTACAAAACAAAATCCGTTATGACGGTGAATCATTTTTGCCATTTTATGATAATCTGTTCTGATGCCAGTTACGTTAGAACAAGCAGTAATTGAGGCAATTTTTACTTTTCTGTCTTTATACTCTTCTAATAATTTTTCAAAACTCTTAAAACATACCAATCCAGTTTCTTCACAGGGTATTACTTCAACATCTGCAATAGTTTCTAACCATGAGGTATGATTTGAATGATGTTCCATATGTGTTATAAAAACGATAGGTTTTAGCTCTTCAGGAATTATAGTGTATTCCTTCATGTTTTCAGAAATTTTTAAGCCTAAAATACGTTGAAACTTATTAATTATTCCTGTCATACCTGTACCTTCAGTAATTAAACAGTCATGATCTGTTGCATTTACATGCTCTTTAATAATTTCACGAGCTTTATAATAAGCTTGCGTCATTGCAGAACCTGTTATGGAAGTTTCAGTATGTGTATTGGCTACAAAAGGCCCAAATTTGTTGATGATTTTCTCTTCAATGGGTCTATACAACCTTCCACTGGCAGTCCAATCTGTATAAATTATTTTCTTTTCTCCGAAAGGAGATTCGAAAGTTTGATCTACACCAATAATATGTTTTCTGAATTGGCTAAAATAGTTTTCTAATGACATGGTTTAAACAAATTGATTTAAATACACTATAAAAGTACACATAGTTTAGCTACTAAAAAAAGGATTTACTGGGCTATTGAATAAAAGTATACAGATCTTTTATTCATCTTTAACAAGGGGTTTACATTTAGAAACTTTAGATATTTCGCCATAAATTCCTCCAGTATTTGCAATATAGCTATCAACGACACTATTAATAATACCTCTAAGCTCTTCTGGTCGTATTGATCCGTTATCACATTTACATTTATAAGAATAATATAAAGACAACCAATTATAACCTTTTTGTGCTTCTATATCAGTAGCATTATCAGATTTTTCTTTAAATTCTAATGTCTTTTTGTCTGGGCATTTAGTAGCAATACTATTTTTAGTATTTTCTATAATAGTATCCTTCTCTTTTTTGACAACAGTATCAATATTCAAAGAATCAATTTCAGCAGTATTTGAATTTGTAATTGTAATCTCAGAAACTTCTGGTTCTAAGTCAGTTGCCTCTTCAATCTGTTTTTGATATTTCTTTTTAGTAGGAAAAATTCGAAAACGGAAACCAAAAGTGTAAGAAGTTTCAATAAAGTTAAAATGCTGTTTTACATTTGCTGTAGGATCCTTTAAAGTAACTTGGATATCTTTCATATCTATATAACCATATTTTATATCTGTTTTAATAAAAAAATGTTTGAAAAAAGTTAAATTTATCCCTGCACTGACAGACATACCAAAACCAACATTACTAGAGTTTTCAAATTTTTCATTCCCTAAAATTGTAGTATTTGTTTTAGGCATTACAACTCCGAAATCAACACCTTCTTCAAGATTTACTTCAAATTTATCAGTATTTATACCTAATAGCTTATTGAAATTATCAAATCGATTAATTCCTGCAAAAAAATATTTCAAACCACTATGATCATATATTAAAAAAGAATCTGACAGATGCACTTTTTCAAAATCATATTTGTTATCAAAGTTATATTTAACATTTTCATAAGAATAGCTTCCAACATCTATAAATCCCTTAATTTTTACATCTTCTCCATTTCGTAATACATACCTCATATTATCATAGCCTAAGACAATATTATAATTGTCTTTAAAAAAATATCCAATTTTAAAATTTGCTTGATCTAATGACAATCCTTTAGGTTCTAAATAACGATTATCATCAGCTTTTACATTGTGAAGTGTAAAATTAAAATCGTTCCCTTTAAAGGAAATATCAGAAGTTGAATAAAAACTTCTATTCACGCCTCCAGATACAAAAAATTGTCCCTTTCGATTATTTATGTCTTGAGAATTCAATAATTGTACTGAAAATATGATTAGTATTACTACTATCTTTTTCATAATCGGTAAATTAAAAATAACCATACTTATCTCATAGCAAATTACATACAAGAACGTTTTAAGTATTTTTTTTAATGTTCGTTTTTGGGTAAGGTGGGGTTATATTGATTTAATCTAAATTAAATGATATGTAAATATACTACAATTTCATTAAATGTTTAAGAATTCTTATATTATTTTCATACTGAAAATAGAATAAAATTACATACTATTGCCATCATCAAAAAGTTATTTAAAAATATAAAACCGATAACCAAAAGTATAGGAAGTTTCAGCAAATGTAAAATGTTGCTTTGCCTTTTCTGAAGCATCTTCAGTAATTCTAATATCATTCATATTGATATAACCGACCTTAAAATCTGTTTTGATATAAAAATGCTTAAAAAAAGTTAGGTTCAATCCAGCACTAGCAGATAGGCCAAAGCCAGCTACATGAAACTGATCATAACGTTTGTTTCCTAAAATAGTAGTATTTGTTTTAGGCATTACAAATCCGAAATCGATTCCTTCTTCTAAATTTACTTCAAACTTATCAGTATTTATACCTAATAGCTTATTGAAATTATCAAATCGATTAGCTCCAATAAAAATATAATTCAAACCATCTGTATGTTCAAATAACAAAAATGGTCTTGATAAATTGATCATTTCATTAGTATATGTCTTATCAAAATTATATGCAGTATCTTCAAAAAGATAATCCCCAGTTGATATTTGTCCATTTATCCCTACATTTTGATTGTTTCGCATGACATATTTCATATGATCATAACCAAAAACTACGTTATAGTTATCCTTTATAAAATAACCGATTTCAAAATTAGTTTGTGGTAAAGTTAATCCTCCAGGATCTAAAAACTCAATTCCGAAAGGTTTTGGTTTATCACTTGATTTTACCTCAGAAAGTGTAAAGTTAAAATCATTTCCTTTGAATGAAATATCAGAAGTAGAATACGATGCTCTATTCCAACCCCAAGAGGCAAAAAATTGTCCTTTTCTTGAGTTTATCTTTTCAAATTTTGTAGAAATACTATTCTTTACGTTAGGCTCTTCTTGTGAAAAGACAAATTGAGTTACTAATACTATTAATAATAGTGTTTTTTTCATCATTAATACTTAAAATTTTTATAATCCAGCAATTTTAGAAATTTCCATCATAATACGTTTTGCTAATATATCAGCATTATCTTGAGAAGTACTTTCTGTATATATTCTAATTATTGGCTCTGTGTTTGACTTACGAAGGTGTACCCATTCATTTGCAAAATCAATTTTAACACCATCAATAGTATTCACATCTTCATTTTTATAGGCTTCAGCCATTGCTATTAGAATAGCATCAACGTCTAATTCAGGAGTTAACTGTATTTTATTTTTACTCATAAAATAACTCGGGTAGCTATTTCGTAATGTTCTACATGATACTTTTAATTTCGCTAAATGCGATAAAAATAAGGCTACACCAACCAATGAATCTCTACCATAATGTGACTCAGGATATATTATCCCACCATTACCTTCACCACCAATAACTGCATTATTGTCTTTCATTAGTTGAACCACATTTACTTCACCTACAGCACTTGCTTGATAGCTACCGCCATGTTTATCAGTAATATCTCTCAAAGCTCTTGATGAGGATAAATTTGAAACTGTATTTCCTTGAGTATTACTCAATACATAATCTGCACAAGCCACCAAAGTATATTCTTCACCAAACATTGAACCATCTTCACATACCAACGCCAATCTATCAACATCAGGATCAACTACAATACCTAAATCGGCTTTTTCTTTCACTACCAATTCAGAAATATCAATTAAGTGAGCGGGTAAGGGTTCTGGGTTATGAGGAAATTGACCATTGGGATCACAGTATAATTTGACACACTTTACTCCAAGTCTTTCTAATAAATCTGGAATAACAATACCTCCTGTAGAATTTACGGCATCTACAACAACTTTAAAATTTGCATTTCTAATCGCATCAACATCTACCAAATCTAATTTTAAAACCTCATCTATATGCTTGTTCATATACTCTTTCTCTTTAGTATATGTACCTAAATCATCAACTTCTGCAAAGGTATAATCATCGTTATCTGCAGCATCAAGAATTGACTGCCCATTAGTTGCATCTAAAAACTCTCCTTTTTCGTTTAACAGTTTTAAAGCATTCCATTGTTTCGGATTATGAGATGCCGTTAAAATAATTCCTCCGTTTGCTTTTTCAAGAGGTACAGNAACTTCAACTGTTGGTGTCGTTGACAAACCTAAATCTATTANATTAATTCCCATTCCGACTAGCGTATTTGCCACCAAACTACTTACCATTTTTCCTGAAATTCTGGCATCTCTACCAATAACTACAGTTAAATTTTTAGAATTATTATTTCTTTTGATTAACCAGCTTCCATATGCTGCAGCAAATTTTACAGTATCTACTGGTGTTAAATTATCATTGACTGAACCGCCAATAGTACCTCTAATTCCTGAAATTGATTTTATTAAACTCATGCTATTTTTTTATTAGGCAAAGATAAGTTTTATGGAGATAAAAATGGATTAAAATTACCAACTATTTAATTTAATTTCATAAAAAAAACCGCTAAAAATTTAGCGGTTTTTCATGTTTACTAAAGTAAGAAAATTTTTATTTTCCTCCTTTTTCCATTTTACTTTTTAATTCAGCTAAAGCAGAAATGTCACCTAATGTAGATTTCTCCATATTATCTTCCATTTTCTTCTTAGTAGCTTTAACTACTTTTTCTTCTTGAGCTCTGAACATTGCAGTATGAGATACTACTAATCTTCTATACTCTTTATTGAATTCTAGTACTTTAAAGTCAACAGTATCTCCTTTTACTAATTTAGATCCGTCTTCTTTTTCCATATGTCTAGATGGCACAAAAGCCTCAACGGTGTCACCTTCAAAAGAAACTAAAACTCCTTTATCAGTTACTTGTGTAACCTCCCCTTTATGCACAGAATCAACAGTGTACTTGTCTTCATATGCATCCCAAGGGTTTTCAGTAGTTTGTTTGTGACCTAGATTTAATTTACGTCCTTCTACATCTAATTCTAATACTTCAACATCAAGTTTATCACCAACTTTAACAAAATCAGATGGATGTTTAACTTTGGTTGTCCAAGATAAATCAGAAATATAAACTAACCCATCAATACCTTCTTCAAGTTCAACAAAAACACCGAAATTGGTATAGTTTCTAACTAAACCTGTATGTTTAGAACCTACAGGATATTTAGTAGTAACATCTGTCCAAGGATCAGGATGCAATTGCTTCATACCTAAAGACATTTTACGTTCTTCACGGTCTAAAGTTAAAATTACAGCCTCTACTTCATCACCTACCTTTACAAAATCTTGAGCAGAACGCAAATGTGTAGACCAGGACATTTCAGATACGTGAATCAAGCCTTCAACACCTTGATTTACTTCAATAAATGCTCCATAATCAGCTATAATCGCTACTTTACCTTTAACTTTATCTCCAATTTTCAATTCTTGATCTAAAGATTCCCAAGGATGTTTATTTAATTGTTTTAAACCTAATTGAATTCTAGATTTATTATCATCAAAATCAAGAATTACAACATTTAATTTTTGATCTAATTCAACCACTTCACTTGGATGATTGATTCTACTCCAAGATAAATCGGTAATGTGCACTAAACCATCAACACCTCCTAAATCAACAAATACACCATAAGAAGTGATGTTTTTAACCACACCTTCTAATACTTGACCTTTCTCTAATTGACTAATAATCTCTTTTTTCTGTTCAGCAAGATCTGCTTCAATTAATGCTTTATGAGAAACAACTACGTTTTTAAATTCGTGATTTACTTTAACCACTTTAAACTCCATTGTTTTTTCCACATATTGATCATAATCTCTAATAGGCTTCACATCAATTTGAGAACCTGGTAAGAAAGCTTCTATACCGAAAACATCTACAATCATACCTCCTTTAGTTCTACACTTGATAAAACCATTAACTACTTCTTGAGTTTCATGAGCTGTATTAACTCTTTCCCATGCTTTAATAACTCTTGCTTTTCTATGAGACAATACCAATTGACCTGTACTGTCTTCTCTTTTATCAACTAATACCTCAACTGTATCTCCAACAGNTAAATTTGGATTGTATCTAAATTCATTTAAAGAAATAACACCTTCAGATTTAGAATTGATATCGATAATAGCCTCACGGTCAGTCATTCTAGTTACTGTACCATCAATAACTTGATGTTCTTCAACAAAACCAACAATACCTTCTAAAGCTTTATCAAAAGCCTTAAGTTTTTCTTCATCTACAACCTCAATACCTTCTTCATATTTATGCCAATCGAAATTATCTAAGAATTCTTGCGTACTTTGAGCAGGAATTTCTTCTTTAATTTCAACGTTGATAGTTTCTTCTACAGCAGCCACATCTTCTTTAGCTTCTTTTTTCTCTTTCTTTGGAGCTTCTTTTTCAGTAGCTTCTTCAACAGCAACAGTTTCTTCAACAACCGCTTCAACTTTTACTTCTTCTTTTTCTTTTTTAACAGCTTTTTTTACTTCTTCTTTTTTCTCAGAAGTGTAAAAAGATTGAGCACCCAACTCTTCAACTAAAATTGTATAAAAGAGAGCTCTATATTTATTTCTATTTGAAGAACCAATAGTCTCAATTGTTTTTGCAATGGCTTCATCTAATTTAGGAGAATCTTCTAAGCCTAATTTTTTGATTAAGAAATTCTTTTTAACTGTTTCTAATTCTTTTGTATCAGAACTTGAAACTTTTTCAGCATCAGCTTTGTAAATTGAAGGGCCTAATCCTTTGGTTACACTTGCTAATAGGTCTTTATCTAATTTAAGACCTAATTTTTCTACTTCGCTAGTGTATAAATCTATTTTTTCTTGTAGTTTAGACATTGTGTCTATAAAGTTTGTATTTTATTGATATTCAGATTTTTAACGATTTTTTCAATAAAAGAGTTTATAAAAATTTGTTACTTCTTATTCCTTTCTAAATCTGTGCTCGTAAAAAGGAGTGCAAATTTACGTATTTTTTCTCAATCTAACAATCAGTATTTCAAATAAATGAATGTTAAAAAGAATAAATTAAGGAATAATAAAATATTTAATTTTACGTTTAAATAATTACTAATTCATTAAAATGACTAAACTATACAAAAATGAAAAATCTGCTTTTTAAAACACTAACAATTATAACACTAACTTTTTTTATTACCAATTGTAGTAGTGATGATGCAGAACCAATATCAAACGCAACAAATAATACTACAGAAGCAAATGCTGAAATTACATTTACAACAATGAAGTTAAGTGGAAAAGTAAATTCTAATGATGGAAATGAAATAACCTCACAAGGCGTATGCTGGAGTAAAAATCCTAACCCAACAATAAGTAATGATAAAGTTACAGAAAACACAACTACTTTTAGTACTGTGATATCTGACTTAACAGTTAATACAACTTACTATTTTAGAATTTTTGCCACAACAAGTGCTGGTACAACTTACAGTAAAGAACTGTCATTAAAAACACTATCTTTAGGTAATACCAATTGGAAATTTACAGTGATTGATCATAATGACAATGAGGTCATAGCAAATGTGAATTTTAAAGAAGATAACACAACAAAATATATCGAAGAATGTACTACTGGTATTGATTGTTATGCACCCGAAGGTACATGGTCAATTGAGGGTAATATACTTACTTATATTGGCGAAAATGATGACCCAGCAACTTCTACTCACGTTTTTACAGGCACAATTACAGCGTTAAATCTGCAAGGAACTTACAAACATATCACTGACCCAGATGGCACCTGGAATGCAGTCCTAAATTAAATCTTATATTAGGAAATATCAATGGCCGGAAAAAACCTTATACAACCCATATTAGCATTCAAATTACTAAAGCTTTAAAATAATGCTTTAATAATTTGTTCTTCTGTAATTCCCTCTGCTTCTGCTTTGTAGTTTTTCACAATTCTATGCCTTAAAATGGCCAATGAAACAGCTTGTACATCATCTATATCAGGAGAAAATTTACCTCTTATTGCAGCATAACCTTTAGCGGCAATAATTAAATTTTGTGAAGCTCTAGGTCCTGCNCCCCAATCTATATAATCATTAACAATTTGTGCCGCTTTTTCGGAATTAGGTCTTGTTTTTGCCACTAAACTTACTGCATATTCTACCACATTATCAGCGACAGGTATCCTTCTAATCAAATGCTGAATGTTTAATATTTCTTGAGCTGAAAAAATAGCGTTGATTTGCTTTACTTCATCTGTAGTAGTGCTTTTCACAATATCAATCTCTTCTTCATAAGAAGGATAATCTAAAAAAATAGAAAACATAAATCGGTCTAATTGTGCTTCAGGTAAAGGGTAAGTTCCTTCTTGTTCGATAGGATTTTGTGTAGCTAAAACAAAAAAAGGAGGATCTAATTTATATTGATGACCAGCTACAGTAACCGACTTTTCTTGCATAGCCTCTAATAAAGCGGCTTGAGTTTTAGGCGGAGTTCTATTAATTTCATCAGCTAAAATAATATTAGAAAAAATTGGACCTTTAATAAATTTGAAATGACGATTTTCATCTAAAATTTCACTTCCTAAAATATCAGTAGGCATTAAATCTGGTGTAAATTGTATTCGTTTAAAATTCAATCCTAAAGTTTCTGATATGGTGTTTACTAGTAATGTTTTTGCCAATCCAGGCACCCCAATTAAAAGTGAATGCCCACCACAAAATACAGAAAGTAATACATGATCTATAGCATCGTGCTGACCAATAATAATTTTACCAACCTCTTGTTTTAGGTCTTTATACTTTTTTACTAAATTCTCAACTGCGACTACATCAGACATTAATTATTATTATTTATATTTTTACACTAGAATTTTAAAGTAATTTAAGATAATTAATTATTTCCCCAATTATTTTTAAATTTACACTTACTGTACTCATTATTAATATTAATATAAGTATCTTTAATATTATTTTTTGCCCATTTCTCAATAGTTTCTTCTTTCTTTTTCTGCAAGGCTAGACTTTGAATTTTGACATAATCTTTAACCAAATCAGCAATATGAGCATCTGCTTTAGATGTCATCAAAATAATCTTAAACATTTTTTCTCCTTCACGGTTTTCATCAAAAAAAACATCAGTAACTTCTCCTTGTTTTAATGCACTAACTCTCGCATACAAGGTAGGATCCATCCTTGTCAAATCAAATTTTGTATCGTTTGTTTCTGGATTCATTAAGAGACCTTTATTTGCTTTAGTTTCTTTTTCTCCAGAATGCTTTTTTACACCTTCATTAAAAGAATATTTTAATGTAAGAATATCTTTTCGAATCTTAACTAAAGAGTCTTTTATTTTATCTTGTTGTTCTTGTGTTACTTCAGGCTGCATTAATATATGTCTTGTATCTCGTTGTTTACCTTTAACTTTTTCAACCATTAAAATATGGTATCCGAAATCTGACTTAAAGGGTTCTGATATATCTCCTTCATCTAAACTAAAGGCAGCTTCTTTAAACTCTGTGACAAATTCACTATCTCTAGTTATGGTATAAAAACCACTATTCTGTGAAACTCCAGGGTCTTCAGAATACAAAATGGCTTTCATTTTAAAACTACCTCCATCAATTACTTGTTGTCTAATTTCTTTTAATTTTTTTAGCACTCTTTCTTCTTCAGCTTTAGTAGGTTTAGCATATAAAACAATCTGTTGTAACTCAATTTCAGCTCCAATTTCAGGTAAATTGTCTTTTTCTTCTAAACTTTTATAATAATTTCTAACTTCTTCAGGAGTAACGTCTACTTCTTCAGTTAATTTTTGCTGCATTTTTTGAACCAATGAAGCTTCTTTTTCTACTTCTATAAATTCTTTTCGCAAATCAGCCATATCATTAAACCCGTAAAAATTATATAATTTTTCTTCAGAACCTAACTGTTGTAAAAAGTAAGCAATTTTCTGTTCAACCCTACCTTGAACATCTGCTTCAGTAACTATTAAACTATCAACTATTGCATGATGTGATAATAATTTTCTATCCATTATTTGTTCTAATATTTCACAATTAGAAACTTTTACTTTTCCTTCACTTTGCTGTTCTAGTTCTAATTTATAGGCCACTATTTCTGAATCTAGCACAATGTTCTTTCCAATTACAGCAGCAACCCCATCTAATTTTACTCTAGTATTTGTTTCAACAGCATCTTGAGCTTGTACAGCAAAAGAAAAACATAAAATTGTAAGTACAGTATATTTTTTTAGCATTTTAGTAAATTTGAAATTCTTTATTTTTAATTGCATCTTTGGTGATTGTTTCTTCAATTTTGTTTAATAATTTTAATTTTCTTTTGTGTAATATCATTTGTTTAATAGTTGGTAAAGCATAACTCAATGGTGCAATTTCATTACGCAATAATACATCTTTAATTTTTACTAAATACACTCCAAATGAATCCTTTTTTTGGATAAATTTTTTCTTTTGTAAAAATGTTTTTTTAGTTATAGATTTTAAATAGGGTGCATTTCTAATCACATCATCATATTTAATCCAAATTGAATCATTTAAACTAAGTGATTTCAATTGTAATTTTTGTTTCATCAATTCTTGATCTGAAGCTTGTTTATTATCTTTAAACAAAGATATTATCTCTTTCGGATTCAAAATATCGTTCCCAAAATAAATACATCTAAATTTAACTAATGCTTCATTTAATTTAAAAATTTCTTTATGCTCTGCATAAAATTTTTCAATCTCAGCTACAGAAATTACAGTGTCTAATTCTTGTGCAACAACAGCTCCTTTATATTTATCAATCAATAAATCATGTTCATACTGCTTTACTAAAATATCAATCTGTTCCTTTTCTTCTTGGAGATTAATCTCGGCTTTTTGAATCAACAACTGCTCTTTCGCCCATTTATTAATATAATTTTTCACAAAGATAACACTGTCTTGTTTAGATAAATTTTTAGGCAATAAAGCATCTACATCTTCTTCATATAAAAAGGTGTCATAGACTTTCGCAATTACCTTTCTGTCATTATCTTTTGGACCACATGAAAAAAACAATAGTATAACAAATATGTATAAATATCTACTTAACAATTTATTTTAAATTTAATTTGATTACTTTTTTCAACGCTCTTTTATTTACTTTAACTGGATATTGTTTTCTTAACTCTTTAATCCACTGTTTCTCTAAATGTTCTTGAAAATCATTAATAACCATTCCTTTAGCTTTTTTAAACTCTTTGGGCTCAGGGTTTATAATTTTAATAATTTTTACAATAACAAAATTGGTTGCATCAATGGTCATTACATCAGAAACCCCAACATTATTTAATTTAAAATTATCAGGTAACTTTTTATGACCTTCTTCTAAGGTTTTTTTGGTAAATATTACATGAATAACTGGACCTTCATTAACCAATCTCTTTATTTCTTCTATATCTTTCCCTTCCTCTAAATGCTTTTTTACAAGTAAAGCTTTATCATTATTAGTACAAGATGCAATAATTACCTCTCCTCTTTTTTTCCAAGAATACTTCGCTGTGTTTTTATCAAAAAAATCTTTTAAAGCAACAGTGTCCTTTTCTGCTCGGTTCCATACTTTATCTTGTAAAAGATCAAATAATAACAAACCATCTCTATATTCTTGCATGGTAAATGCAAAATTAGCATCTGTTTTCTCTAAATTATCTTTAAAATAATTCAGCGTTTTAAATTCTAATAAATCATTATATGTCTCTTCAACATTATTATTGCTATGTGTCTTACTAAAATCAATCAAATCACTCAGAGAAGTTTTCTCTCCATTTATAGTAAAAATAGATTTTTTTAAATTTTGTTGAATTCCATCTGTTTCATTTTTCAAAAACAGTTGAGCTAATTTATCATCTTTAGCAATATCATATTCATTTAATAATTTATTTACGATAGATTTTCCTGCAGCTTTAGAACGTTCATTTTTTTCGATTTTCCTAACAAGTTCTTCTTGCATCTTATCAAAACCTTGTATTGGATGCTTTTTTATCAATTTTACGATATGCCAACCGAATCGGGTTTTAAAAGGTTTAGAAATGTCATTTTCTGCCTTTAAAGAAAAAGCTATATCTGCAAATGACTTTATCATTCTATTGTGCTTGAATTTAGGTATGGCACCTTCATTTATTGCAGAATTTTTATCATCTGAGTGCATTTTAGCTAAAAACTTAAAACTATCACCTTGTAGTAATTTAGCATATAGCTCTTCAATTTTTGTTTTCGCAACTAATGAATCTTCAGCATTCTCTTTTATCATAATATGAGCGACCTCAATTTCTCCTTTTGAATCTCTATTCTCATTTACTTTTACAATATGATATCCAAATCGTGTTTTAAAAGGCTTAGAAACTTCATTTATTTTCGTTTGATAGGCTGCGTTTTCAAAAGGATAAACCATGTCAAATACTGTAAAATACCCTAAATTACCACCATTTTTTTGAGCTGAAGGATCATCAGAATATTCTTTCGCTATCTGCTCAAAAGGAGCTCCATTTACAATTTTCATTCTTGCCTCAATAATTTTTTGATACGCTTTTAATGTATCTTTTGGTGAAGCTTTTTGAGGTACACTGACCAATATATGATTGGCATTAATTTCAATTTTCATCCTGTCATAAGCTTCTTTTACAAGAGCCTCCGTAATTTTACTATCTGTTAAATAAGGGATAATTAACTGCTCTCTATAGTTGTTTAATTCTTTCTTATAGGCAGAAACTGTATCGTATTTCAACTCATAAGCTTGTTTCAATTTCAACTTATAGTTGATGTATAATTCTAAGTATTCTTCAATAGATTTTTTATTTTCTTCAGTAACTATATCTCTGTTTTTATTGAATACTTGATTGAATTCATCAATATAAACAGGATCATCGACAACAGTGAATAAAATATTCTTTTTTGATTGAGCTTGAGTATAGATACTACTTGCTAAAAAAAGAATACAAATTAGGTTCTTAAAATTCATAAAAAACTTTTTAATGATATTATATTTACTTGAAAAATATTTTTAGAACGCCCAAAAATATTTTATATTTTTCTATTCCATTGTTAAAAATATCACAAAGATATTACACCATTAATTTTTGACACTTCTTGATATTTTTCAATAATTGCATCAGCACTTTTCATCTTCACCAAAATGGTAAAACTAATATATTTACCTGTTTTAGACTTTTTTGATTTAATTACTGCACCCATATGACTAAAAATATTCTCTAGTTGCTGTATTTCACCATCTGATGGGATGATAAACTTATACATATATTCCGTAGGAAAATCTGTTGTTTCCTCTAATTTGGTTTTTAAATCTTTATAAAAATCATTCGAAGCACTCATACCATTAGTTCTATTTTAAAATCTGAATGAATACAATTATAATACCAATTCATTTCATGATGATAAATTTTGACAAAAATACAGATATTATTTAGGTTAATAGAATTTATTTTTTTTCTTTGTTAATTAAGAATTTATAAAACTTTATGTCACAAAAAATTGTTATTACTGGTGGACCTGGAAGTGGAAAAACCACGTTAATTAATGAACTCATTCGTCGTGACTACACTTGTATTCCTGAAATTTCAAGACAAGTTACATTAGAAGCCCGAGAAAAAGGTATTGAATATCTGTTTTTAGAAGACCCTTTATTATTTAGCAAATTATTACTTGAAGGTAGAGAAAAACAATATCTTGAAGCAAAAAAATTGGATACAAATACTGTTTTTTTTGACAGAGGTCTGCCAGATATTCATGCTTATATGAATTATTACAATACAGAATATCCTGAAATTTATCTTAAAAAAAGTAAAGAATATATCTATAATAACATCTTTCTATTACCACCCTGGAAAGCAATTTACAGTACCGATAATGAAAGGCATGAAAGCTATGCTTTAGCAATTGATTTATATCATCATTTAAAAAATGCTTATACTGATTTAGGCTATACAACAATTGAAGTTCCTATAGGAAACATAAACGATAGAGTTGATTTTATCTTAAAAAAACTAACTATTATATAATGGAATCACCTCTATCCATTTTAAAAAAATATTGGAAATATGATGCTTTTAAAAAGCCTCAAGAGGAAATCATTTCTACTGTACTTAAAAATAAAAACACTGTAGTGCTTTTGCCCACTGGCGGTGGTAAATCTATCTGTTATCAAATACCCGCATTGCTAAGAGATGGTGTATGTCTAGTCATTTCACCTTTGATTGCCTTAATGAATGATCAAGTCAATAGCCTGAAAGAAAAAGGAATAAAAGCGATTGCCATTACTTCAAGTTTACACCAAGAAGAAGTCATTCAAGCTTTTGACAATTTACAATTCGGTAATTATAAGTTTTTATATGTTTCACCAGAAAAGTTGCAATCAGAATTTATCCAACAAAAAATAAAACAACTTAATATCAATTTAATTGCTGTAGATGAAGCACATTGTATTTCTGAATGGGGACATGATTTTAGACCTGCCTATTTAAAAATACTCATCGTAAAAGAATTGGGTATTACAGCACCTATTCTTGCCTTAACAGCTACAGCAACAAGACATGTTTTGAATGATATTATTGCCAATTTAGAAATAGCTGATGCTCAAATTTTCAAACAGTCATTAGTACGTTCTAAATTAGCTTTAAAAGTATCTAAGCATGAAGATATTTATTATCATTTAAAATTGCAATTAAGCAAACAATCTAAACCATCAATTATCTATGCCAGTAGCAGAAAACGTGTGACTGATATTAGCAATTACTTAAATAAAAATAATTTTAAAAGTTCTTATTATCATGGAGGATTATCTGTTGAGGAGAAACGGGTTTCTTTTGTCAATTGGATGGAAGAAAAAACACCAATAATGGTAGCAACCAATGCTTTTGGAATGGGAATAGACAAGGATAATGTGCAACAAATTATTCATATCGACCTACCAAATAGTTTAGAAAATTATATGCAAGAAGCTGGCAGAGCTGGCAGAAACGGTCAAGATGCAAACTCAATTATTTTTGGCAATAAACACTCTATATTTAACCTGAAAAATCAGTTTAAAAAGGGTTTTGTAACAGTCGATTATGCTAAAAGTATTTACAATCACTTAAATCAATATTTATATATTGCTTATGGCGAATTACCTCAACATTCTTTTGAGTTTGACCTCACAACTTTCTGTAATCAATATCAAATAAATATTTTACAAGCGTACAATACCCTTAAATTATTAGAAAGAGAACAAATTTTAACTTTTGATGAAAATTTCAATGTACAGTCCTCTTTGAAATTTAAGGTGTCACCCAACAAAGTACTTGACTATGCTGAACGCAATAACAATCAATTGATAAAAGTGATTTTACGGACACATGGTGGCATTTTTGACCACTATATTAAAATTAATGAATCAATCATTGCAAAAAAAATCAACACTAGTGTCAATCTTATAAAAAGCCAACTAATTAAATTAGAAAAAGATGGTTTTGTAACCTACAATTACAACAAAAACACGAGTAAATTAAAATTCTTAGTACCTAGAGAAGATAATATCACAATTCAGAAAATCGCTATAGACATTAAACAACAGAACAGCATCAAACAAGAAAAAATGAATGCAGTAATTGATTATGTAAAAAATAATACGATTTGTCGAAGCAAATTATTATTAGATTATTTTGATGAAAAAACAGCTACAGATTGCGGTATTTGTGATATTTGTTTATCAAAAGAAAACCTAATTCCTGATTATAAATCCGTATCAGAAAAAATTTTAGTGCTATTGTCTCATCACAAACAGTTATCTTCTAAAGAAATAATAACAAATTTGGCTATTGAAACATCAACAGTATTAACAAGCTTACAAAACCTATTGGATACTAATAAAATAAGTATAAATTCGCAAAATAAATTAGAAAAAAAATGACTGATGTTCGAATAGTTTTTATGGGCACACCTGACTTTGCTGTAGCTACGCTAAAAGCACTTATAGATAATAAATTTAATGTAGTTGGTGTTATAACAGCTCCTGACAGACCTTCAGGGAGAGGTCGAAAACTAAATCAATCTGCGGTAAAAAAATATGCTTTAGAGCAGCAGTTAACTATTTTACAACCCACTAATTTAAAGAATGAATCCTTTTTAAAGAAATTAAAAAGTCTTAATGCAAATTTACAAATTGTGGTCGCTTTTAGAATGTTACCAAAAGTAGTTTGGCAGCTCCCAACATTAGGTACTTTTAATTTACATGCTTCATTGCTTCCTAATTATAGAGGTGCCGCTCCTATTCATTGGGCTGTAATAAATGGAGAAACTAAAACTGGAGTCACTACCTTTTTTATTGATGAAAAAATAGATACAGGTGAAATCATCTTACAAGAAGAAGTTACCATTGGTAATAGTGACACTACTGGTGATTTACATGATAAACTTATGGATATAGGTAGTCAATTGGTTCTGAAAACTGTTGAGTTGATACAAAAAGGAAAAGTAAAAACAAAAATTCAGAGCGTAACTAAAAACACAAACCTTAAAGCTCCTAAAATTTTCAAAGAAACCTGTAAAATCGATTGGCAACAACCATTAGATACAATTTATAATAAAATTAGAGGCTTAAATCCCTACCCTGGTTCTTGGTCTATATTAAACAATAATGGAATAGCATCTGAAGTGAAAATATATAAGGTAAGAAAAGAGAAAGAAAATCACCATAATAAAATAGGTGAAATTACCTGTACCAAAAAAGAAGTAAAGGTTGCTGTTGAAAATGGTTATATACTCATTGATGAAATACAATTACCAAACAAACGTAAAATGAAAGTTAAGAACTTACTAAATGGATATACCTTTCATAAAAATGCATATTTAAAATAGAGAGACACCCCCTAACGCACCTTAAAATATAGGATTTCTCTTCATAAAAGCCTAAAAACACTATGGTTATTAACAATTACACCCGTTTTATTAACAAAACTAAAGGTTTTAGAGCCTAAACCTTGTGTTAACCCTTATAAAATATATATTTGTTAAGCTTTAAACAAGCAAAACAATAATTTAATCAATTTAAAAAATTTAATTATGAACAAATCAGAATTAGTAGAAGCTATGGCTGCAGATGCAGGAATTTCTAAAGCTGCTGCAAAAAAAGCATTAGACTCAGTAATGGGTAATGTACAAAAAACTTTAAAAAAAGGTAATAGAGTTTCTTTAGTAGGTTTTGGTTCTTGGTCGGTTACTAGAAGAGCTGCAAGAGACGGAAGAAATCCTCAAACAGGAAAAACTATAAAAATTGCTGCTAAAAATGTAGTAAAATTTAAGCCAGGTGCTGAATTAAAAGGTTCAGTAAACTAATTTTAAGTATTGCTTAAAAACTTAAAACTCTCAATGTAAATTGAGAGTTTTTTTGTTTTGATAATTTTACCTATATTAGGTGAGTAATAAAACACTATGGAATCTATTGAAATATCTAAGGGGAAATTATTAATAGCAGAGCCATCAATTTTAAATGACAGCTCATTCAATCGATCTGTAATACTTTTATCTGAACATAATGATGAAGGATCAATTGGCTTTATCATGAATAAGCCATCTAATTATATATTGAGTGATTTAATACCTGAAATTGCTTCAAGCCTAACTATTTACAATGGCGGCCCTGTTTCTAAAGAAAATTTATATTTTATACATAGTGTACCTCAATTGATTCCTGATAGTATAAAAATTACCGATAGTATTTTTTGGGGAGGAAATTTTGATGCTGTACAAACACTTTTAGATAACAATTCACTTACTGAAGATAATATTCGTTTTTTTCTTGGATATTCAGGATGGAGTAAAGATCAACTTCAAGATGAATTAAAAACTACTTCATGGGTGATTATTGAAAACCAATACCAAAATCTTTTTGAAATATCTGACCAAACTTCTTGGAAAAATCATTTGATGAAATTTGGAGGAGAATATAAAATTTGGGCTAATGCTCCTGAAAACCCCAATCTAAATTAGTTTATCATTATCTACTCATTGAGAGTATCCTTTTATAAGAGAGTTGTAAGTTTTGTCTTTAAAAAAAACACCAACCCTTTTTGGCACCATTACCAAATATTGACTTCACCGAAAAGCCCTTGAAATTCCTAATGAAAGACTTAAATTTGAAAGTAAATCAGCACAATGGATTGCCAAAGATGTCATTCGAAAATTAGAATGTAAAAATGTAAGTATTATAGATTGTCCAAGAAATAGCTATTGACAAACTATGATAGGTATTTAGCTACAAACTCTTTTACCAATAACATCACATCTTTTTCCGCTGTTTTCGCTGCCAATTGCACGGCTTCATGTGAAACTGACTCTACATGCCCTTCTAGTCCTAAATCTGTAATCACAGAAATACCTAAACAATTCATATTCATGTGTTTTGCTACGATAACTTCAGGTACAGTACTCATCCCCACAGCATCAGCTCCCATAGATTTTACCATTACATATTCTGCTGGAGTTTCAAAAGTTGGCCCTTGCAACGCTAAATAAATACCTTCTTTAAGATTAATTTTATTAGCTTTAGCTATTGCCTTACACTGAGCTATCATTTGTAAATTATAAGGTTCATGCATATCTACAAAACGAACTCCAAAACGTTCGTCATTTACTCCTCGTAAAGGATGCTCTGGCATCATATTGATATGGTCAGTGATAATCATAACATCACCTACTTTAAATTTCGGATTTACACCACCAGAAGCATTTGACACAATTAAATTTTCTATCCCTAAAAATTTAAAAACCCGAATAGGAAAGGTCAATTCTTGCATTGACCAGCCTTCATAAAAATGAAAACGACCTTGAAGAGCCACTACTTTTTTTCCTGATAAAGTACCATAAATAAGATTTCCAGAATGCCCTTGTACTGTAGAGGTAGGAAAATTAGGGATTTCTGTATATGGTATACTCTTCTCAATATCGATAATCTGTGTTAAACTACCTAAACCTGTGCCTAAAACGATTGCGAAATCAGGGTTTACAAAACCCTTATCTTTTAAAAACTTAACTGTTTCTTGAACTTTGTTCCACATAATTAATTATTAATTTATCAAAATCTTTTTGATGTTCTATAAAACTTGTTTCTATGGGTAAATAATAAATCTCATCATCTACAGCCATAAAACTTCTTATATAATCTTTTTCAGTTGTTAAAATAATTTTTTTATCTGAATTAAGCTCATCATAAGATGTCTTAATTTTCTGTAAATCATTTTTTGAAAAATTATGATGATCAGCAAATTTTAAATGTTGAAAATCAAATTGTTTATCATTTAAAAAATCAACTAAAGGCTTAGTCTTCGCTATACCTGTTACTAAAATTATTTTATAAGAAGTTAATTGATTGAGCTCAATACTACTCTTTTTACCAATAATAGTATCACTATATTTTATTGTTGAAAAAAATACGGTTTGATGATTTTCTACCTGTAATTTTTTAGTAATTTCAAATTGTTCTTCAGCGGACAAATGTGTAGGGCATTTGGTAACAACAATCANTTGAGCTCTACTTGCACCTTGTACCTTNTCTCTTAAATTTCCTGTAGGTAACATTTTATCATCAACATATAAATCATTATAAGTGGTCAATAAAATAGTAAAGCCTGCTTCTACTTTTCTATGTTGAAAGGCATCATCTAGTAAAATAATTTCAGGCTTATCTAATAAATTTAACAATTGATTAATACCATTAACTCTATCTACATCTACTGCAACAATTGTGGTTGAAAATTTTTGATAATACTGTAAAGGTTCATCACCAATATCTGACGCTGTACTTGTTTCATTTGCAATGATAAATCCTTTGCTATTTCGCTTGTACCCTCTACTTAGAATTGCCGTTTTATAAGTATCTTGAAAAAGCCTAACTAGATATTCTACTTGTGGTGTTTTACCTGTACCACCAACACTTAAATTGCCAACAACTATGATTGGCGTTGTAAAACTGGTCGATTTTAAGATATCCTTATTATAAAGTACGTTTCTAGCTGTAGTAATGCCACCATACAAAACAGAAAACG
>JGI24023J19991_10000602_pt1 | contig 27851 bp, 22 predicted proteins | sample Cruoilmetagenom1_FD_19991 | JGI IMG/M metagenome (IMG submission 19991) | reverse complement strand
ATCGAGAAAACGCACTGGAGAATGCGCTGAAACCTAAGGAACCTCTGATCCATTCATGAACCCGGTGCCTGCGGTGAGCGAAGTCGAACCCGCTTGCGGCTCTTATGCCCGTTTTTTGGTTGACAATCTTCGCAATAGCCCGCTATTACGCTCGATAAGCACCCAGGATCTGAACATAAGGAACCACACCTGAGCTTCATCCAGAATTAATCAGAGATTCCCCAAGGTTTTCTGGCAGGATATTATTCAAGACTTGACATTGAAAATGGAATAGGTGATCTTTAGTACTGAGTATAGGGGGAAGGGATTGTCTCGGTTGCGAGCGGGTTGAGCGCATAAACCTAAATAAGGGATTGGTTTTTGATCAGCCATCAAACGGAGCGTTCTCAACATTTCACATAATAAAGATCATTATCTGTATTCAAACTATTCACAGGTGGAAACTTCCAAGGAGTTATTTATGAACGCTTTAACCAGCCGGGCGTGGGGGTTGGCTTTGACGCTGGGATTGGTCATGCCAGCTGCGGCTATAGAAAGAGATATTCGTTTTGAAAATCCGCGATTTCAGGTCGGGTTTCTCGCTCAGCAGATGGACTATGATGAATCGGATACCGCAGAAATCGAAAATGATTTTTTTGGCATACAACTTATTGTGACGGAGCGGCTAAGCCAGGCATGGGATGGCGTATTTACATTGAATTATCTGAATGGAGCCGATGGAGATTATGAGGGGACGGCAGCACGTGATCTCCTTTTTCCAGAGGTGGGCGAAAAAATAGAAACAGATACCGATGATGAAATGGCCCAGGTAGAAATGAATCTTGGTTACTGGTTTAATGATACCCTCCGAGGCTTTATCGGCCTCGGTTACCGATACTGGACCAACGATATTAATGGCGATGTAAGCCTGGAGCGGGAAACCGATTATTTTTATATGCCGATGGGTTTCAATGTGGTCGGCTATTTTAATTCCTCCACCTACTGGCGTCTGACCGGTCAGTTCAATCTTCTGCTCGCCGGCTCTGTCGAGATGCAATCCGACAATCCGGCTGAATACAGTCCGTTTGAGCAGGCAACGACCTCAGCGCCTTTTGATGACCAGGCTGAGATAGATATTGATGGCGGTTACGGCTGGCAGATCAGCGCCGATCTCAGACATGAATTGAAGCGGGGAAATATGCACATTGGTGTTTCGCCCTATATCAAATACTGGGATATGGATGAAACCGATACCGATCAGGTATTTATTGCCCGGGATGTGAACAACGAGCCTGTCTATGGTCGTTACATGCAAAATGAAAGCGATACCACCAGCATCGGAGCGTTCTTTTACCTGGCATTCTGAGGGAGCAACCTCGTCATTGAGCGGCTAACAGCGAAGTTTTGCTTCTCAATGAACGGGGTTGAAATGCCGCAAGAATTCGCGGTGACATAACAGGCAAAGCTTTGTGCACGGGTCATCATTGGCGTCAATTCACGTGGTGAAAGGCATTTTATGGCTATTGAAGATGCTGTCAGAGATCCCCCGGAGTTGGCGTGAAGTACTGCTGAATCTGAAGTCACGTGGCATGTAGCTCAGACTTGAACTGGCAGTTGCCCAATTTTGACAGGTGACTGTCAGCTGATAATCGTGCTGATCAATTCGCTCGTCATACTCTGTTCCTCGATCATCCAGGATCCGCGGCATCGGCAACTCTTGCTGCTCAAGAAGGGTAATACTTTAGATTGCCAACGTAGAATGTATCCTGCTAGCTTTTCTGCCAAATTGAGCAATCCGGCTTTGTGTTTAATGATCGGCTTGTTAGTATGAATCATGAGAATTACCTGAGGTTTTGAGTTAAAGATTCGACACCTTTAACAAAACGGGTAACTCTTACTTGTTCAAGATCTGTGTCAGATTAAGTCGAGACTAATACATCTGAATCATGAGCATGGGCTCCATTTGGGCGTATTCAATTATCGCAGATATGACCGTTATGCTCTTGATCTTGGCGTAATCAGCGCCGATGAACAGCTGAATTTTTATTCGTCATAACAGACTTGAACCAAAATGCTGCTACGCTTGCTATCCAAATACATGCAGCAACCGCCCATAATGCCGCGCCTGCCGTGAGGTTCTACGCGGCGGTAATGGTAAGATGCATTACGAATCGTTCCGGTTATTCAGCTCGAAGTTTTCCCGAATTGTGCGCCGCTGTGCATTATAATGACGGGACATTGATCCCTTGCCGGAATTGAAAGCCCGAGGTTAAAATTCATGTGGAGTAATCTGGTGCATGAGACGCGCAGGCGCAGTATTCCCGTTATGATCGATGATATTATTATTGGCGGTGATGCACCTATCGTGGTTCAGGCGATGACCAACACCGCCACCGCTGATATCGAAACCACAGTCCGGCAGACCGTCGAGCTTGCCGATGCCGGAGCACGGCTGGTGCGCATCACCGTCAACAATGAACTCGCCGCTGCGGCCGTTGGCGCCATTCGCCGCCGCCTGGATGCATTGCGATGCCCGGTACCGCTGGTTGGGGACTTTCACTACAACGGTCATCATCTGTTAACCGCATTTCCGGATTGCGCCGCGGCCTTGGCGAAATACCGCATTAACCCCGGCAATGTAGGACGCGGCAGGAAACGCGACGATCAATTCTCTCAAATGATTGCAGTCGCAAAAAAATATAACAAACCGGTGCGCATTGGCGTCAATTGGGGCAGCCTTGATCCTGCTCTTCTGGCCGAACTGATGGATGCCAATGGCCATGCCGAGGTTCCCTTGAGCACCCGGCAGGTGCAAAGGCAAGCGTTAGTGCGCTCCGCTATCGACAGCGCCCAACAGGCCGAAGCATTGGGGCTGGGGCATGATCGTATCATTATCTCGTGCAAAGTCAGCGATGTGCCAGAATTAATTATGGTCTACCGGGAGCTGGCGCGTGCCTGCGATTATGCCCTTCATCTCGGGCTGACCGAAGCCGGCATGGGTGTTAAGGGCATGGTATCTTCCACTGCGGCGCTGGCGATCTTGTTGCATGAAGGTATCGGCGATACCATCCGCGTTTCACTCACGCCGGAACCGGAAGCACCGCGCACCATGGAAGTGCGGGTGGCACAGGAAATCCTGCAATCGCTGGATATGGGTTCCTTTATGCCTCAGGTCATCGCCTGTCCGGGCTGCGGACGCACTACCAGCACCTATTTTCAGCACCTTGCCAGCGATATCCAGACTTATCTGCAAACCAATATGCCACTGTGGAAACGTCGTTATCCTGGAGTTGAGACCATGCAGGTTGCGGTGATGGGTTGCGTCGTCAACGGTCCGGGTGAGAGTCGCCACGCCAATATCGGCATCAGTCTGCCCGGCACCGGAGAACAGCCGGTGGCGCCAGTCTTCGAGGATGGACAGAAAACCGCAACCTTGCGCGGGGATAACATTGCCGCGCAGTTCCAGCAACTGCTTGAAGCCTATGTGGAACGAACCTACGGATCCAACGCGACAGGTTGAGCACATAGCGAACGGCGTAACTTTCGATATTAATCCGCTACTGGGAAATATATCATGACAACGAGCAAGCAATGGCATCAACGCGCCATGGCAGTAATGCCGGGTGGCGTCAACTCACCGGTTCGATCTTTCGACGCCGTGGGTGGTGAGCCTATCATTATGGCAAGTGGTTATGGGGCATGCGTTCGTGATATCGAGGGCAATGATTATATCGATTACGTTGGACAATACGGCCCGGCCATTCTGGGTCATGCGCATCCAGATGTAGTCGAGGCAGTCAGTGCGGCGGCGCGGGCGGGTTTTGGCTTTGGCGCCACAACAAGCGCAGAAATTGAGCTGGCCGAACGTGTGTGCGCCATCGTTCCCTCAGTGGAAAAAGTGCGCCTGTGCAATTCGGGTACCGAAGCCACCATGACCGCCCTGCGCCTCGCTCGTGGGGTGACGGGGCGCGATGCGGTAATCAAGTTCGAGGGATGTTACCATGGTCATGCCGATCCTTTTCTCGTCAAGGCGGGATCGGGAGCGCTTACCACTGGAACACCGAATTCCGCTGGTGTGCCTGAAGCGGTGGGAAATTTGACCTATTGCCTGCCTTATAACGATGGCGAGGCAGTTTCAGCCCTGTTCGCCAGACATGGAGAACAGATTGCCGCTGTGATTGTGGAGCCGGTGGCAGGCAATATGAATCTGGTCCTGCCACAGCCGGATTTCCTCCCAACGCTGCGCTGCTTGTGTGATGAATACGGTGCCCTACTGATCTGCGATGAAGTCATGACCGGATTTCGCGTCGGGCTTGCCGGCGCCTGCGCGCGTTTCGGTATACGCGCTGATCTGATCACGCTGGGAAAGATTATTGGTGGCGGCCTACCCATTGGTGCGGTGGGCGGCAATGCCCAATGGATGGATCATCTTTCCCCGGCAGGATCGGTTTATCAAGCGGGAACGCTATCGGGCAATCCACTGGCGGTTGCCGCTGGTCTCGCGACATTGGATCACATCTCCCGCTCGGAATTTTATGCAACACTTGAACAAAAAACCCAAAAACTGGTTCACGGGATGACGCAAACCGCAGCTGCTCATGGTATTAACCTGAAAACCAGCGCAATCGGCGGTATGTTTGGTTTTCTGTTTACCGACTGCTCCGCTATCACGAGTTATGATCAGGTCAAGCAATGCGATGTCGCTACGTTCGGACGCTTTTTTTCCGCCATGCTTGATCAAGGCGTGATGTTTGCGCCTTCGGCGTTTGAAGCAGCCTTTATGTCGAGCGTGCATGACGACGCCCAGATTGATGCGACCTTGCGTGCCTGTGAGATGGTGTTTTCAGCGTTGCCTGATTAGGGAAGCTCTGATCAAGTCTGGGCGAAGGTGATGGTGGTTCATTATGTTCAGAGCTTCCTCAGGCGATATATTACCTCTCTTCTCCATGGTGGTCTCGACAATCCTTGTTCGCTGTACTTATACGGGCACACTGAAAGTGCGCCGATTATTGCCGCTCTTCCATCACGGCGTCAATGGCGTTATAAACTTCGGTGACGTAAGTCATGGAAGGCCCGCCGCCCATCAGGATCGCGACTTGACAGACATCATTGATTTCTTCCCGCGTCGCTTCGGCCTGCAGCGCCGAGCGCACATGTAAAATGATACAATAATCACAGCGGGCATGAATGCTGATACCCAGAGCTACCAGTTCCTTTTGTTTTCTGGATAAGGCTGCGTCCTTCATCGTCGCTTGCCCCAAAGCGTTCCACGCGCGCCACGTATCGCCCATATCCCGAGCCATCAACCCGGCCGCGCGTTTGAAATCTTTCAATGTTTGATTCACATCTTTACTCATCGTTTCACCTCCAAATAATATATATGCTTATAATATATTATTATATACCAGAATTTGCAATGCCCAACCCATGCAAAGACATTGCTTTTTCTGAAGGCAGAGCTGGGGAAATTGAGCCACGCAAAAGGGTGCAGAACTATTACACAATATTACGGAACCTCTGAACAAGTCTGGGCGAAGCTCAGGTGCGATTCCCCATGTTTGGATTTGAGACGACAATTGTACGGGTTAGCAGGGCTATTGCGAAGATTGTCAACCATGAAGCTGGGCCAGCAGGGACGCAAGCGGGTTCGACTTCGCTCACCGCAGGCACCGGGTTCATGACTTAATCAGAGGTTCATTAAGCGTAATCCTGCATGCGTGATCAATACGTCATGGTGAAATCTACGAACATTTCTGCTTGAGGTAACGAATGATATCGCCCGATTCATACAACCAGCGGATGTTATCCTGGGAAACTTCGATGCGCAGGCAGGGCACCTGTTTTTTCCCTCCGCCTGCGATTAACTCGGTCTGATACTGCGGATCGGAATGAATGTTTTTCAGCGGCATCTCAAGCCCCATTTTCATCATTGCCATCCTAACCCTTATGCAATAGGGACATGTGGAAAAATAGAACAACTGATGATCATCGAAACGTTTTTTACCCATAACAATGCCCTCATACCGATGTACTTTGTTTGACTTGAAATTATAGACAACAGTGGCCAACTTGTAATAACTGCGAACTTAAAGTTCAATTATATCACTCACATGGGCTTGCATTTAGTAATGATTATCATTATTATTAATAAAACTGAGCTTGATAAACCAGGAGTGCACCTAATAAAAGCATACAAATTGCAACCTTTAGCGTCATCAACAACTTGCGAGTTATGGCACTGCCCTGAATGTAGCGCCGTCTATCTGACCTTAGGCGATACTGTTTTGCGCTTGAGTTGGAATCGCGCCATCGAAGTCGCCAAACTCATGAATATCGCGTTCTTTGATATAGAGGGTGCAACAAACTCCAAAAAATCTGCAATTCACTATAAATCACCACGGACCTTGGCACATTAAAAGGGGATGCTACTATGGGTTATATCATTTATGCATGGCTTGAAAATGGAAATCCCCGGTTGCAGATTGTCGATGCACAATCGCAAGCGGTCCGCGTAAGTTGGGAATATCACAATCAGGGAGAGGGAATGCCGAATGATAAAAAAGAAATACAGCGATTATTCAGAGACTTGCTTTTGTTGAGTTGCGAACAGGAAGTAGAACACTGCAGAATCTTTGGCGCAGGATTAATGTCATTATCCAGCGACAGATAAATGGACTGGGCCAAGGAATCTCTGAACAAGTCTGGACGAAGCTCAGGTGTGATTCCCCATATTCAGATTCTCGGGTTAAATTGCGCGGGTTAGCAGGGCTATTGCGAAGATTTACCACAATGAAGCTGGGTCAGTAGGGATGCAAGAACCGGGTTCATGGATGGTTCAGAGATCCACTAACCTCATTCATTAGGCGTGTTATGTATGATTACATTCAACACTTCATAAGTAGCCGGCAACAAACCGTCAGCTTGTCGAAAACTTTCATAGGCTGCCAGTAAATGCTGATATTTCCCTTTGCCTGACAAGCCTTTGGACTGTTGACCATTCACTCGGTTAGCACCAATATTTTTCAGGTCCCCCAGCAGTGCTTTAAGCGTTATGTATTGTGTGATACGGTAAGCGCTTGAAACACTCACCGAGTCCTCAAGGTTTTTCAATTGAGCTACTTTAGGCACTCCAGACAACAGCGAATTCAGTGTTTGCTCATTAAAAAAAGAGTTGACATGATCAAAGCCATCTACCTGTTGCCAACTCTGCTTTAACTCGCATAATGTACCTTCGCCAGGCATTGAAAAAGCCAACCAGCCTCCTGGCTTTAATATTCGCAAACATTCCGTGATCGCTTCATCCAAATGGGTACACCATTGAAAAACAAAATTACTAAAAATCATATCAACACTTGCACTTTGAAGCGGAATATTTTCTGCATCTCCATTGATGTAACGTACATTACCCTTTTGGCTTAAACGCGCGCGCGTTTGCAAAAGCATGGGCAAGGCAATATCTATAGCTATTATTTCACCTGCAAATCCTTCCGCTAAACGATGGGTGAAATAGCCAGTGCCACAACCCAGATCAACTCGCCGGGTCGGCCATGTTGATGAACCTGGGATGGGGGCTTTTTTCTGTAGCTTGAGCCATAAATCCTCACCCACATCCCGTTGCAATTGCGCACTTTGATCATAGCTCGGCGCCGCATTGGCAAAAGTAGCAGCAATGCTTTTTTTATTCAAGCGCGACATCGACTGAGAAACTCTTGAATAGATAACAAAAAGCTTTCGGGATTGGAAACAAAAGGAATGTGGCTGACATCCTCAATCCTGACAACGCTACTAACTGGCATTAACTTTTTTATTCCCTGGGCGGTTTGGGCAGGCACAAGATGGTCATGATCGCCGAAAACATGTAATGTTGGGCAACAAATACCAGGCACAGCGCCTCGCAAGTCCACCGAACGGAGAATATTCAATCCCTCTCTTAATGCCTGAGGAGCTGGAATTCCATGAAAGTACAGCATTTTCTTTAATTTTCGAATATCCTCTCGCTGCGACCGAGAACCCTTAGCTTGCAATGCAAGAAAACGGATTAAAGTTCCCTCAACATCCTCATCAAACATACGCGAAAATTGATCCACCACATCAACGGGTATCCCGTAAGACCAACCTTCCCGCTGGATAAACGAAGGCGTCCCGGCAATAGAAATTAAGGCGCTTATTCGGTCAGATTCATTTATGGCAACATTCATAGCCACCAAGGCTCCTAGTGACCAACCCATCCACACGGCCTTTTTCGGAGCCACAGTCAGCACATGTTTGCTCAGGTAATCGAGAGTATAATCACCTTCAGGCACTGAGCTTCGCCCAAAACCGGGTAGATCAATCACTGTGACACGAAAATATTTCAGCAAATCCGGCATAATTTCATCCCAGACCAAACTACTCATCCCCCAGCCATGTAACAGAACCATATCTTGAACATTGGCTTTCGATCGTTTTGAGGGGAAAACATCAGAATAAAGCTGCAAGACCACAAACGGCTCCATTTTTAAATAAAATTTAGAAGAAGATGTGCGTTAAATTCTTTGGCCAGGTGCCAGCTTGGATAAAAATGCGGAGTGACACAATATAATTTGAGATCCTCTAAGGAACCTCTGAACAAGTCATGAACTCGGTTCTTGCGTCCCTACTGGCCCAGCTTCATTGTTGATAATCTTCGCAATAGCCCTGCTATTACGCGCAATTTATCCCGAGAATCTGAACATACTGAACCACAATCACCTTCGCCCAGAATGAATCAGAGGTTCCCTGACGAGCAAGCGTCTCCATCCGCTCAAGCCATGTGCTCAATTGCATCCCTTCTTTGCGTTTCTTGATTTGAATACCCAGCCGGGGTTGTTATCGGGTCGTGGCTATATAAATCCCACGTTGATACAATTCTCCACTTGATCACTTATATCGCTACTTGTTCAGAGGTTCTCTAACTATTTGCTGAACCATGCGCTCCAAAACGAGTGTAGTGAAACATATCATTACCGGTACCTCAAATTGTAATCATCTTATGACAATATCATTATCGGCGACCCAATTGTAATCATCTTAGGACCAAACGGTACCAATGATCAGGCGCTTGCAGGAAAAGATACCGCGCTACTGGGGGAGACTCAATTAAAATGGCTCATGGCCGAATTGTCGGCATCAAAGGCCTTATGGAAAGTTGTGGCATCCGATATGCCTCTGGGGCTGGTGGTGGGTAAGGTGGGAGCATATGAGGCCGTAGCCAATGGCAACGGCCCGGTGCAGGGGCGGGAACACGAAATTGCCCGACTGCTCAAATTTATCAAGGACCAATCCATCAACAACCTTGTTTTTCTTACCGCCGATGTCCATGACACCGCAGCCCATCACTATCACCCCGACCGAGCCCAGTTTCAAGACTTCAATCCATTCTGGGAATTTGTCTCGGGACCGTTGAATGCCGGAACATTCGGCCCCAGTCTGCTGGATGACACCTTCGGCCCGGAGGTAGTCTATCAGCGCCACCCACCCGACGGACTGTCCAATCTTCCGCCCAGCGCCGGGTTCCAGTTTTTTGGCGAAGTAGCCATAGATGCCATCGACAGTTTCATGACGGTGACTTTGCTGGACATGTGGGGCACACCACTGTTCGAGCAGCGGAATCGAGCCCATGTCAGAGCTATGACCTTCATGCCGCTAATCTTCCAGTGATTTTGGCGAGCATCTCAACCAGCAACCCGACCGGTAAGCGTAACCCGAATGCGGACAGGGTCCGGTGGTGGCGAGAGAATCAGGCGGAAAGAACGGGGTATTATAGCCAGGTCCGCCGGGCTGGACAGACAAGCGCCATAAAAACTATAGGTCGCTTGCGGCATGATGAGGGAACAACCTGGGGCGGCGGCGAACATGTCTGCCACCGGCGAGGCGGGTAACGTTTGACCAGTCCGGTGCTTTCCCTTCATTTTGCGATTGACGAGGACCAGTCGGAACCGCTAAACCCCCTACAGCGGTTGCTTACCCCCTGAGGCCTTCTTCTCTGGCAGGATAACGCCTCCGCCTGAGCCCCCAGGCTCGTCCACCGAGGAACCCGATCCAGAGCCGAGGTTAACGATGCAGCCATGGGTCATAGGGCTAAATGTGTCATACTGAACAAAAAGCCCTGCCTTTCTCCAGGGAGTGAATATTCTGGGTCATGTGCTCTGACAGCCTGCCAAGGAACCTCTGATCCATTCATGAACCTGGTTCTTGCGGTTCCTTAAAGATGAAACAAAGGTACATTAGATGATCCTCATATCCTGGAATGTGAACGGTATTCGAGCGGTGATGCAAAAGGGGTTCGCGGAATTTCTAAAGGACATATCGGCGGATATTGTCTGTCTACAGGAAACCAAGGCTCAGCCGGATCAGGTGATGACCGCGCTAAACGGCATTGATGGCTACCACATCTATTGCAATTCGGCCCAAAGAAAAGGCTATTCCGGAACCGCTATTCTCAGCAGAACCGAACCGCTATCGGTACAATTTGATCTGGGTCTGGCTGAGCATGATCAAGAAGGCCGGGTCATTGCTGTTCAGTTTGATGGTTTTCATTTGGTCAACGTATATACGCCCAACTCCGGAAGTGAGCTGAAACGGCTTGACTATCGCAACCATTGGGATAGAGACTTTCTGGCGTACATCAAGCAGTTGGAAAACGCAAAGCCCGTAGTGCTGTGCGGCGACCTTAATGTGGCGCATCAGGCGATTGATCTGGCCAGACCGAAGGAAAACTATAACAAATCAGCCGGTTATACTCAGATTGAGATTGACGGCATGGACAACTTAATCGCTACTGGATTAGTCGATACATTTCGATACAAGAATCCAGATACCGTCAAATATAGCTGGTGGAGTTACCGCGCTGGAGCCAGAAGAAGAAATATCGGCTGGAGAATCGACTATTTCCTGGTTTCACCAGAACTGAAGGACAAGATTGATTACGCGGATATATTGTGCGAGGTTGGGGGCTCGGATCACTGCCCGGTAATCCTTGGATTAAATTCTTGAGACGGAGTCAACTTTGTCGGGATAAAGCTTTAGCAGGCTGTTGAAAAACGATTGCACCTGCAAATCCTTCGTTGAAAACAGGCTCCTTATGCTCATTTACACCGTGTAAACTCCGCTTTTTTCGCCTGTTTTTGCTTCGACTTTGCTACGCTCATAACGTTTTTCAACAGCCTGCTAAATGCTCATTGACTTCAGGTAAGCCGCGCTACATCGCGTATCATTGCCCCTCGTCATCATCTGAATCAAGAGCTTATTTAGAAATTCCCTGGTAAGGCGAACTAAAAAAATCTGGTTATTTGAAAACGAATTGCTCGAGCTGCTCCAGCAACGCTCGGGACTCTTGAGCCATGGTCTGGCTGGTGGACTGAATTCCTTCGGCCCGTTCAACAGTCCTGCCGAGACCATGCTCGAGCTGTTGAACGGCTTTTGCAGTATCCTGTAGACCTAGATCCTGTTCCTGGGTGGCGCTGGCAATAGCCGATACATTTTTGGCCGTCTCTGATATGATGGACGACATATCTTCTACAAGGCGAGCTATACTGTGAATACCCTCATCGCCCCGGCCCATACGCTCTGTCAAGGCATTAACGATGCCTTCGGATTCTTTGGCTCCCTCCGTGACACTTAAGGATAATTCGCGTATCTCCTGAGCGATGACAGCAAAACCACGGCCATGATCTCCGGCCCTGGCGGCCTCAATGGCGGCATTTAAAGCCAATATATTGGTGGAAAAGGCGATCTGCTGGATTCTCTGGGCAATATCCCGGGTCTGGTGCGCCACCCGAACAGCCTCCTGGATAATCTGAGTGACCTCAAGCACCGTCGATCGAGCCGGTTCCAGGGCATCAGCGCCCTGTTGCGCTAAAGCCTGAGTGCTGCGGGCACTGTGGGCATTCTCAGACACAGCGCTTGAAAGCTCTTCTATGGCGGCCGATATCTGCTCCAGTTGGGCGGCATCCTGGCCACTCTGGTGACTGAGGGCTCGCTGGCTCTCGTGAAGTCCCTCGCTGGATATCATTATTTTACCGGCGGTTTCTTGTACCGCCCCGATCAAGCCTTGTAATTTCTCTGCCGCATTGTTGTAGAGCCGTTGAATCTCACCGGCCTCATGACTGGACTCATCCCGCTCCGAGAGCACTATCCTTCCGGCAGCCAGTTGCTCAAGAAACGCGCGAGATAAGCGCTGCAGGTGCCGTATCTCTTCTTCCCGGGCTTTCAGGACGGTCACATCACTAAATGTAGCTATGATCCAGCCCGGCTGAGATATAGTGGGGGTAGTGCTTATCACGGTGTTTATAATTCGACCGTCTTTATGAATACAGGGCTTTTCGTAAGTGATGATTCCGCCTTTGACCTTAGCCTCAGCAAGCAAGGCTTTATCAACCTTATTCTCAGGGGTGATGCGCAGAAAAAAACCCGGTTGCTGACTTTCTTTTTCGCTGTAGCCAAGCATCCGGCAAAAGGTCGAATTGGCCTTATCTATTCTGGGAAGGCCGTTCCGATCATGGGCGATCACCATGCCAACACCCGCGCCATTGAATATCTCCCGCCAGAAGGCCTTCTCCTCAGCCAGTTGCTGCTCCTTTAATTGCATGGACACCATTGAGCTCAGATTAACGCAACAGCAGATGAGGCGATCCTTGTTCCAATCCGGTTGCCGTTCCAAAAGCCTGAAAGAGACATTAATCGGCACGCTGTGACCATCCTTGTGGCGGTAGGCCTTGTCAAACTGAACCAACTTGCCGGCCATGATATCCGGCAGGTGTTTTGGATCTTCGTCGCGGTACTCCTCAGTCGTCAACTCAAGCCAGCCCATAACCATCAATTCATCGTAGCTATAACCGGTCAGATCGCAATAGGCCGGATTCATATCGTAAAGTCCGCCATCCATATCGAAAATGCAGACTCCTTGGGTTGTAGTATTGAATATCTGTCGCCAATATCGGGTTTTCTCAGCCTGCACGCTCTCCAGCTGCCGCAGTTGGGTAATATCCGACATCGAACAAACAAACAGTCCGCCTCCCAGCGCGGAATCGGAGTTCAGGCAAGTGATGGTACGTCCGTCCCCGGTACGGTAGCTGCTTTCATAGCGGCAAGGTGTTCCTGTGGCTATGAGGCCGGCAATGCTATCTTCTACGATCCGGGCATCTTCCGGTCTGGCAGCTGCTTTAAGCCAGCTAAACGCCGGGTCGAGCAGCTCGGATCGTGTATAGCCCATAAGGGTGCAAACCGCCTCATTGATATTTTTGTTGCGACCTTGAGCATCGAATATTACCAAAGGCTGATCTGATGTTGCAAAGACGGTTCGATAAAAATCTGCCCCTTCAGCGGACTCGTTATCGTCTCCAAACATGGTCGCCCCCCCTCTCTTGTCTGCTATTTTTGAATGGCTACGCCGTACGGTGAGCTGATTTGATTCTAACACTGGATATTGACCAGATCGAAATCAAAAAAAGCAGGTCGTTTTTGCGTTCAGAAGACGGAATTCGGATAAATATCTGAAGCCTCTGATTAATTCTGGACGAAGTAGTAGATTATGGTTCCTTAAGATGTTCAGATGCGAGGCGACAATCACGCGGGTTAGCAGGGCTATTGCGGAGATTGTCAATAAAGAAGTGGATATAAGGGTCGCAAAAACCAAGTTCATGACTTAATCAGAGGCTCCTTAAACGGGTTGTTGAAATTCGCTGAGTCGAGCCGGATACAAGGCAAAATCGAGCGAAAAAGCGGAGTTTACGCCTGTAAATGAGCACTTTGAGCTTGATTTTAACGCCGTAGATGGCCGAGACAGTAGAAAAGCAACAACCTGTTAGGGATAGGCTAAAAATTATTTCGAGCTGTCAAGCCATGGCGAATGAAAACCAGAACGTTTCTACCACAGCCTGGTGCCACCATGCATTGATGGCGTCCCCAAGGGGATTCGAACCCCTGTTGCCGCCGTGAAAGGGCGGTGTCCTGGGCCTCTAGACGATGGGGACCCGGGTCAATGGTGGAGCCAGGCGGGATCGAACCGCCGACCTCTTGCATGCCATGCAAGCGCTCTCCCAGCTGAGCTATGGCCCCGATAATGTAATCACGGATTTTAAATGATCCCTTCCAGGAAGTCAAACATATTCAGACAGGCATATCCAACTGTCTGGGTTGCAGATATTGTTCGGTATAGGCACGGTAAATACCTTGTACCTTGAAGAAGGACAACAGTTCTCCGTCGATCTGCCCCTTTTCAACCATTCCTTCCATAATGTTAAAAGCCCTGGATAACGGCCAGGGTTCCTTGTATGGGCGACTGGAAGCGGTCAGCGCTTCAAAGACATCGGCGATCGCAAGTATGCGCGCCTGCAGCGATAATTGCTCCGCTTTCAATCGATTGGGATAACCCGTACCATCCAGCCTTTCATGATGCCCTCCGGCGATCATGGGAATATTCTGCAAATGTTTTGGAAAGGGCAGTTTTCCCAGCAGGCTGATCGTCGCACGCACATGATTCTCAATAATCACCCGTTCCTCCTTGTTCAAGGTGCCGCGCTCAATACACAAATTGTAGACCTCATTGTTCGTGATAACTGGCTGCTCCTGCCCTGCGCAGTCACGCCACGACCTTTGGGCGATCTTCCTTACCCGCGATTGATGTTCCTCAGTCATAAACTCGGCGCCGATATTGATCCGTGCCAGAAATTCGAGTTCGTCATCGAATTTTGCCAATTGTTCTCTTAGAACTGCTTCATCCTCAATACCCTTTGCATGATGCATCAACATCGCATCACGCCTTAAGATTTCGAAACGTGCGCGGATCACATCAATCCGGTCGACAATGGTCTGAAGTTTGGTGGACTTGTCCAGTACATGATCAGGAGTGGTGATTTTGCCGCAGTCGTGCAACCACGCCGCAAGGCGCAGCTCCGTCATTTCATCCTCGGTAAATGCCTGACCGCCATAAACACCCTGATCGGTTTGATTGATGGCTTCGGCCAGCATCATAGCGATTTGAGGGACCTTCTGACAATGCTCTCCGGTATGGCTGGATTTCTCATCAATAGCTTCGGCAATCAATTGGGTAAAAGTTTCGAATAAAAGCTGCTGATGTTCGATCAGGCGCTGGCGTTGCAGCGTCATTGCCGCCAGGGAAGCCAGGGCTCCGGATAGTTGTTCATCGACTGCTTCGAAACGACCGATATTGCCTTGCTCATCGATCGGATTGATCAGTTGTATCACCCCGATCAATTGTTCTTCATGATCGAGTAGAGGAATCGCCAGAAAAGCCTGGGAATGATATCCGGTCTGTTGATCGTAACTTCGGGTGCCTCTGAAATCAAAATCGGTATTGGTGTAGGCGTCTTCAATATTAAACATACACCGATCCAGCGCCACACATGCACTGATATTGGTTCGATTGAGCGTTCCATCAGGTTTATACAGCGGAACAGCAGGCCAATTGGGGTCGGCGATATTAACCTCTCCGGGGTGCAGGCGCTGGTTGCACACAACAGCAAAATGCAATTCCTGATTTGGTTCGTCCAGAATATAGATGGTCCCAGCCTCAGCGCGTGTCAGTTCCATAGCGCCTTCAAGGATCCGTTGCAGCATCTGCATATGATCCTTCTGCGAACTCAAGGTCGTGGCTATTTCCAGAACACGGGTGGCTGTTTGCAATGCATTACCTTGAAGGGAAATCCGGGTAAAAACAGATGCTTGATTCATACTATCATCCATGGTGAATCACTTTAATTGTTTGACTGTATATTTAATTAATTATGATATATTCAATGAACGTTAAATCAATAAATAATTTTCCGGATCATGCCTAATTCTACCCCATGAAAAAGCTTTTCCCTGGTCAACAAGGTCAACGATATACCAGGCTGCGCGCCGCATTTCTCGCCAAATTGATCCTGGGCATCCTCGTACTTGTATGGATCGAGAGTTTCATGTTCGCGCCTCTGACGAAATTGTCCAATAGTCTTGACGACTGGTTGCTCAAACGTCATGCTGCTGGTCTCCAGCCGGATCCCGATATCCTGATTATAGATATCGATGACCAAAGCCTGTCTGCAATGGCTGAATATGTGGGCAAATGGCCATGGCCACGTTCGTTGCATGCCGAATTGCTGGAAATGATTATGGCGAACCAGCCCAAAGCAGTGATCTTCGATTTTTTTTTCGTTGAGCGGGATGTTTTCCGCCCGCATGATGACGCCTATTTTAATGAAGTTCTGGCCCGGCATGATAATGTTTATCTGCCCGCCAGCAATTCTTCACCACCCGGGCAGGATAACTCGGGCTATAAACTCTCCGAATATAGAAAAAGCCTGGGACTGATAGCTACGCCGCAAGCCGATCCGGATGCGCGGGCCAACCTGGTGTTACCTGTCGTTATTGAACCGGAGCACTGGCATATTGGCTCCATTACCGTGAATCCTGATGATGCAGACGGCGTTTTGCGCCATTATCCATTATTTCATGATCTGTATGGCTGGAAGTGGCCCTCAATGCCGGCAAGAATCGCCATGGATATGGGCTATACATTGCCTCGCGGCGATAACATGCGCATATCTTGGCGCTCGGCAACCTCGCATGAAACAGTATCTTATGCCGGCCTGTACCAGGCGATGATCCGCAATGATTCCGCTCGTATCCCCGAATTAAAAGACCGGATCCTATTAATCGGCACTTCAGCCACTGGTCTTTATGATGTTTTAAAGACACCCATTTATCACTTACACCCTGGTATCGATATACTGGCAACCGCTATAGGCGATCTAAAAAATGACTGGTGGCTCGGCACCGTCGGCTGGCCGGTACAGATCATGCTCTTGACTGGAGTCGTCGCTTTGCAGGGCGTTCTTTTCTGGCGCGGAGTACCCTGGTATATCATTGCGCCACTGCTTTTACTGATCAGCATCGCTCTGCTCACAGCTTCGCGGATATTGCTGTATGCGTATTGGCTGTTGTCAGTGTTGCGCATTATTTTCTGGTCATGGATTTATTCTATCTGTTGCGTCATTGCCAGCTATCTCGAGGAGCGCCATGCACGGCAACGGATCGAACAGGCTTTCAAGCGAGCCATGGATCCTCATGTAGTAGAACAACTGTTAAGTCAGAAAGCCACCGCCCAAAGCCTGAGCGGTGAGGTTGGCACGGTCACGGTTTTATTCGCGGATATTCGCGGCTTTACTTCCATGTCGGAAACGATGCAGCCCCGCGAAATATTCGATATGCTCAACCAATATTTTGAAGCGCAAACCCGGATTATCTTTGAGCATAACGGCACCATTGATAAATTTATAGGTGATGCGATCATGGCGTTTTGGGGAGCGCCCATCCAACAATCAGAATCAGACCAAAGCAGGCTCGCGCTCAAATCTGCTTTGCAGATGTTACAAAAAGCCGAGAATTTTTCCCGCAAGTACCCGGGGTTCAAAATTGGAATTGGACTGCATACCGGAGAAGTGATCGCCGGTTTTATCGGATCGGAGCAAAGGCAAGATTATACCGTGATCGGTGATACCGTCAATGTGGCGAGCCGGATTGAAGGTCAAACGAAAAAATTCGGGGCGCTGTTGGTTTCCGAACAAACCCGGCAGGCTTGCGGAGAAAATAGTGAGTTCCAATTTATCAAGGTGGGCGAAGTCTCGGTCAAAGGTCGAAAACGTCCGGTTTCCATATACCAGGTCATTGAGGACAAAATAAATGAAGCTCTTGCCTCACCGTTGGAAAATTATGGCTGTTCTGATCGCGACCCAGGCGATCTTGTTCCCATGGAGTCTTAAAGATGCCCATGCGCAGGAACAAGAAACCGCGCGAGTGGTGCGTGACACAGCTCTGTTGGCGCTGCCATCCTATAATGCTGCTAAAATCGGAACACTTTCGAAAAACACCACCCTTGGTGTCACTGGTCGTCAAGGACCTTGGATGTCGATTCAAACCGAAAATCCTCCCCGCAAAGGGTGGGTGCATTTATTATCCCTTAGTTTCAACTTTAGCGGAAATAAAAAGCTTGCAGACATGCAAGGGAAAAAACAAATACTTGAAGTGGCGCGTGCCGGAAACATCAGAACGGCCCACGATACGGGACGGAGAGGCATCCAAGAGGATGATCTGAAAACAGCGCAACCGGATTTCAACGCCGTTCGAGCCATGAAGAAATTGGCGATCCTTCCAGCCGAAGCGCGCGAATTTTCCAAAAAAGCGGGGTTGCGCGCAGATAGCGATATAAAGCACCTTAGAGCCAATCGCATTCCATTCAGAAAAAACAAAACCATTGAATGACACATGCCGGATCCAGGAGATTCTAAATTGATGAAAGAAAATTTTAACGCATTTACGCTCGGCGCTATTCGGCAATGGATCACGGTTATTTTCTGCATAGGGCTGATCTCCGGTTGCGCCACGATGAAGGGAATAGTCGATCAAGCTGATCTCATGGTAAATAATGCGGCCAATGTCACCTGCACATTGATGCAGGACGATGAGAATCTGGCTATAGGTGATATATGTAAAGGCGCTAAACCTTTGTTGCGTATTCCATTGGACGAGGAAATACAGATGGGGCAAATGCTTGCCGCCCAAATTCTGGGCGCTTCAGGCCTGGCTGACAACAAACGCCAGCAGCGCTACATTAATCAGGTAGGCATGTGGGTGGCGCTGCAAAGCGATCGGGCGGATGAGCTGCCATGGACGTTCGCCGTAATTGACGACGACACTATCAATGCTTTCTCTGTCCCAGGCGGATATGTCTTCATTACCAGAGGAATGCTCTCCACCATGGAATCCGAGTCGGAACTCGCTGGTGCGCTCGGACATGAAATCGGGCATGTCGTACACAGACATCATCTGAACGCTATTCGAAAATCCTCAGCCTTGAAAATATCAAGCACCGGGTTCCTGTCCTTGGTAGAAATAGAAAATGAAAAGGGGGAATTGTTAACAGACGAACGGAAAGAGAGTATCGCCAACATATCCACCGGTCTGTTCGTTAACGGATTGGGTAAAGGAGAGGAATTTGAAGCAGATCGCAGTGGGGTGATTCTGGCTGCCCGCGCCGGTTACGATCCTTACGGTATGGTGCTGGTTCTGCACAAACTGGAACGCATGGATAAAAGCGATTCGCGTTTAAGCCTTTTATTCAAATCGCATCCCGAACCTACCGACCGCCTGGCAGCTCTTGGTAAGGGATGGCCTGAGTACCTGGATACCCTCCAGAATAGCAAAGTTTTAACTGGTCGTTACCAGAAATATGTACTCGGCGACAGACATCAGAGATTCAGGATAGCCTCACTGAAAACATCAAAAACATCACTGGCCCCTGTTCTTTTAGCGCCATTCTGAATGGAATAGCGCCCGACTCACCGGGTGTAGCTGTTTTCGGAGGCGCTGACGCATGGCCCCCGTGCATGGACAGCGCGCCCTTTCCCCTTTATAATAGCGCGTTCTGAACAAATTAATTCAAAAAATCGCAGCATACTTATAAGCTCAGAGCATTCCGCAAGCTGCATAATACTATCTATTAAATCGATGTAGATTTATAAGCTTTTTTCCACGAATCGTATTTTGAAATATAAAAGGATAGGATCAGATGGGTTCGATGTTAAGTGTCCCCCCCATATTAGGCATTATTGGCCTGGCAGCGGCGGGTGTGATTTATATGTATGTGATGCGTTTTCCTGACGGGCAGGATAAAATCAAGAAAATTGCCGATTCGATACATCTTGGCGCCATGGTTTTTCTGCGCCGGGAATATTCGATACTGGCAGCGTTCGCCGCTATTCTTGCAATTTTGATATTGTTTTTGCTGGGTTGGCACACGATGGTTGCGTTTATTATTGGCGCGGTATCTTCAGCCCTGGCGGGCTTTATCGGCATGTTCGGGGCAACACGCGCCAATGTGCGTACCACAGTGGCTGCTCACGAATCCGGAGCGCCCCAGGCATTGACCGTGGCATTTTTGGGCGGCTCAATTATGGGGCTTTCGGTGGCTTCTCTTGGTTTGCTGGGCCTGGGTACCCTCTATCTGTTTGTGGGTTCCGACCCTGAAACCGCACATGTGATTCATGGTTTCGGCATGGGGGCATCCACCGTAGCGCTTTTCTCCCGTATCGGTGGTGGTATCTTTACCAAAAGCGCCGACGTTGGCGCCGACCTCGTTGGTAAAATTGAAGCTGGAATTCCTGAAGATGATCCACGCAATCCTGGTGTGATCGCGGATAACGTCGGAGATAATGTGGGCGATGTTGCTGGCATGGGATCCGATATTTTTGAATCCTATTGTGGAGCCATGATCGCTACCATCGCCATCGCTTCAACCATGGCCCCATCGGTGGTTGAAAAGATTATCCGCATGGACAGCCTTGACGAAGGGCGGGCGGCCCTGATGTTCCTCCCGTTAGCTCTGGCTTCCGCTGGACTGGTGTGTTCCTTGATCGGGATCGTTATTGTGCGGTTTTTTTCGGCGAAAAGTCCGGAAGTGGCGTTGCGGATGGGCACGATATCCGCATCCATCATTTTCATCATTGCCGCATTCATGGTGATTGGGCAAGCGAATCTTGCATCCAGTATCTGGCTGTGCGTGATGTCTGGGGCGATCGGCGGGATTATTATCGGTTTAATCACCGAGTATTACACCGCCAAGACCCCTGTGGAAAGGATTGCTCAATCGGGTGAAACCGGTACAGCTACCGTCATCATTAAAGGACTTGCCGTAGGTATGCAGTCCGTGGCTGTCCCTTTACTGACCATTTCAGGCATCATTCTATTTTCAACCACCATGGCAGGACTGTATGGCGTAGGTATTGCCGCAGTGGGCATGCTGGCAACCGTGGGCATTACCATGGCGATTGACGCTTACGGACCCGTCGCTGACAATGCCGGCGGTATTGCTGAAATGGGCGGGCTTGGTGCTGACACGCGAAAGATTACCGATTCTCTGGATGAACTGGGCAACACCACCGCCGCCATCGGCAAGGGTTTTGCCATTGGTGCCGCGGCCCTGGCTGCATTGGCGATTATCGCCGCATTTATCGAAACGATCAGCCATCATCGCGACGCAGCTCTGGTGCTCAACCTTGGAGATCCCCATGTTCTGGTCGGGCTTTTCATCGGCGGTATGATTCCGTTCCTCATCGCTTCCATTACCATGACGGCGGTGGGTGATGCCGCTATGGCGATGATCGTTGAGATTCGCCGACAGTTCAAGGAAATTACCGGATTGCTCGAAGGCAAGGCGGAACCCGATACTGCGCGTTGCGTGGATATCGCGACGACTGCGGCGTTGAAAAAAATGGTTCTTCCCGGTCTCATCGCGGTTGGATCTCCGCCCCTGGTAGGTTTCATTTTTGGCGCGGAAACATTGGGTGGCATGCTCGGCGGCAGTCTGCTGAGTTGTGTCTTGCTGGCGCTGATGATGTCCAATGCCGGAGGTGCGTGGGATAATGCTAAAAAACATGTGGAAAAAGGGAATCTCGGCGGCAAGGGTTCGCCCGTTCATGCTGCTACCGTTGTCGGTGATACGGTAGGCGATCCTTTCAAGGATACGTCGGGTCCTTCCATGAATATCGTGATCAATGTCATGGCCATTGTCAGCCTGGTTATTGCTCCATTGCTTGCATGATATAATGCGGGAAAAGCTGCTGTGGGTAGTTACCCCGGCAGCTTTATCCCGAAAACGGTTCGCGCTTAAATTGAAAGCGAAACCGCACTGCTGAAATTTCCCACCCCCATTAAAGGATTGCGCCTTCTCTGGAGTGGCATGAACATCATCGCCGCAGCCAGTTCTGATCCACGCTTAATCCAACATCAAATGAAATGCCGATTACGAGCGACAACGCCAGTACCCACGAGATCATTCTGCCGTGATAACTCCGGCGCATCAAATGTATCTCTGGCTTTGCCTTCTGCTGTGGTCTCAGTATGGTATGAATCCTTGAGTTGTTCAAAGAAATTTATTTTGTAAAAAAAGCAAACATTTCTTAATACGGAAGTTGTCATGATATAACCGCTTGTAAGCAAAGGAGCTTAAAGTGAAAATTTACAGTATTCCTGGCAAGCTGGAAGTGACATGGAGGGAAGATGTTAAAGCAGTCGTTGATACCTGGTCTAACTATGTTGTAACCCTTGAAGAATTTAGAGAGGCAGTTCTGGTAAAAGGGATGGGTTATGCCAGATCAAATGGAGGAGTTGCATGGATTGTTGATTCAAGCGTAGCCAAAGGTGCATTGAGCAAGGAGATTAAGACCTTTATTGACAGTGATGTTTTCCCTGTTTTCGCTAGAAACGGGATCAAGTATTTTATCACCATTACTTCTCAAGTGAGCGCTATCACAAGAATGACGGTATCATCGTACTCTGTCGAGGCAGGTCCTCATGGAATAAAGTTATTAGAGGCTAAGAGTGTTGAAGAGGCTGTAATGTGGCTCAAAGCGAATAGCTAAGGAACCTCTGCCCAAGTCATGAGCTCGGTTCTTGCGTCCCTTATGTCCAGTTTTTTCGTTGTAAATCTTCACAATAGTTTGCTATTACGGTCGATAAGCGCCTCGAATCTGAACATAATGAACCGCACCTGAGCTTCGCCCAGACTTGATCAGAGCTCCTTTAGTGGATTGTTTCGACAGTGAACGGCAATTTATTTTTACTGTTATCGCATGTATAGCGGCGCTAATACATATAGACATTGGGTGGTGTAGCAGGGATCCAAGGTGAATTTTGTTGACACCCTGGCGTAATCACCCGGACAAGCTTTGATTTTCTGTTTCATTCATTGCGTTATATGTATATACTATTAATAAATAATGCTCTCATCTCTGGTGCTTAGAATCAGGATTCAAAATGAAACCACAGCGTCTGCTTATTCACTGGTCTGTCCATCATCCCATTGGCGTATTTATATTAAGTCTGTTGCTTGTCATCGCTACGGCATTCATGTTTCCACGCGTGCATATCGATACCGATCCGGAAAACATGCTGCCCGCTGAACAGTCGGATCGAGTTCGTCATCACCAGATCAAACACGCGTTTGATCTGTCCGATATCATTGTGGTTGGCATTGTTAATGAATCCGATCCTGATGGTGTATTCAATAGCCTGTCACTGCGGTCGATTGAACAATTAACGCGCGCTATCGAACAGATCGAAGGCGTCGTGCGCAAAGATGTACTCTCACTGGCCAGCGCTGATAATATCAAGCAGGAAGACGGCACTCTTCGCTTTGAATGGCTGATGCATGAGGCGCCCGAAGAACGCGCCGCTGCACTTGCCATCAGAAGCGCTGTCGAACGATTGCCGATGATGCGCAATACGCTGGTTTCCTCAGATGGTCGCGCTGCTGCTATTTATGTGCCAATCGCCAGCAAGGATGAGAGTTATCGCATCGCTGAAACCATCCAGCGCTTGAGCGAATCATACCAGGATACCAATACCTATTACATCACCGGGCTTCCGGTCGCCGAAGATACCTTTGGTGTTGAGATGTTCAAACAGATGGCGATGTCGGCGCCAATGGCCGGTGTGTTGATCTTTGCGCTGATGTGGCTGTTTTTTCGCAGTGTTTCGCTGGTGGTCGGTCCCATGCTGGTTGCTATGGCAACGGTTATTATCACTATGGGTACCTTGATTGGCTCTGGATTTACCGTCCATATCATGAGTTCGATGATTCCTATCTTTCTGATGCCGATAGCCGTAGTGGATTCCATTCATATCCTGTCATCTTTTTGCGATCGCTATCAGCCTGATCACGATGTCAAAAGCACGCTTGAAGAGGTCATGGAGGAGTTATTCACTCCCATGCTGTTTACCTCGCTGACCTCGGCGGTGGGTTTTGCATCTTTGATGTTTACCCCGATTCCTCCGGTGCAGGTTTTTGGCGGATTCGTGGCACTCGGTATTCTGCTGGCTTTTATTCTGACCATCACCTTAATCCCCGCTTATACGGCGTCTCTGCCCAAAAAACGTCTGGTGTATATGGCACAAATCCATCATCGCCAACAGGAAAAAGGCGGCAGGCTTGACGGCCTGGTTGCAGGCATGGAGTACTTTGCCCTAAATCACTCGAAAATTATGATCAGTGTCGTTGTGGTTCTCAGTGCCATTGCAGCTTATGGTATCTCGACCATTCAGATCAATGATAATCCTGTGCGCTGGTTCTCCACTTCTCACCGCATTCAGGTAGCGGACAGAGTGCTGAACGAGCATTTTGCCGGCACCTACAATGCATATCTGGTGCTCGATCACAAGGAAGCGCCCAAGGAACGGCAGAAATTTTTGCAACAAGCCCGCGAGCTCATTGAGCAAGTTGCTTCCGGCAATGCGAGCATTCAGGAGCAATGGCATCGTTTAGAGCAAGAAGCGCATGGGGAAACCGACTTCATTCCCATGCTGCAAATGCTGCAAAATCAGTTCGATGAAAAAGCATTCGCCTCTGAAGCGGAAGAAGCCAGGGTGTGGGGAAATCTGCTTGATCTCACCGATAATACCTTGAGCGAATTGCGTTATTTCCAGCAACCTGCGATTCTGCAATATATTGCCCAGATGCAGCTCGACCTTGAAAAGAGTCCGTTGGTGGGAAAAACCAATTCGGTGGCTGATATAGTGCGCACCGTCTACCGGGAATTACAGGATGGTCGGCCCGAGAATTATCGCGTTCCAGACAGTCAGCGCGGTGTAGCCCAAGCTCTGCTTAGCTTTCAGACTTCTCACCGCCCCTATGATCTGTGGCACATGGTGACCCCGGATTATCGCTCCAGTGCTATCTGGTTCCAGTTGACCAGCGGAGATAATCAACACATGAGCATGGTGATAGAACTGGTCGATGACTATATCAGTCAGCATCCCCTGCCTTCCGGCGTTGAAGCCTCATGGGGCGGCCTGACTTACATCAACGTGGTGTGGCAGGATGCCATGGTCAAGGGCATGGTTAAAAGTCTGCTGGGTTCATTTGTCGCAGTGTTTGTGATTATGCTGGTTCTGTTCCGCTCGGTGTTGTTCGGCTTATTGGCAATGGTTCCATTGAGCGTGACGATCACCTTAATCTACGGCTTGATCGGTTTTGTCGGCAAAGACTATGACATGCCAGTTGCGATCCTTTCATCCTTGACACTGGGGCTGTCCATCGATTTTGCCATTCATTTCCTGCAACATNCCCGGCATCTGATTCGCGAAGAAAACAGCTTCGAAGGCGGGATGCGCCAGTTGTTCGGAGAGCCGGCGCGTGCCATTACCCGCAACGCCATTGTGATCGCTATTGGATTTTCGCCTTTGCTGGTCGCACCGCTGGTTCCCTACAAGACGGTCGGCACTTTCATGGCGTTGCTGATGGCTTTTTCAGGGCTGGTGACCTTGCTGGTACTGCCGGCGTTGTTAAAATTACTGCAAAAACCCATGTTTGGTTCATCGATCAAAGAAGAATCATGAACCCCATCGCACGAGGAGATTTAACATGCTAAAAAGCAGACTTTACCTACTCCTGATAGCAAGCGGATTAACGCTGTCTTGCGTAACCGGCGCCGCCGACTTGACGGATGCCGACCAAATTGTTCACCAGGCCAATCTGGTTCAATATTATGCCGCCGATGATGGGCGCTCGATCGCCCGAATGACGATCATTGATGCGCGCGGCAATCGTCAAATGCGCCAGTTCACCATTTTGCGCAAAGATGTGGAAGAAGGCGCCGATCAACGTTATCTGGTGGTTTTTAGTCGGCCGCCGGACGTACATGGCACCGTATTCCGCGTAGAAAAGCATGTCAAACGGGATGACGACCGCTGGCTTTACCTGCCTGATCTTGACCTGGTTAAACGTATTTCTGCGGGCGATAAACGCACCAGCTTCGTCGGTACCCACTATTATTATGAAGACGTCTCGGGGCGTAATGAAAATGAAGATGCGCATGAGCTTGAAGAAACCACCGATACCTATTATGTGATCAAAAACACGCCCAGAAATCCGGGTTCCGTCGAATTCGCCTATTATCGCGCGTGGGTGGATAAAAAATCTTTTCTCCCCATGAAAAGCATCTATTATGACCAATCCGATAAGGAATATCGCAGGATCGAAGTAGAAAAGACGGAGGATTTTCAAGGTCACACCACCGCAACACAGGTCAAGGTTTCCGATCTGATTTCGGGTGGGCACACTTTGGCCCAGTTCCGTTATATTCAGTATGATATGGGCATGCCGGATAATATTTTCAGCGAACGCTCATTGCGCAATCCTCCCGCAAAGTGGCTTAAGGCACAGTAATGTTCGGCCCGGATTTCATGTTTCAGCTTTCATCAATCCGGATCACACCCATTTTTTATGGATTGTGCCTGTTGGTTTGCATGGCGCCGCTTAATGCGCAAACTGAAACGGATTCATCGGAAGAAGGCTGGGGCGATGATTGGGGAGCGCCTGTGAAGGCTAAGCCATGGTCCGTTGACTGGCACGGTTTTGCCGAGGGCGCGTTTAGCGTGCGGACCCGCGACAATCCCGTCATATCCGGGGATGATGTCCTGGATGAAGGGCGGCTGCAGCTTGAAGGGAACTATCATCAATCCTGGCTGACATTACAGGGCAAACTGGATTTGCTCGGTGATGCGGTGCTCAGCGATGCGGATATCATCTGGCGGGAAGCGTGGATGAGTTTCCCGCTTGGTCAAGCCATAGATGTGCGTGCCGGGCGCCAGATTCTAACTTGGGGGATGGGGGATCTGGTGTTTCTGAACGATCTGTTTCCGAAAGATTATATTTCATTTTTCAGCGGTCGTGACGATGAATATCTCAAGGCGCCCAGCGATGCCATCAAGTTCAGCGGATACAGCAGTAATATCAACGCCGATTTTATCTGGCATCCGGTTTTTAATAGTGATCTGACCCTGCGCGGTGATCGTTTATCGTATTTTTCTCCGCTGCTCGGCGCCGAAGCAGCCGCACCGCCAGCATTCAGGCCCGATGACCCCGACAAGGAATTTGATAATGGTGAGTTCGCGCTGCGTCTCTACAATACCTTGAGAGGCGTGGAGTGGGCGCTGTATGGCTATCGGGGTTTTTTCAAACAGGCCATNGGCATGGAGCTCACAACCATGGAGCCGGTTTATAACCGCATGAATTCGTTCGGCGCAAGTCTGCGCGGTAGCTGGCGCGGTGCGATCCTGTTTACTGAGTATTCCTACTATGACTCGGTTGATGACGAACAGGGCAATGATCCACTGGTTCCCAACAGCCAAAGCCGTTATCTCGCGGGCATGGAAAGAGAGTTGCTGCCCAAACTCACGCTTGGCTTGCAGTATTATATGGAATGGACGCATGACCATGATGCTATGGAAGCGAGCGCGCCTTCCACAGAATTTCTTCCCGACGCACACCGGCATGTGCTGACAATGCGTTTAACCCGCAGTCTGCGGCGTGACAATCTGATGCTCAGTATCTTCGGGTTTTATTCGCCGAGCGATGAGGATTATTATCTCAGACCCTCGCTCTATTATCGCTTTAGCGATCACCTCAATATGACGGTAGGCGCTAATGTGTTTGATGGTCAGGAGATCCACACCTTTTTTGGGCAGATGCAGCACAACAGCAATATTTATGGCAGAATACGCTACAGTTTCTGAATAGCCTTAAGTAGCTTGGTGTTACTCTGCTTAAGCCCCTTTCATATACAGCGTGTTATTATCGCGTGAGGAAAAGACACGCGGCTCAACCCGTCAAGCCTCCTCGATGCATAGGTTCTGCTTGCTTTCCACCAATAGGTGAGTCTGCTATACTGATATGCTACCAAATTTAATGGCATTACTTGTAAGAATCAGCCGCGTTGTTTACAGATTCCGGTTTTATTGGAGATACTGTAAATATGAATATGCGCAAACGAACAAGACTGACGCCGCATGATCGCAGG
>JGI24023J19991_10000599_pt1 | contig 27955 bp, 25 predicted proteins | sample Cruoilmetagenom1_FD_19991 | JGI IMG/M metagenome (IMG submission 19991) | reverse complement strand
GCTTACATCGCCATTAATATCGTTGGTCCAGTATCGGTAACCGAGGCCGATAAAGCCTCGGAGGGTATCATTAAACCAGTAACCAAGATTCATTTCTACCTGGGCCATTTCATCATCGGTATCTGTTTCTATTTTTTCGCCCACCTCTGGAAAAAGGAGATCACGTGCTGCCGTCCCCTCATAATCTCCATCGGCTCCATTCAGATAATTCAATGTAAATACGCCATCCCATGCCTGGCTTAGCCGCTCCGTCACAATAAGTTGTATGCCAAAAAAATCATTTTCGATTTCTGCGGTATCCGATTCATCATAGTCCATCTGCTGAGCGAGAAACCCGACCTGAAATCGCGGATTTTCAAAACGAATATCTCTTTCTATAGCCGCAGCTGGCATGACCAATCCCAGCGTCAAAGCCAACCCCCACGCCCGGCTGGTTAAAGCGTTCATAAATAACTCCTTGGAAGTTTCCACCTGTGAATAGTTTGAATACAGATAATGATCTTTATTATGTGAAATGTTGAGAACGCTCCGTTTGATGGCTGATCAAAAACCAATCCCTTATTTAGGTTTATGCGCTCAACCCGCTCGCAACCGAGACAATCCCTTCCCCCTATACTCAGTACTAAAGATCACCTATTCCATTTTCAATGTCAAGTCTTGAATAATATCCTGCCAGAAAACCTTGGGGAATCTCTGATTAATTCTGGATGAAGCTCAGGTGTGGTTCCTTATGTTCAGATCCTGGGTGCTTATCGAGCGTAATAGCGGGCTATTGCGAAGATTGTCAACCAAAAAACGGGCATAAGAGCCGCAAGCGGGTTCGACTTCGCTCACCGCAGGCACCGGGTTCATGAATGGATCAGAGGTTCCTTAGGTTTCAGCGCATTCTCCAGTGCGTTTTCTCGATAAGCGTGCGATCAGATACCACATTTGCTTTTTCCCTGCTTACTTGCTCGGTGGCAACTTAAAAAACATAAATCATTATATAAGGCAAATATCTCATAAATATGACATTTATGTCTGAGTTATCTCAGAAACTTCTGATTAATTCTGAACGAAGATGATTGTGGTTTATTATGTTCAGATCCGAGGCGTTTATCGAACGTAATAGCAAGCTATTGCGAAGATTGTCAACCCCAAATGGGCGTGAGGGTCGCAAGAACCGGGTTCATGAATCGATCAGAGGACCCCTAAACATGCAGCAACATGCATCTATATCCAGGTTTATCCTCCCGCAACCTGAATAATTATGGCTATAATGAAATGGCAAAATTTGCTTGGTTCCCGGCAACCTCGCGTTGTCCCACCGCGCTGACTACATCGCTTTTATACCCGTTTGCACATGAGTTGAGTAATGCTGTACAGTTCGCTATCATTCGTGCAACTCATAACTCTGGAGAAAAAGAATGCATATCGCAAAGTCGACCGTCGGCACCATGATATTAACCATTTTGTCTTTTGCCTTTCCTGCATGGTCCGCCATACCCCTGCCGACCCATCCAAACGAAGCACGGAGCCAGATTCCATCGCTGGCACCTATGCTTGAAGGCATTCTACCCGCAGTGGTGAATATTTCGGCCAGTGGAAAGACTCAAGCCATGGAAAATCCATTGATGGAAAGCCCATTTTTCAACGATCCTTTTTTTCGTCATTTCTTCGGCTTTCCCGAAATGCCCCAACGCCGCGAAGTCAGGAGCCTTGGATCAGGGGTTATCATTAACGCGGAGCAGGGCTATATTCTGACCAACTATCATGTCATCGAGAATACTGAAAATATCACGGTAACGCTTTATGATGAACGTGAAGTCAAAGCCAAAGTGGTCGGCATGGATAAACTAACCGATCTGGCGGTATTAAGCATCAATGCGGATCATCTCACCGCATTGCCCATGGGTGATTCGGATAAACTCCGTGTCGGTGATTTCGTTGTCGCCATTGGCAATCCTTTCGGCTTGCGTCATACCGTTACGTCAGGCATTGTCAGCGCGCTGGGGCGCTCCAATATCGGATCCGACGTAGATGCCTATCAGGGTTTCATCCAGACGGATGCCTCGATCAATCCGGGCAACTCCGGTGGTGCTCTGGTGAATCTATCGGGTGAACTGGTAGGAGTCAACAGCGCCATACTCTCTCAGAGCGGCGGCAACATCGGCATAGGCTTTGCCGTTCCAACAAGCATCGCACGCAGTATCATCGGCCAACTGGTGGAATTCGGTGAGGTCAGGCGGGGTCAGTTGGGCGTAATCATTCAAGATCTGACGCCCGATCTGGCCAAGGCGCTGGATGTTCCCAAGCCCATTCAGGGAGGCGTGATCGTTACGCAAGTGGTAGAGAATTCAGCGGCGGATAAAGTCGGCATCAAAGTCGAAGATATCATTACCTCTATCGACAAACATCCTGTCAGCAGCGCCATGGAACTGCGCAATCAAGTCGGTCTTAAAAGAATTGGTGATGAGATAGAACTCGAAATTTGGCGTGATGGCAAAAAGAAAAACATTGCAGCCAAATTGCAAAAAGCATCACAAAGCGCCCTTGAGGAAAAACAGTCCATACATCCGAAGCTCGAAGGAGCGGCGTTGACCGATATTCCCTCATCCTCCCCATGGCAGAGTCAGGTAAAAGGGATTTATGTGGCTCATATCGAACCCGGTAGCCCGGCATCTCTTACTGGACTAAGCCCTGGAGATGTCATTTCATCCGTCAACCGACACGAGGTGGAATCGCTTGAGGATTTTCAACGTCACGTCAATAGCAACAGCAAAACCCTGCTTTTGCGTATTCATCGCGGTCGGGGGACGCTATTCCTGCTGATCAAGTAATCACCACAACATTCTGGTTAATACGCAGATCCGCTTAGCGGATCTGCGTATTCCCATGAGAGTAACTACGATATTGGATCTTGCCGCCGCTGTATTGCATAATAAACAGCGTAACGCCAATGATATCGCCATCATATTCTCAAAGGAAGGGAATCAGCAGGCTGCCGGGTTCTGCGCACACAATGAACCCGAAGCATAACCCCCAAGACCACATTCAAGTTGATAGACCAACCCGATCAAAGCCAGTTGCCTAGCAAAATACTAGCCTCACGTTCAGGACCCGTGGATACAAGCACAATGGGAACTCCGATGATCTCTTCTATCTTCTCCAGATAACAACGAGCAGCGTAGGGCAGGCTTTCAATCCTGTCAACGCCGCGCGTAGAGCTTTTCCAGCCAGGCAGCGTTTCATAGACCGGTTCACATTCTGGCCATAACAAACTATCCTCCGGCGCTTCATCGAGCAAATCATCGCCGCAGCGATAGCCGATGCATATCGGAATGGTATCAAAATGGTCAAGCACATCGAGTTTGGTTATGGCAAGCATGCTCATACTGTTGTTCCTTGCCGTTTTTTTCAAAGCGGGTATATCCAACCAGCCACAGCGTCTGCGTCTTCCTGTAACCGCGCCAAGTTCTCCACCATGGCGGAATAACAAATCACCGGCATCATCATGAAGTTCAGTGGGGAACGGTCCTGCCCCAACACGGGTCGTATAAGCCTTGGCAATCCCAAGGACTTCATCAAATTCTCGCGGCCCGATTCCCGTTCCTACCGAGGCATATCCAGCCACCGTATTGGAAGAAGTCACATAAGGATAGGTTCCATGATCCAGATCAAGCAGGCAGCCCTGCGCACCTTCAAAAACCACATGCTTTTCGTTCTGTCGGTACCTGCCCAGCAAATTCGGAATATCCGCCAGCATCGGGGTCAGGTCTTCTACATGAGAGAGGAGCATATCGAATACCGAATCCACATCAAATCGCTTTGCCCCGTAACAATGCTCCAGCATGAAGTTATGTGCATCCAGAATCGCTTCCAGCTGACTGCGCAAGGCCTCAGGGTTTCTCAAGAGGCTTAAGCGCAATCCACGGCGCGCTGCCTTATCTTCATAGGTCGGGCCGATACCACGAACCGTAGTACCGATAGCATTGCGACCCAGCGCCAACTCGCGCATTTTGTCCAGCATTTGGTGGCTGGGCAGTACGATTGCACAACCTGAACTAATCGCCAAACGGCTTCTGACTTCAATCCCTTGCTGTTCCAACCCGTGTATTTCTTCCACCAGAGCATCGGGCGCCACCACCGTTCCATTACCTATGAGACAATAGACGCCTTTGTGCAGAATACCCGAAGGTATCAAATGCAGCACCACGGTTTTCCCGGATACGACCAAGGTATGCCCAGCATTGTGACCGCCTTGAAAACGCACCACAGCAATAGCGTCTTCGGTCAGCATGTCAACGACTTTCCCTTTGCCTTCATCTCCCCACTGGGCGCCAACGACAATAATATTTTTACCCACGGTCATTCCATTTGATTAAGTTTGCCATCGAACTACTTTCCAATGCCCGGCATCATCGCGCTCCATAATATGAGTACAGTCCCTGATCTCATAGGGTAAAACCTGATCTGACAAAGCCAGAATCACGCGTTTTCCCTGCTGGCGTAATTGAGCGATCAGAAGACGTCCTTCGATATCATCAACAGGTACCGGCGCAAAGATAGATTCTCTGCTTGCAACCGTTTCTCCTGGCACCAACAATTGAACAATAGTTTTCAAATCGATGCTGAAGCCGGTCGCGGGTCGATTGAGACCATAGGCCACCCCAACCCCGTCATAACGACCACCCCGGGCGATATCCCACCCATGTCCGGGCAGAAATGCGGAAAAAACAATCCCCGTGTGATAACTGTAACCCCGCAATTCCGCCAAATCGACATGTATGGGCAGGTTCGGGGTTCGTTCACGCAATTTCATGGCTATGTTTTCCAGATAATCGACAGCCCCTTGGATTCTTGACCCTGCTGGGCTTAAGACCGATCGGGCATGCGAGAGAATATCCGGGTCTCCATTCAAATCCGGCAAAGCTGTCAGCATCCATTTGTTTTCGCTGGCGATATTCAGTCGCGACAAATAATCTTCCAGTTGTGGTTGATCCTTGTGCTGAACCAGCGTGAACAATTCCCGCTCTTCAGCCATGGATAAGTTGCTTTGATCCACCAGAGCGCGGAAAACATCCACATGCCCAAGAGAGAGATGCGTATCAGCCACGCCCGCGAGCTCAAGTACCTCAAGCATCAAATGCAGAATTTCCAGATCGCTGGTCAGTGAAGCACAACCAAACAGTTCAGCTCCGAATTGAAGCGGGCTCCGTGATCCCCGCCCTTCATTATTGGCGAAAAGAACGCTGTCGGCATAGCAATAACGAGCTGGCATATCCATACATATGCGAGCTTGATAGGCGTCAAAACGTGCAATCTGAGGTGATATATCCGCCCTGACCCCCATAACGCGACCACTCGCCTGATCGATCAGACGGAAAGTGCGCAAATCCAGATCCGCGCCGGTTCCAATAAGTAGAGAGTCCATAAATTCGACCAATGGCGGCATAATATGGTCGTAACCCCATTTATCCGCCAAATCCAGGGACTGACGGCGCAACTGCTCGATTCTTGCGGCTTCCTCAGGCATGCACTCATCAAACCCATCGGGAAGAAGCCATAAATCTTCAGTCGAAGCAGGCAATGATGTTGCGCTCATTCGCCGCTCTTAATTCCGCGACCAGACCCTTCCAGAATGGAGTCAAAATCAACAAGCAAACCTTGCGCATCAATCAGGAAATGATTATCCCCTTTCAGAAAACTTTCCTTATAAACCTTAATCTTTTGATAAAAATCGAAAAACTCCGGCGACTGACTATAAGCCCGCGCATAAATATCTGATGCCAAGGCATCACCCTCGGCGCGAATACTTTCTGCCTCACTGAACGCTTTGGCCAACAGAACTTCATTCTCTCGATCTGCCTGAGCGCGGATTATTTCACTGGCTTCACTACCTTCGGCGCGCAACTGTTTGGCAATGCTTTTCCGTTCCGCTTCCATGCGACGGAATACCGATTCACTCACCCCTTCCGGCAGATCAATGCGTTTAATGCGCACATCCAGCACTTCAATACCCAAAGAATCCGCCTTGGCACCGGCTTTCCCGGTCAATGAAGCCATGATTTCCACCCGCTGCTCGGAGACAGCCTCCTGTATTGTGCGTTTTCCGAATTCATTGCGCAGCCCATCCTTGATGATTTGCCCCAGGCGCAGAGTAGCATCTGCCGTCCCACCGCCGGTAGAACGATAAAAGCGCTCCATATCCTCAATGCGCCATTTAACAAACGCATCCACCAGCACATGTTTTTTTTCATAAGTCAGGAGCCTGGCAGGCGGAGCGTCAAGCGTCTGAATACGCCGGTCGAACCAGCGCACATTCTGGACCATTGGTATCTTGAAGTGAAGCCCCGGCTTAAGATGATCCTCCTTTACTTCTCCCAACTGGAAAAGAATCGCACCGAAACGCTGGTCAACCGTAAACAGGCTGCTATAAAAAAGCGCTAAAATGATTAATATAAAACCGACCATGGCCTGTCTGCCCGACATAATGACCTCCTATTGCTCTTCGGGAAGCGGAATTTGGCTGCCGACGTCACCTTGCTGGTGAACTTCAGGCATAAGAACCCAAGCATTATTGTTCTGCCCTTTCCCCCCTTGAGCCGGGGCCAATATATGCGTATTACCTGATGATCCAAGATCCAACATAGTCTTGGATCCAGATGAAAGCACCGATTCGATCATATCCAGAAACAACCTCTTTTTAAGCACTTCGGGTGAGGCTTCATAGGCTTGATAAATGGCCATGAAACGGGCTGTTTCACCTTCCGCGCCGGAAATAACCTGTTGCCGGTATCCCTGCGCTTTTTCCATCAGACGGGCCGCATGCCCCCTGGCTTTTGGAATCACATCGTTGGCATAGGCCGTCGCCTCATTGCGCAGCCGCACTTCATCTTCCCGAGCCATGACGGCATCCTCAAAGGCATTCTGAACTTCAGATGGAGGCTGCGCATCCTGAAGATTGACCGCGGTCACCATTAAACCACTGTTATATTGATCAAGCACAGTCTGCAGGATTTCCTGTGTCATAGTGGCCACTTCACTACGACCCTCTCCGAGAACAAAATCCATTTTCGCCTGACCAATCACTTCACGAATGGCAGCACTACCGACATCCTTAAGCGTTGCATCAGGCTGTTGCAAATTAAAAAGGTAATCCGCCACATCAAGAACCCGATACTGTATGGCCCACTCCACCTCGATGATATTCTCATCCGCGGTAATCATCGTACCGGTTTCATTAGTCACCCTGATACGATCAACCTTAATGAATTCAACGCGCTCTACCGGGAAAGGCACATGCCAGTGGGGGCCGGGAGTCATGGTTCGTTGATACGCTCCAAACCGGAACACCACTGCCTTATCGCCAGTCTGCACGATATAAATGCCCGAGGCGACCCATACCAGCGCCAATATGATAACCGATCCGGCGATCAACATATTGATGGCTGCATTGTTATTGCCGGGACCTTTAGGAGATGGCTCTCCACCGTTCCACTGCCGCTGCAATTTTTTAAGCCACTCGGTCAACTCGGCGAATTGTCCTCTATCAGGCTTCCGCTTTCCCCAAGGATCATGGCCATTGCCAGGTTCTTTCCAAACCATAAGCTTTTTACCTGTTTAGTTTATTTTCATAATCATGACATGATGCTCACATATCTGCGAAGCTTGCCATATCAACTCTTTACAAGTTCCATTAAAACATCGTTGTTACCAAAAAGCACGCGGTCACGCCAGAACACAGAGAGCAAACATTAACCCAAAACATGCTGTTCATTCAATTGCTGGAAAAGCTTTGGCATAAGCTCAACCTGCATATCCCAGCCATCATCGACAGGGTGATCACTCAGAACCTTCCCGCTGTGATAAATATGTGAACGCAAAGCGCCCTGATCCAAACCCAGATGGACACGACATACCACCGCGCTGCCACATAGTCGCCGCTGGATCTCTTGCTCCAGTTCGTGCATTCCCCAGCCATCCCGAGCGGATACATAGATCCCGGATGGCACAACACAGGGCGAGGCAGGATCTTTGGCCCGGGGGATCGAAGAAAGCTGATCGACCTTGTTGAACACCAGCAGCCGTTGTTTCGATGCGCCGATCTGTTCCAGAACCGTATTAACATCCTCAATATGATCCCAGAATTCGGAATCACTGACATCAACGACATGCAGTAAAAGATCCGCATCCCGAACTTCCTCAAGGGTAGCATGGAAAGCTGCTACAAGATCATGTGGCAATCCATGGATAAACCCCACCGTATCGCTCAAAAGCACCGATGCGCCACCATGAAGTTTTATGGCACGCACCATAGTATCAAGGGTCGCGAAAAGCTGATCCGCCACATAAGCCCGATCCAATCCTGTCAATGCGTTAAACAGCGTCGATTTTCCAGCATTGGTATAGCCAACCAATGCCACAACGGGGTGTTGGTTTCTACGTCTGGACTGTTTTTGCTGATGGCGTTGCCTCTCAAGTTTATCAAGCCGATCTTTCAGAACCCGGATGCGTTTCTGAACCAGACGTCGATCTGTTTCCAACTGGGTTTCGCCCGGACCGCGCAGACCGATGCCCCCCTTTTGCCTTTCAAGGTGAGTCCAGCCCCGCACCAGACGCGTTGAAAGATGGCGCATTTGAGCGAGTTCGACCTGTAATTTCCCTTCAAAGGAGCGAGCCCGGCAGGCAAAAACATCAAGGATCAAGCCTGTTCGGTCCAGCACTCGACATCCAAGTTCATTCTGCAAATTGCGCTCCTGAATCGGAGACAGCGCATGATCAATGAAGACCAGATCCACGCCATATTGGCATACGGCATCTTTCAAATCCTCAAGTTTCCCCGCTCCGATAAGCGTACGGGGATTGAACTCTCTGAGCGGTGCAAAAAGCTGTGCCACCGGATTGGCCCCGGCTGCACGTGCAAGGCTTATGAACTCATGCACCGCCGACGTCTCCGGACTCTTATGTGGATGCACCAGCACCACATCGTTTAACCCGGATGCAATGTCGGAATATTGCTTATCACTCATTCTTCCAGAACATCATCATCGTCGTCATCATCCCATCCATCGTCTTTTGGATCATTGCTTTTGCGCGAGATATCAATGCGAAATGCACGACCAGGCACAATGGTCGAAATCGCATGTTTATATATCATTTGGTTCATATTGCTGCGCAAAACAATCACAAACTGATCAAATGATTCTATCTGGCCCTGCAACTTGATTCCATTAACCAGATAAATAGAAACAGGAATTTTTTCCTTACGCAAAGCGTTCAGGAACGGCTCCTGCAAAGATTGGCCCTTTGCCATTTGGCTCTCCTTATATTCGTACGTTTATGGCCAACAGGATATTCAAACTGTCATCCTCAATATTTAGCAGCATTAATATCCGTTTCCCAAACTCTCGGGGCAGCGACGCTGTACCCTATTTTATATTATAAACGCAAAAGGAAATACTCTGAAAACAAGCTGACAGCCCACTCAAAGCCAGTGACCGGCTTTTTTCGCTTTGGCGGATAAATAACCGGCATTATGCTCATTGGCAGCGAAGCGATGAGGCACGCGTTCAACGATATTGATGCCGGACTCCCGCAAAGCGGTCACCTTTAACGGATTATTGGTCAACAAGCGCACCGCATCGACCCCGATATGACGCAATATGGCAGCGCCTACAGAATAATTGCGCTCATCCGGACGGAATCCGAGAGCCACGTTAGCATCCACAGTATCAATGCCGCGATCCTGAATGTTATAAGCCTTCAGCTTGTTGATCAGTCCGATGCCCCGACCTTCCTGTGAAAGATACAAAAGGATCCCGCCGCCCTCACGTTCAATCACCGCAATAGATCCCCGCAACTGTTCACCACAATCGCAACGGAGGCTGCCGAGCAAATCCCCGGTAAAACATTCCGAATGCATCCGAACCAAAACAGACCCGGAGAAATCAGGTTGACCCACGATAACAGCCAAATGATCCCGCCCTGGCCAATGAGAACGAAAAGCCAGAACCTGAGCGTCACCGGCCTCCATGGGCACACGAGCCTGAACAGCGCATGGTTCAATGCCCGCTCCCTCAAGAATATTCCTGACCTGCTGCCACTGAATGCTCGCCAACTCGTCGGGGCGCTTTCGACACGGGATCATGATGGCTGCCGGAAGTAATTCGGCTGTTTTTACAAGAGCAACCGCTTTCGCCCCATTTTTATGATTGCTATCTCCCCCGAGGGACTCCATGCTGACATTGTGCAAATGGCGCGCGATACCCAGAATGTCGAAGAAACCGTCTGCATCGAGGTGCGATAACGAGTAAATCAGAATATCGTCATCGCTCTCGACCTGTAAACCATGAAAAAATGCCAATTGTCTGCTAATGATGAGAAACGGCTCTGCTTCAGCCCAATCCGCCAAAGTGCTGACACCCTCTGCGCTGAAAACTTCAGCCGCCATGATCAACCATGTGTTACCATGATCGCACAAAGCCACCGGACGCCCACGACGTAATTCATAGATGCATCGTTCCAACGCCACGTCATCGCCAAGAGCAGGATAGGGCTTCCGTGAAGATGAAAACCCCCTGGAATCTTGTTGCATTATTAAATCTCCATGTCCCAGCATAGCATCACAAGATGCTAAATGAAGAACTGCTATGCATGATCAAGTCTATCGATACCTCGATCATGCGCACTCTGCTGAGTTTTCAATTGAATAAATGTTCACACATCACAATGAGCTATCGCACTGGTTCCAGCCAAGCCATAAAGTCAGCATAGCATTGCTATAGTTCGCACGACCCCTATAATTATAGGAAATAATGCATCTGAATCCTACTCATGGAGACTCTGAACAAGTCATGAACTCGTAACTTGCGTCCCTTATGCCCGGCTTTATTGTTGACAATCTGCGCAATAGACTGGGCTGTTGCGTGCAATTTACGCCTCGAATCTGAACATAATGAACTACAATCACCTTCGTCCAGACTTGATCAGAGGCTCCTTAAGTATTAATCACGCGTCTCCATACACCAATATTTTAGCGCAAACTATTTGAGAACAAAGCTGCGTTATTCCCATACCCGGGATATTCAAGTATCCGACCAATAGCACAATTATATATAATTATCCTTAAAGATCGACAATGAAATACCTGACATCCACGCAAGATTCGCCTGAAGAACATTGCAATATGTGGTGCTTGCTGCTCGCCTTAAAAGCATTTTATCACGAACCCGGAATATCCTCAGGCATAACGGTTGAGCAACAGAATCAGACGTGGCTCATCCATATCCATTCCATTCCGGCATGGACACGTATCCGCAACGGCTGCATTGTCGAATCTTCCATAGCCTGGACGACAGAAGATCGGCAAATGCTGAGTCTGTACTGGCCGGTTGTAATGGGGCAATCGCCTGACAGGCCTTATGTCATCGCGCACCTCGGACAAAGCCTCGACGGGCGCATCGCCACTAACAGCGGGGATTCATGCTATATCACCGGGNCGGCCAATCTCGACCACCTGCATCGCCTGCGCGCCCTTTGCGATGCGGTTCTGGTGGGCGCNGGCACCGTTGCCCGTGACGATCCTCNACTCACCGTTCGAAGAATCCCTGGCCCTCAACCTATCCGCATAGTGCTGGATACGGAAGCGCGCCTGACTGATCAATACCGAATGTTCACCGATGGTGCTTCACCGTTGTGGATATTATCAGCGCAAGATGCTATCAGTGACCAAGGTGTCTCGACCCGACATCTTGGCTTCCCACGTGGAAGTCGTGGGATCGACCTCAAATCAGCCCTGTGTCTTTTAAAAAAGCGGGGAATTACGCGTTTGTTCGTTGAAGGTGGTGGTATCACGGTTTCGCGGTTTCTTGAGCAAGATATGCTTGATCGACTACAGATCACTGTTGCACCTGTGATTCTGGGATCAGGACGCCGCAGCATCAATCTTCCAGTGATTGACACACTTGATGAAGCCCGGCGCTTACATGCCCGCCATTTCAAGCAGGGTGAGGATATCATGTTCGATTGTGATCTTTCCTGTGACTGAGTGCACCGCTCTGTGGATAGAAGCACCCTATAGCGCAACTCTTCGCAGCACGAAGCTTGCTGAGCCAAAAAAAAACGAGCTGTGCATACGCGCTCGCTACAGTGCCATCAGTCGCGGCACGGAAAAACTGGTTTACCAGGGGCGCATTCCCGAGTCGGAATATGGTCGCATGCGCTGTCCGTTTCAAAAAGGCGACTTTCCATTTCCCGTTCAATATGGCTACAGTATGGTCGGGGAAGTCGTTTCCGGTGATGAATCGTGGCTCGGAGCATCCATCTTCACCTTACACCCCCATCAGGATCTTTTTTGCATCCCGGTCAGCGCAGCCCACCGAATCCCATCGGTGCTGCCTTTGCAGCGAGCAGCTCTGGCCGCCAACATGGAAACCGCCCTCAATGTACTATGGGATGCCTCGCCCCATATCGGCGAGCGTATCACTGTGATCGGCGCCGGCGTTCTGGGTTGCCTGATCGCATCACTGGCCGCAACCATACCCGGAACCGAGGTTGATCTCATCGACATCCATCCCGATCGCGCAGTGCTTGCGCAACGATTGGGGTGTACATTTCACCAACCCGATGCGGCGCTCGGGAATTCAGAACTGATCCTGCATGCCAGTGGTACAGAGTCCGGCTTGAAACTCGCATTAGAACTCGCGGCTTTTGAAGGGCGTGTGATCGAAGTCAGCTGGTTTGGCGATACGTCAATCACTCTGCCGCTGGGAAAGGCTTTTCACAGCCGGAGATTGCAGCTGATATCTTCGCAGGTCGGGCAAGTATCCANCACTATGCGAGGTCGGCGCAATCACACACAACGCATGGCGCTGGCACTTTCTCTGCTGAACGATCCGCGTCTTGATGTNTTGCTCGAGCCCGGCATCCCATTTGCCGAAGCGCCGCAGGCTCTCAAATATGCCTGCGACCCGGAGAATAAGCTATTATGTCAGATCATCGAATATTGACATCAACCTTCTTTACCCATGTTCAAGCAGGATAATGAATGTACAGCCTGACCGTTACCGAACCCGTGATGATCGCCCACAGCCTGCGCGGAGATGTTTTTGGCCCGGCGCAGCGTCTGCATGGCGCTACGTATGAAGTGGAACTGACCCTGCACTGCCAGCAGCTGAGCGCCGATGGAATCGTCGCGGATATCGGAATGCTCTCGGTACTGCTCAAGGAAATACTTGCACCATGGAATCTGCAGAACCTGGATGATCTAGCCGATTTTTCCAGAGAAAACAGCACCACCGAGATTCTGGCTTTCCGCGTTCATCAACAAACAAGCGCCTTGATCCGCCAGAATCGCTTCGGTACTGACATGCCACGGCGTATCAATGAAATATCCGTCTTGCTTCGGGAATCGAGCCGGGCATGGGCAGGGTATCGTGGCCCGCTTTGATGACGACCCATTGGGCACTTGCCGGTTCATTACAACCGATCAGCGGTGGCAACCTCTATGACCAACATATTATTGAAGGACTAAAGCAAACGGGGCATTCGATCCGTTGTCATGAACTCGAAGGCTGTTTTATCCCTCCGGATGCCGAAGCCTTCACTGCCGCCGAAAACCTGCTCATGTACATCAAATCAGAGCCTCTCGTCATTGATGGATTGGCACTGCCTGCTTTCGCCCCCATGCTGGCTTCACAGCGCTTTGATAGCCCGATCATTGCATTGGTGCATCATCGGCTTGTTCATGAAACCGGACTTCCAGAACCAATCATACAACAACTCGATGTGCTCGAACGGGAAGCGCTTTCACATGCCGAGATGATCCTATGCACCAGTCCTTTCACCGCCGATGATATCCAGAAAAACCTGAAACTTACCGCCCGCCCCGGGATCATTCTTCCCGGCGTAGCATTTGATACCCCACGCTCACGCTTCCGGAGACGAAGCAAGCCATTGCAAATGCTCAGTGTCGGCAATATCGTCCCGCGCAAAGGCTATCTGGAACTCATAGAAGCCCTGTCAGACCTTCATCAGTATCCCTGGAAACTGCGGATCATAGGCGATACCTCTCGCGATCCAGCTTATTTTCACCGCTTGTGCGCGCGAATCCAGCGCTCCAGGCTCAACCAGCGCATTCACTGGATCGGCATTGCAGATAAGAATGTTTTGCGCCAGGCTTATCGACATGCCGATCTATTCATCCTGCCATCCCGGCACGAAGGTTATGGAATGGCACTCGCGGAAGCAACCCAGTGCGGGCTTCCCATCATCAGCACCACCGCTGGTGCCATCCCCCAAACCGCACCGGGCGGGCGTTTATTGCCCCCCGGCGATATACCTGCATTACGCGTTGCCCTTGAGTCCCTGATGAAAGATCAAAAGGAATTAGCCAGAATGCAACGTCGGGCGGCTCATTATCAGGGACGTGCTCCGACCTGGGAAGAAGCCGTTTCCCATTTTGCGTGCGCAATTCTGAATATTGGCAAATGAAGGACAGGAAAGCATTCCAGCGATCCGCTTTCACCAGCAACTGGCTGGAAATGCGCGAATCTGTAGACCGATCAGCGCGCCGATTGGATTTATGTCGCCGCTGGGCCGAGCTGCTTCCTCAGCGCGCACGGGTAATTGAACTCGCCGCAGGTAATGGGGCACTACTGCGCGCCATGCTGCCATTTCTGCGCGGCAATCTGGAATGGTTCGCCTGGGATCGAGACGCTGTATTGCTGGCGCAAATACCTGAGCGCCTGCAGAACCTTGCGGTTTCCATCGCGCCCTCCGGCCATGGCTTCCAAATTGAAACCCTTCACTGTCGTATCACACTTCATCTGCAAGAAATGGATCTGGCCATCGGAAACGGAGATCTCTATCATCACTTGAAGCACATCAAACCGGATGGAATAGCCGCATCCGCCTGGTTTGATCTTGCCAGCCCTGAATGGATTACGCATTTCTGCCGCTCTCTGGTTGAAGCAGGTCGTCCAACCATTCTCGCAACCCTGACCATAGACGGTCGCGTCAAACTCTATCCATTCGATGCAGCGGATCAACTATTTCTGCGGCTGTATCATCGAAACATGGAAACAGACAAAGGAACGGGACAAGCTGCCGGAATCCATGCGCCCACGATTTTACACCGGCAACTGCAAAGTTCGGGTTATACGATCTGTACCCGGCATAGCGACTGGCGCCTTTCAAGCCGGGAGACCCCAATCCTGGATTACTGGCTGAAGGAATTATGCCTGGAACTTGACCAGATTCTCCCAGGTGATAAAAAAAGGTTTAACCTGTGGCGAGCAACTCGTCTCGCGCAATTAAAGAACAGGCGTTTAAGCGTCCGTGTCGGTCATCAGGACTTACTGGGCTGGCGTTCCTGATTTTGGCTGATAAATACCAGAAAATTGAGGTTCAATCAGCAATGGTCACCCCATCCATCCGCTCCAATAGAATTTTTGGGGATAAGCCCCCAACCCCGGTAAAGCAGATCATTTGCCCGCCAACAGATAACAAGCTATGATTTTAGTTATCGCTTCAGATGATCATTATCTGGAACAAGCTCGCAAAGATTTGCGATGAACGGCTTAATCCTTGGATGCAAACAACCCCAAAGGAACCTCTGATCAAGTCTGGGCAAAGCTCAGGTGCGATTCATTATGTTCAGATTGTCAACAATGAAGCTGGGCATAATGGCCGCAAGAACCGAGTTCATGACTTAATCAGCAGGTTCCCTAAGAAAGGGATTCAAAATGTCACATTTTTTACCGTGTCAATTATCTATTGATGATCTCAAGACACTTGAGCCCGACCTCTTTGGGGAAGTCACTGCGGGTTATTATGTACCGGATGAGAAATATTACTGGCTAGAAGGATTTACCCCACTTAAAGGCGTAATTCGCGGAACCCGCTGTGATGTGGTGATTCGCTGGATCGGGAAGCTACCTCTGGGTGAGCCCGCGGATAAAACGGAATTAACGCCCGTTTCAGCCCATGTTGACTTCGGTGAATGTCATGCAGAATTTGAACCACCCCGAAATACTTACGGAATTTTCAAAACACAGATTAAACAATGGATTCCGCTGGCTTTGGCGGACATCCAGGCTCCGAGTGATGAGGGTTTTGATGAACCCGAGAAATGGCCGGTCTATTGAGACTGCAATTCAGCCCGATCATACACCGATGACTTTTTGTTGCCTTCAGGCTCTTGAACCCTGTTCATGACAACCCACAGTACGCTTCAGCGCTGCAATGTGCGCATCAGATTTCGATAATCCTCTTCGAGATGTGAATCGGATTGTCTCAGTTCCTCTATTTTCCGGCAGGCATGCAGGACGGTGGCATGGTTGCGCCCTCCAAAATGGCTGCCGATAGCAGGAAGACTCATGCCGGTCAGCTCCCGGGAAAGAGCCATCGCCACCTGACGGGGGCGGGCAAGCGATCGCTGCCGCTGACTGGACAGAATGCCTGCTACACGAATGTTGTAATATTGCGCCACTGTTTTTTGAATGTTGTCGATACTGATCTGCCTGTCTGCGATTGAGATCACATCCTGCAGGGTTCTCTGCGCCAGTTCCAAGGTAAGCTCCTGCCCCGTCAATTGCGCAGTTGCAGCAATCCTGCGTAGCGCTCCTTCCAATTCTCGAACATTTGAGTGGATATGTTTGGCAATAAAGGAAAGCACGTCTTTGGGGACACTAACCCCTAATTTCTCAGCCTTGCTGAGCAAGATAGCTATTCGTGTCTCAAAATCAGGGGGCTCAATAGCCACCGTCAACCCCGAGCCAAACCTTGATTGCAAACGCTCTTCGAGCCCATCGACATCCTTGGGATAACGGTCACAGGTCAAAACAACCTGCTGACGCCGTTCCAATAAAGTGTTGAAGGTATGAAAAAACTCCTCCTGAGAGCGGTCTTTCCCAGCAAGGAACTGAATATCATCGATCAGCAAAACTTGAAGATTGCGATAAAAATGCTTGAACGCCACCAGACCATTGTGTTGCAGTGCGTTGATCATGTGAGAAACAAAATCCTCGGAATTCATGGCACAAACCTTGATGGTGTCATCGTTCTTGAGAACTCTGTTGCCGATGCTGTGCATGAGATGGCTCTTGCCAAGCCCTACATCGCCATAGATAAAAAGAGGATTGAATGATCCATCCAGCGCACGGGCAACCTGGACCGCTGCAGCTTTAGCCAGCTGATTGGATGCGCCCTCTATAAAATTATCGAATGTGAAATCGGGATTAAGCCTGTTATAGGAAAAACCAGCATCGCCGATCCGGCCATATGCCGCTTTCTTATCACTCGAAACACGTTCTTTATCCTTAGCCTGAAAAAAAGACGGCGCTACCGTCTCTTTATTTGACCCTACTTCAAGCCGGATCGAACCATGATGAGGATCGATAAGATTGATGATGGTTCGGATCTCATCCAACAGATTATCCTGAACCCATTGTAAAACGATCGCGTTGGGCGCAAGCAAACGCAAACCGTTATTTTTCTCGACCGCCTGCAACGGCTTCACCCATTTGGATAGTTCATCTTCAGGCAAGCGCAGCTCAAGGCGCTGAACACACTGTTCCCAAATCGGATTCATCAATTATTTTCCCATCATGTCGTGGATCATCCAGGGTCTGTCAAGTACCAAAACCGGATTTATGGAACTTTATCTCAAATACCTGAGACAAGATTATTCTGCGGAATTTACCCCATCGAACCATGAAACGTCGCAGCGCCTTACTGTATTGTCTTCTGCCACAAATACAGCCTAACGATAAAACACGAAAAATCAGCGCGCCGGAGCCCCGGCTTGACTTTTACGGAATTCACAATCTCGGGGTTTGACTAAAAGTCCTCGAAAGACCAAGACTTTAATTGGGATATACAACATGAGCTTTCGAGAATACAAGTTGATTTCCAGATTTTCGCCGGCGAAAATCGAGAATAGCAAATATAGTCAATGAAGTCACTCCAGCGATACTCAAATAATATCATGCCAGAATCGTATTGACCATGACATTTATTGAACCCAATAACAAGCCAGGGAAGGAGTGCACGTCAACGCACGAAAGCGGAACCAGTTCCATCAACCTGCAGGATTTGACGAACTCACGAGCCAAAACTATGATACGGAACATAACAGCTTTGCATAGAACGCATGGAAAGGCGGGAGAGCCAAATTGTGGTTGACCACTTGTAATAATCGTATATAATATTTCTACTTTGAATTTAGGGCAGTTTTAAGATATAAAGTGAAATCCCTTGCCGATCAGCGTTCGTCTGTGTGCCATGCAGACAGTGGTATGCGTTCTTATGGCACTACTGGCATCAGCCATAGACCTGAGAGCTGGAGTCGGAGTTGCGGCTGGAGGCTGTATCGCCATAGTGGCAGATATTGTTTTTGCCATGAATGTGTTCGCCGCCTCTGCGAAAGACAATCCGCGCAGAGCATTACGCGCTTTTTACGCCGGAGAGGGCTTTAAGATCCTCACAACAGTCACCTGTTTTTTGATAGCCGTAAACTTCTTTAAGGAACAGTGGCTAATGGTGATGGCAGGGTATATCCTGGTTTTATTGATGCATTGGCCAGCCCTGTTATTTGATTTGAAATAGCGGACTATACTAAGATTTTTTCGAGAACCTTTACGTCAAGCTGGGGAATAAACTAAAGATGACTGCAGAAGCAGGTAGTTCCGGATATATCAAGCATCATCTGACCAATCTAACCATTGGTGAAGGATTCTGGACTCTGCATCTCGATACCGTGCTGTTTTCCATACTATTGGGAGGCGGCGCTTGCTGGCTTTTCCGTCGAATCGCGCTGAAAGCAACCAGTTCAACACCCGGGCAACTACAGAATTTTCTGGAGATGCTGGTTGAGTTTGTCGACGGTGCAGTAAAAGAAGCCTTTCCCACAAAAGCCCCACCGATGATTGCCCCGTTATCACTAACCATCTTTGTCTGGGTTTTTCTGATGAACCTTATGGATCTCCTGCCGGTTGATCTTTTGCCTCAACTGGCTGGCATGGTTCATATTGATTACCTGAAAGTCGTACCCACCACCGATATGAACACAACTTTTGCCATGTCACTTACCGTCATGGGCATCGTGTTGTTCTTCTCTGTATACAACAAGGGCTGGGGCGGTTATGCCAGGGAACTGCTTACACATCCGTTTGGCGTATGGTTGATGCCTTTCAACCTGATACTTAATGGCGTTGAAATACTGTCTAAGGTGATATCCCTTTCCTTGCGTCTTTTTGGAAACATGTATGCCGGCGAGCTCATTTTTATCCTGATCGCTCTGCTTCCTTTCTGGACCCAATGGGCATTAGGTGCTCCATGGGCAATTTTTCATATTCTGATCATTACACTGCAGGCGTTTATATTCATGATGCTCTCTATCGTCTACCTTAGCATGGCGCAATCAACTCATGACGCCGAGAGCCATGGTCACTGACTACAGTAAAACCTGATTTTTAAGTTTTTCAACATTAACATCTTAAGGAACAAGCATGGAACTGGCTTTATTGATAGCAAATATTCAACAGTCGACTGTACTCGCTGTAGCAATCATTCTTTCAAGCGGCGCAATAGGGACTGCCATAGGTTTTGGCATGCTGGGCGGAAAATTCCTTGAAGGCGCTGCGCGTCAGCCTGAAGTGGCCGGCATGTTGCAAACCCGGATGTTCCTCGTTGCCGGATTACTCGATGCGGTTTCCATGATCGGTGTCGGTCTGGCGCTGTTCTTTATATTTGCCAATCCATTTATCGGTCCTGTTGAGTCGTCTCTACAAGACAATGGCGCCATACAAACTGAGCATGCAGAATAATCAACCTCAAGGATGTGAATCTGGTAATGCTTTTCGTAACTAACATGACCCCGTTTTCATCCACAATGCAACTTGCGCAAAGGAGTTGATACGGTGAGCATCAATTTTACCCTGGTGGGTCAGGCCATCACTTTCCTGCTTCTGATCGAATTTACCCGGCGTTTTGTCTGGCCGCCACTGATCCAGGCCATGAGTGAGCGTCAGCAGCGCATCGCTGATGGGCTGGCGGCAGCTGAACGCGGCAGCCGTGATCTCGAACTGGCTAAAGAAGAAGCGGATCATTTATTGGCGCAGACGCGCTCGGAAGCCAGCGACATCATCAATCAGGCCACTAAAAGTGGTTCAAAAATCATTGAACAAGCGACAGCGCACGCTAACGAGCAAAAGACCCAGCTTCTGGGTCAGGCGCAACAGGAAATTCAACTGGAACGCGATCAGGCGGCCGAAGCCTTGCGCGATGATGTGGCAAAGTTGATTATCGCCGGAGCCGAGCGCATCCTCAAGCGGGAAATCGACGCCGACGCTCATCGCCAGTTGATCGATGAATTGATCAGCGAGCTCAAGGCAGCTTGACATGGCTGATGAAGCAGTGCTCGCTCGTCCCTACGCACAGGCTCTTTATTATATTTATCAGGATGAGCCGTCTCAGGCCGTATGGCAGGAACGGTTGGAGACCTTAGCCGGGTTATCGCAGAATCCCGCGGTGCTCTCTTTGCTGGTGCGGTCAGATTTGAATCAAAGTGTACTTTGCGAAATTCTGCAGGATATGGCGGATAGTGTCGAAGCCAGGTCATCCGATTTTCCGCATAAAGACTATGAAAAGCGGTTTCTGGAACTACTGCTGGATTATAACCGCTTTGGCATTTTATCCTTTATCCACGAAGAATTTCATCGTCTATGTCTGGAAGGTCGTAATGAGCTTGAGGCGGAAATTGTCGCCGCACATTACCTGAATGATGACGAATTATCCCGCCTGACGGAAGTGCTGTGTCAACACTTCGGTCGTCAGATCAAATTGATTGCCAGCTGTGATCCGTCATTAATAGGTGGCGCAGTGATCAAAGTTGGAGACAAAGTCATCGACGGTAGCGCTCGTGGTCAGTTAAAGCGTCTGTCACGATTTTTAACTTAAAATTTATCTTAGAGGATAGCCATGCAGTTGAATCCATCAGAGATCAGTGAACTAATCCGTCAACGTATTGAAAACTTTGACCTGTCTTCGGAATCCAGCACGGTTGGCAGTGTGATCAGCGTAACCGACGGAATCATTCGGGTCCACGGATTAGACGCCGTCATGCAGGGAGAAATGCTTGAGTTCCCGGGCCAGACCTACGGCATGGCACTGAATCTGGAAACAGAAAGCGTTGGCGCCGTGGTATTGGGTGATTACCGTCACATCCGTGAGGGCGATACCGTCAAATGCACGGGTCGAATTCTGGAAACTCCCGTAGGAGAAGCACTGCTCGGTCGAGTCGTCAATGCCCTCGGTCAACCCATAGATGGGAAGGGTAAGATAGATACACCATATATGAGCCCGCTGGAAACTGTTGCACCGGGTGTAATCAGCCGTAAATCAGTATCGCAGCCGATTCAGACTGGATTGAAATCCATTGATACCATGATTCCAGTCGGTCGCGGTCAACGCGAACTTATTATCGGAGACCGGCAGACAGGAAAAACGGCCATTGCCATTGATACCATCATCAATCAGAAAAACAGCGGTGTTTTCTGCGTTTACGTCGCCATAGGTCAAAAAACCTCCAGCATATCCAATGTAGTGCGTAAACTAGAGCAGGAAAATGCGCTTAAACACACCATTATCGTAGCGGCCAGCGCTTCGGACCCTGCCTCAATGCAATATCTCGCTCCCTATGCGGGCTGCGCGATGGGCGAATATTTCAGGGACAGGGGTCAGGATGCGTTGATCGTCTATGATGATTTAACCAAACAGGCATGGGCATACCGTGAAATTTCACTGCTGCTCAGGCGCCCCCCCGGCCGCGAAGCCTACCCTGGCGATGTTTTCTATCTGCATTCGCGTCTGCTGGAACGGGCAGCGCGCTTGAATGCCAAGGAAGTTGAACGGCGGACCGGTGGCGAAGTCAAAGGTCAAACCGGATCTCTCACCGCATTGCCTATTATCGAAACGCAGGCTGGCGATGTATCCGCATTTGTCCCCACCAATGTGATCTCGATTACAGATGGTCAGATTTATCTGGAAACCAATCTGTTCAACGCGGGCATCCGTCCTGCCATCAACGCAGGTTTGTCGGTTTCGCGTGTCGGTGGCTCTGCACAAACCAAAATCATCAAAAAACTCGGTGGTGGTGTTCGCCTGGTATTGGCGCAATACCGTGAACTTGCCGCATTTGCCCAGTTTGCATCCGATCTGGATGATGTCACCCAGCGCCAGCTCGCTCGTGGCAAAAGAGTTACCGAGCTTATGAAACAGAAACAATACGCACCCATGAGCATTGCTGAGATGGCGGTGTCATTGTTCGCCGCCAACGAAGGTTATCTTGATGATCTTGAAGTAAGCAATATCGGTTCATTCGAAGAAGCCCTGCATCAATACATGCAAGAGCAGCATGAGGCACTGATCAACGAAATCAATGCCTCTGGTGATTACAATGATGATGTCGCAGAAAAATTGCGTAGCTCAATCGACGCGTTCAAGAAACATCATTCCTGGTAAATGTAAAAAGGATTTTCTGTGTCCGGAATTAATGAGATACGCTCCAAAATCGGAAGCATTCAGAATACAAGCAAAATCACCAAAGCGATGGAGATGGTCGCGGCCAGTAAAATGCGCAAAGCGCAGGAGCGTATGCGCGCTTCCCGTCCGTACGCAAAAAACATGCGCACGGTTATCGGTCACCTTGCCGAAGCCAATCCGGAATACCAGCATCCTTATCTGGTTGAGCGCGAAAGCAAGCGCGTCGGCGTCATCATAATATCCACCGACCGGGGTTTGTGCGGCGGTTTGAATATCAACCTGTTCCGACACTCTCTGGAGTGGATCCTGGCACGGGAGGCTGAAAACTGTCCGGTTCAACTGGCGTTGGTTGGTCAGAAGGCAGCAGGATTTTTTAATCGGCTCCACCTTGACATCCGGGCTTCCCTCGATTCTCTCGGAGATACGCCTCACCTGAACCAGTTCATAGGAACCATCAAGGTCATGCTTGATGCCTATGATGAAGAACGCATCGACGAACTCTGGCTTTTCTCCAATGAATTTATCAATACCATTACGCAACGCCCCAGTTTGCGACGCCTTATCCCCGTAGAATCGATACGTGCGGATGAAATGCTCAATCACTGGGATTATCTTTATGAGCCTTCTGCAGAAGCATTGTTTGATGCCGTCCTGACACGCTATATAGAATCCCAGGTCTATCAAGGCGTAGTTGAAAATGTGGCCTGCGAAATGGCTGCGCGTATGGTAGCCATGAAAAGNGCTTCAGACAACGCCAGCGATCTGATNGAAGAACTGAAACTGATATACAACAAGGCTCGCCAGTCTGCGATCACNCAGGAGATTGCTGAAATCGTAGGCGGCGCCGCAGCGGTAAGCGAATAGTTCAAAGCCAATTTATATATTCCGCCGGAGCAGGAGAAAAAGTAAACATGTCAACAGGACAAGTCAAGCAGGTTATCGGAGCCGTGGTAGACGTTAAATTCCCACGTAACGATGTACCTGCGGTTTATGAAGCACTGAAACTCGATGAAAAACCATTAACCCTGGAAGTTCAGCAACAGATGGGGGATGGCGTGGTGCGAACCATTGCGATGGGTAGTACTGATGGTCTGGCTCGAGGTCTGAATGTATCTTCAACCGGCGCGCCCATTAGTGTACCCGTCGGAGAATCTACGCTTGGACGAATTATGGACGTACTTGGGGAACCTGTCGATGAACAGGGAACGATAGAAAGTAAAGTGCGTTTACCCATTCATCGTCCTGCTCCTTCATATACGGACCAGGCTTCGAGCACCGAGTTGCTGACAACAGGCATTAAAGTTATCGATCTGTTATGTCCATTTGCCAAGGGCGGGAAAGTTGGTCTGTTTGGTGGCGCAGGCGTGGGTAAAACGGTTAACATGATGGAATTGATCCGCAATATCGCCATTGAGCACAGCGGTTATTCCGTTTTCGCCGGCGTCGGAGAACGTACTCGCGAAGGCAATGATTTTTACTATGAAATGAAAGAATCCAACGTTCTGGATAAAGTCGCACTGGTTTACGGGCAGATGAACGAACCACCAGGCAACAGGCTACGCGTTGCGTTAACTGGTTTGACCATGGCCGAATTTTTCCGTGATGAGGGTCGTGATGTTTTGTTATTCATCGACAACATCTATCGATATACACTTGCCGGCACAGAAGTTTCCGCCTTGCTGGGACGCATGCCATCAGCTGTGGGCTATCAACCGACCCTGGCTTCTGAAATGGGTGCTTTGCAGGAACGGATTACTTCGACCCGAACCGGTTCCATTACATCTATCCAGGCGGTATATGTCCCGGCCGATGACCTGACAGATCCGTCTCCAGCTACAACCTTTGCTCACCTGGACGCCACAGTGGTGCTTTCAAGACAGATTGCAGAGCTTGGCATTTATCCTGCCGTAGATCCGCTGGATTCTACGTCGCGTCAGCTTGATCCCTTGGTGGTAGGTGAAGATCACTACCAAACCGCTCGCGCTGTTCAGGGCATTTTACAACGCTACAAGGAATTACGCGATATTATCGCCATTCTGGGTATGGATGAATTATCTGAGGAAGATAAACTTATCGTCTCCCGTGCCAGAAAGGTACAACGTTTTTTGTCCCAGCCCTTTTTCGTAGCCGAGATATTTACCGGGTCACCTGGCAAGTATGTGCCCCTGCGGGAAACGATCGAAAGTTTCAAAGCTATTGTTAATGGCGAGTATGATGAACTTCCTGAGCAGGCTTTTTACATGGTGGGCACGATTGATGAAGCGGTAGAGAGAGCTAAAACCCTGTGATGACCGCAACGCACACTGGAAACAACCATGGTAAACACCCTTAATGTAGAGATTGTCAGCGCAGTAGAGGTTGTCAGCACGATAGAGATTGTCAGCGCGGAAGGTATGGAGCATTCCGGGGTGGCAGTGATGGTATTTGCTCCGGCGGAAATGGGTGAAATTGGTATTACCCCATTACATACGCCTTTGCTGACCCGGTTGAAACCGGGAGAACTACGAGTGCGTAAACCCGATGGCTCGGAAGAATACTATTATGTATCCGGAGGTTTTATAGAGGTCCAGCCCTACGGCGTCATTGTGTTGGCGGATACAGCGCTGCGTGCCCACGATCTGGATGAAGCCGCAGCTCACGCAGCTATTGAAAGAGCACAGGAGGCGATGGCGGAAAAAGATGCGAAAATCAGCCATGCTCAAGCTCAAGCCATCCTGTCTCAGGCGATAGCACAACTGCGCACACTGGAACGTTGGCGAAAAAGCAAACATCCCTGAGCTGTCACACTCCTTTAACCCCATGACCCATCATTAATACGGCGTATCATTGTCAAATGCGCGGATATTTCGCTGGGTCAGATATGGCGCATTAAAACCTGATAGGGTATTACGTCATACCAACCGACAGGCATCATGCCAACCAACAAGCTGGGGAACTTCTAATCAAGTCATGAACCCGGTTCTTGCGGCCCTACTGGCCCAGCTTCATGGTTGACAATCTTCGCGCTAGCCCCTGCTAACCCGCGCAATTGTCGCCTCGGATCTGAACCTAATGAATCGCACCTGAGCTTCGTCCAGACTTGTTCAGAGGTTCCCTAAGGCAGCCGCAAGAAAAGCGCGTTTTACAAGGGATTTTTGTGGGATCTTACATCAACAGAAACACGCTCCATATCATTATCCTGGCTGCCGGCAAAGGACGGCGCATGTTTTCGCGCCACCCGAAGGTTCTGCTTGATCTGGGTGGAAAACCCTTACTGGCGCATATACTGAACAGCGCGCGTTTATTGCAGCCTGACATTCTATCCATGGTGATAGGATCTGATGGTTCCGCTATCCGTCAACGTTTCGAAAACGAGAATATTCTTTGGATAGAACAGCCCAATCCTCTAGGAACTGGCGATGCTGTGAAACGCGCTCTTGACACTGGAGCATCGGCTACCCAAACCCTGGTGTTGTTTGGCGATGTACCCATGGTTCCTGTATCGGTTCTTGAAGAACTTCTAAGCATAGGTTCCACCAAAGACCTGGTGGTTTTGAGCACCAATAAAGAAAACCCCACCGGTTACGGACGCATCATACGAAACCAGGAAGGTGATGTCATCGCCATCGTCGAAGAAAAAGACGCTTCCGAGACGCAACGCGGAATCCGAGAGATCAATTGCGGAATGATGCTCGCGAATACCCGGCATCTGGTCGACTGGTTGCAACAGATCGATCATTGTAATGCGCAGAAAGAATACTATCTTACTGATGTGGTGAAAATTGCCTGCAGCCAGGGGGTGGCTGTAGGAGCCTGCTGCAGTGAGGATGACAAACTTCTGGGTGGAATCAATACTCCAGCACATCTCGCTCTGGCTGAGCGGCTTTTCCAATCGCTACAAGCGTCCACTTTACTTGCTGAAGGAGTTCGTTTTAAAGATCCCGGGCGTTTCGATCTGCGCGGTACATTGAAACATGGCAAGGATGTCACCATTGATATTGGGGTCATTCTCGAAGGTTGCGTTCAACTTGATGACGATGTATCAGTGGGCGCACATTCAGTGCTGAGAAATTGTACCGTGGGTTCCGGAACCATCATTGAACCCCATACTTTCATTGATGGCGCCCATATCGGACCTGATTGCCATATTGGCCCCTTTGCCAGACTGCGACCCCATTCGCAAATCGATCCGAAGGCGCACATCGGTAATTTTGTTGAGATCAAAAATAGCAATATAGGCGAAGACAGCAAAATTGGGCATTTATCCTATATTGGAGATGCCCGTATTGGCATAGGCGTCAATATCGGCGCAGGTACCATTACCTGCAATTTTGATGGTCAACGCAAACATTCTACCATAGTGGAGGATGGCGCGTTTGTTGGGTCTGGCACCGAACTGGTTGCCCCCGTTAAAATCGGCAAAAAAGCAACCATTGCGGCTGGATCAACCATCACCCATGATGCCTGCCCCGGAGATCTGACAGTTGCGCGCTCCAGGCAACAAAATATGGGACAGTGGATTGCAGGAACAGGTTTTGCGCATCAACAGGAACCTTCCGGCAACGATGCAGATAAATAAGCCTTTCAGAGNCATGATACGTTTCCAATCATCATTCAGGGAACATCTGATTAATTCTGGACGAAGATAGGGGTGGTCCATTATGTTCAGATTCGAGACGACAATCGCGCGTAATAGCAGGGCTATTGTGGAGATTCACAACAAAGAAGCTGGACCTAATGGCCGCAAGCGGGTTCGACTTCGCTCACCGCAGGCACCGAGTTCATGACTTGCGCAGAGGTTCCTGAGACGCCTGATTCATTGCAGGCATCATCTGCGGAATCTAAACGCCCATAGCTGAACACGCAAACCAAAGATTGAATCAACGAACAAGCGCGTGACCGCTTGCACTCAATGCTTTTTGATTGACAGCGTTCTCAGCCATCCAGCTCAAGCATCCTGTCACAGACTCTCGACCTTTGCCGCTCTCGCGTGCATCGCGGATACCCCAAAGGAATCATGATAGAAGGGATAGAAAGCGCATGATATAATCAGAGGATTGCAATCAGTCCAATTTTTTTCATGGAGTGGACGATGGATGCCCACGACACATGGCATCGGATGGCGCAATGGTTAGAAAAGCTCTTCTACATTTTGCTTTCAACCAAAAGCGGTACTTGTTGTTTCAGCGCTTTGGGAAGCATCCTCGATTTCTATCAATGCTGCCGCCCATCCGCATTTGCTTTATGCTTATTGTGGTTTTCCGGATCACACGTATCAACTTCAATATCCCGGCGCTGGAAAAATGCATCTTCAAGAATTACATGTCCAGTGCAGTCGTATCCGATTTTCAATATAACTTATCACTATCTCACAATAATAGAAGTGAAGCAAGCCTAATCATATTTTATTTTTTTGTTTCTCTCCATTCCAGCAACTGCAAAAAATCAGGGG
>JGI24023J19991_10000598_pt1 | contig 27970 bp, 28 predicted proteins | sample Cruoilmetagenom1_FD_19991 | JGI IMG/M metagenome (IMG submission 19991) | reverse complement strand
TCCCATTCCGAACACGGAAGTTAAGCTCTTCAGCGCCGATGGTACTGCATGGGCAACTGTGTGGGAGAGTAGGTCGCCGCCGTTTTTTATATAAAAACCCCGTTAATCCACGATTTGGATTAACGGGGTTTTGCTTTTTTATACCTTCAAAACTAAAGCACCCTGCTATTCTCCCTCGAACTCCATTATAGCGAACACCTCACACTCCTTAATCTTCTCTCTGCCTTTCAGGTCTGGTAATTCGATAAGAAAGGCACACTCAATGATATTAGCACCTAACTTTTTAACAAGCTCAACAGTAGCACCGACGGTACCACCAGTCGCAATCAAATCATCTACGATTACTACCCTTTCACCTTCATTAATTGCATCTTTATGAATTTCAAGGGTATCTGACCCATATTCAAGATTATATGATTCTTCTAAGGTTTCAGCCGGAAGCTTTCCTTTCTTGCGAACGGGAATAAAGCCCACGCCTATCTTATAGGCCAGAACAGCACCAAAAACAAAACCCCTTGCATCAATCCCGACAATTTTATCAATATTCTGGCTTTCATATCTATCAAATAGAATGTCACAGGACGCTGCAAAAGCCTGCGAATCCAACATCAGGGTAGTCAAATCTCTGAAAATCACGCCGTCTATTGGCCAATTCGGAATACTTCTCACACTTTTTCTTAACACCATCACTCTTCCTTATCTGTTTTCTTCATTGGAAACTTTCGATTACTTTCACAAGTAGTCGCTTAACATTATCCGCATTTTCCTGAAATACCGCAAGAATTTCGTCCCAGGTGACAGGCGCCTCATCCTCCTTCCAACAATCATAATCCGTTGACATCGCCACCGCTGCATATGGAATTCCAGCCTCATTTGCAAGCATGGCTTCCGGTGCAGTGGACATATTGATAACATCAGCACCCCATATTCTAAACATTTTTGATTCTGCAACAGTTGAGAACCTGGGGCCTTCTATAGTTAAAACACAACCCGACCGATGCACTTTCAAGTCAAGGGACTCTGCTGTTTCAAACAAACGTTTCCTCAATTCGTCATCAAAAGGATGGGCCATGGCTGTATGAACAGCACCTCTTGCAAAAGAACCGTGAAAACTGTTTTTCCTGAACCGGGTAAAGTCAATAAACTGATCCAGTACCACTAGATGCCCTCTATCAATCTCTTTTCTGAGACTTCCACAAGCCGTTGTTGCAAGGATGTGCGTTACTCCGGCTTCTTTCAACGCGGTTATATTTGCTCTATTGTTTACCTGTGTAGGGCTATACTGATGTTTTCGTCCATGTCTTGCAAGAATGACAATTTCAATTCCACTAATTTTTCCACTAAGCAGCGCAGAGGAAGGTTCACCATATTCAGTCACCCTACGTGCCATCTCAGGTTCTTGCAAAATGCCAGGATCATCGAGCCCAGATCCACCAATAATTCCAATCTTTACCATGCGTCTCTCCTTGAATAGTATCTTACTGGTTGACCAACTTTAAAAGACTGGTCGGCAGGCTGCAACAGTTTTTGTAAATTGTCAAAAAATGAGAATTGTTGACATCCTAAGAGCCTCAGTTGATAATGACACCATTGATGGCGTCGTCAAAAGTCCGATCTCCTTCGTTGCAGGTTTTTCTCAGAACCTCAACATGCCACATGTATTGTTGAGGGCCTGAGAAAAACACTGCGCCTTGTATATCAAACTTTTTGACTTAGCCATCTAAAACTTCCGATAAGCATAGACATCGAGTGACCTTTTTACGAGTTGATCACCATTAAGTATCTCTTCTTTTTGCTACAGTCATCAGGACAGACCATTTTCCGGGAAAAAATATGCCTTGCCCCCTTAATTCCAAATTTCCACAGCTCAATCTATCCACCATTAGCATCACACGTCTGTGTATCGTTCTGTTTGCTTTATTTTTTGTCATTTATTCCGATCAATACACAAAATCAATCGCCCAAAAGTACCTTTCAGACCTGTCCCCTGTCTCTTTCTACTCAGAAACAGTAATTTTTTCCTATGCTGAAAACAGTGGAGGATTTCTTGGGATGGTCAACGAATATCCCTGGTATTTGCAGTTTTTTCTCCTTAATATCTGTGTCCCGTTGATTCTGCTGTACTGCCTGTACTATCTACTTTTTAAGAAAAATCTTCCTGCCCTTCACATCACGACCCTTAGCATCATAACAGGTGGAGGTGTCAGTAATCTGCTCGACAGGATGATTAATAGTGGCGCAGTAATAGATTTTATCCAAATCCGAATCGGCGTTTTTAAAACTGGGATATTCAATCTGGCTGATATATATATTATAGGAGGTTCCTTTTTCCTTGGATTTCTATTGATAAAAAAATAGGTCTGATGAATAGTACGACCGTTTCTGCTGCAAAGGCAGTAATCAACGTTTTTTAGCGAGCTTTTTTCCTCTTTTTATGTAAAAAGTTGAAATTCTGGATTTCAGAATTCGATTAAACTAATTTTTATGGAGTCTTCAATGCTTAAAGTCGGATTTGTTGGATGGCGTGGAATGGTAGGTTCTGTTTTAATGGAAAGAATGACGACCGAGAACGATTTTCAGAGATTTGATCCTGTTTTTTTTACAACTTCACAGGTCGGTCAACCGGGCCCGGATATTGGTGGAAGAAGCCAACCGCTTGAAGATGCAATGAATCTGGAAAAACTGGCAGAGATGGATATTATCATGTCCTGCCAGGGAGGTGGTTACACCGCATCCGTCTATAATAATTTGAGGAAAAACTGGGATGGTTACTGGATTGACGCCGCCTCAACCCTGAGAATGGCTGAAAATTCCATAATAGCATTAGATCCCGTTAATCGTGCTGTAATTGATGATGGGCTAAATAACGGTATCAAAGACTATATTGGCGGCAACTGTACCGTTTCACTGATGCTTATGGCCCTTGGTGGTTTATTTGATAACGACCTTGTTGAATGGGTGAGTTCCATGACATATCAGGCTGCCAGCGGTGCCGGGGCCAAGAATATGCGGGAACTTATCAGTCAGATGGGTGCACTCGAAACAGATGTAACAGAGTTACTTGCTGATCCTTCATCGGCAATCCTTGATATTGACAAAAAAATCACCGCCAAGCTCAATGATGGTTCTCTGCCTCTGGATAATTGGGGCGTCCCACTGGCGGCAAGTCTCATTCCGTGGATCGACGTACCGGTTGAGAACGGTCAAACCAAAGAAGAATGGAAAGGGATTGTCGAAAGCAACAAAATTCTCGGCAGAAAGGCAGAAGAAATAATACCTATTGACGGGCAATGCGTGCGGATTGGTGCTATGCGCTGCCATTCCCAGGCTTTTACCATCAAACTGAAAAAAGATATCTCCGTTCAAGAAGCTGAAGAGATCATCTCAAGCCATAACCAGTGGGTAAAAGTTATCCCTAACGAAAGAGAAATCACTTCCCGGGATCTCACCCCGGTCAAAGCATCCGGAACCCTGACAGTACCAATTGGCCGAATTCGAAAAATGAATATCGGATCAAAGTATCTGACAGCCTTTTCTGTTGGTGATCAACTCCTCTGGGGTGCCGCCGAGCCTGTTCGCAGAATGCTGAAAATTGCTCTTGAGCATCTTGGCTGAACTTGTTCAGAGTAGTATGAAAACAGGGGCACGATCTTTATTTGGAAGCCATGTATTACATGGAAGGAGAGGGATTAAGAGGGGTGTTGCCACAACAGGTAAGCGAGCCTGTGAGACTCCGATCCACAGCTGGCGAGGACATTTGGCAACACCCCTGCCAACCCCGACTTTCATAACAGCGAAGCGGTGTCATCGTTGTGAAATGTATTTGATGGATGTTCATTGAGACTACGCATGTTTTATTGGAGATTTCTCAGGCTGAATTTTCTTCCGCCTCAGGATACTGTTCACCTCCCCAAAAGCGAGATCCGGCTCGGTCTTTAAAAACAGCCTGTTTCCTGGATTGGCTTTAGCTATTTCCCTCCCCTCTTCATCAGTCATCCCAATTATTTCCAAGGCCACAACGCCTACAGAACGTTTCATATATTCGATCTGTCCGCCAGCGAAAACCGTATTGCGTATTTCGACCAGAGGCATGGCTCCTGCCTCACGAATAACAGCTACCGGTTCATATGTTTGTACGGTTCTGGAAGAAACATAGATCATTTCATTGGATCCCGGTCGATCCTTGATAAAATTTTCTGTAGCCCCTCGGGTACCTGTTCTCTCAATCTCACGCATGAATTCGTCCGGAATGGTGATCAACTCTGGCCTCAGCCACGCCCGGGCAGGCAGCTGTCCCAGATAATCAAGAGCTGCCCGATAAATCCTAACCACCCCTCCAACGTAGAAAATTGATTTCATCCGTCCCTCTATCTTCAAGGAATCAACTCCGGCAGCAACTAATTGTGGTAGCATCTCAAGTAAACAGAGATCTTTAGAGTTGAAGATATAAGTACCCCGCTCATCCTCCTCCACCGGGAAATATTCTCCGGGACGTTTCTCCTCTACCAGACTATAACCATATCGGCATGGGTGAGCACAATTTCCTCGATTGGCATCCCTGCCGGTCATATAATTTGAAAGCATGCATCTCCCCGAATAAGAAATACAGATGGCACCATGAACGAAGACTTCCAGTTCTCCTGTCACCACTGCTCTTATTTGCCGAATCTCTTCCAGGGATAACTCTCTTGCAAGGTTTAACCTGCCTGCTCCATGGTTAAGCCAAAACTCAGCCGACGCATAATTTGTCACATTGGCCTGGGTTGAAAGGTGGATGGGCAGATCAGGCACAATCTCATGAGCAATCGCCAGCATGCCGGGATCCGAGATAATCAAACCATCGACCCGCATTTGCTGTAATCCAAGAAGATATTCCTCCAACCCCTGCAGATCACTGTTGTGGGCTATAATATTTATGGTTACATAAATCTTTACGCCATGCGTGTGTGCATATTGCACCCCTGCCTGCATCGCCTGATTACTGAAATTTCCCGCCTTTGCCCTGAGACTGAAGCTCTTTCCACCCAGATAAACTGCATCTGCACCATAGTGAACAGCGGTAACAAGTTTCTCATAAGTTCCAGCAGGAGCCAGCAGTTCAGGCAGAACCGGAACCGTGTCTTTGTGACTTTCATTTTTGTTCATGGTGATGTATTGTGATTCCTTATTTCAAACAGCTGTCACCCAAAAGAATAACAGAATCCATAATAGTTAATGAACTTCCTTTTTAACCTTTCTTAATAGAGTAACCATCCGGGGATTGCAAGATAATCAGTGAGAGAAAAACGTGTTGGCATAGCAATGAGTGGTGGTGTTGACTCCACTGCATGCGCCCTTCTGCTCAAGGATCATTATGAGATTGAAGGATTTTTCATGCAACTTGCCCAGCCTAATTTTGCACAACAGAGAACAAAAGTTGAGGCCATTGCTGAAACAATTGGCATCAAGCTGAACGTCATAGATCTTCGCCGTGAATTTGAACAGAAGGTGCTGCACTACTTTTCCTCAAGTTACTTTAAAGGCCTTACTCCAAACCCGTGTGTTGTATGCAACCGGGAAATCAAGTTCGGTTTGTTCATGGAAAGTATACTGGATCATGGCATGGATAAAATTGCCACCGGGCATTATGCGAGAATTATTGAAGGTGATGCTCTTTTCCGACTGCACTGCGGTGCTGATCCTAAAAAGGATCAATCTTACTTTCTCTCCCGACTCACCCAGCGGCAGCTCTCCAGGATTCTCTTTCCACTTGGGGAAAAAGAGAAGAAGTCCACCTATCTGTTAGTTGAACAACATGGATTTTCTGATTTTCGCGGCCTTGAAAGCCAGGATGTTTGTTTTCTTGAAGACAAAAGCATTAGTCATTTTCTAGAAACATGCTCACATCAGACCGAGAGCAGTGGCCCGATTTTTTCCAGCTCAGGCGAACATCTTGGCACTCATCACGGCCTCTTTCATTATACAATCGGCCAGAGAAGAGGCCTTGGCATTTCCAGTGACGCTCCACTCTATGTCATCGCCCTGAACAGAGAAAATAACAGCGTAATTGTTGGGAGAAACGAGGAATTATTCAGAACTAAAATTCAGCTTAGGGACATGCACTGGCTTACAGGTTCCCCTCCTGATCCAGCTAAAGATTATAGTGTGCGAATCAGATACAGTCATGCAGGAGCTGCGGCAACGTTAACCTTGAATGAAGGCGGTCGGGGCCAACTTTTGTTTAAGGAGCCACAGCGAGCCATTACTCCCGGCCAGTTTGCGGTAATCTATGACAATACTGAGCTGCTTGGATCAGGCATCATCGTCTAACGAATCATAGACAAAATGAAAAAAATTTTCATCACAACTCTGGGCTGTAAGGTGAACCAGTTCGAATCAGCGTCATTCAGAACCGGTTTTGAAGAGGCTGGATACACCATTGCGACATCAGATGAAAAGGCGGATATCGTTGTCATCAACACCTGCGCAGTAACTGCAAATGCCGGATCCCAGTCCCGGCAAACTATTCGCCAGGCCGCCCGTGCAAACCCCGGAGCACACATCTTAATTACCGGTTGTTTTACCGAAATTGGAGCTAAAGAACTGTCCCAGGAAAAAGAACTCCTGGGGCGGGAGTTCTCCATCATCGGCAACTGTAAAAAGGATCATCTGGTACAAAACACACTGAAGAGTAACGTAGAAAGGGAACAAATCGACCTTGGCTCCATACTGGAGGAAAAGGAAATATGCCGTCTTCCCGTCAGGAGATTTGGTGATAGAAGCAGGGCCTATCTGCGAATACAGGACGGCTGTGAAAGCTACTGTACCTACTGTATCGTCCCCTATACAAGAGGACCAAGCAGAAGCCTGCCAAGGTCTGAAGTAATTGAACAGGCAAAATTATTTGGTGCGGAAGGCCACAAAGAGATTGTGCTGACCGGTATTCACCTCGGACTATATGGAAGAGACCTCGGTGAGGGAGAAAATTTTGTATCCATCCTTGATGAATTAAGCAGCGTTACCCCAAAGATTTTATATCGTATCAGCTCCCTTGAACCTCTTGAAATAACGGGTACTCTGCTATCACTTATGAAGAGTCGGGATAATATACAACCGCATCTGCATATTCCTCTGCAGAGCGGAGATGACGACATACTGGCTCGCATGAACAGAAAATACACCACTGCTGAATTCAGCGAAACTATTGATAAATGCAATGAAGCTCTGCCGGATGGTGCCTTAGGGATTGATATCCTTGCCGGGTTTCCTGGTGAAACAGAGGAGCATTTCAAGAACAGCCTGGAGTTTCTGGAAACATTAGATTTCACCTATCTCCATGTTTTTCCTTATTCAAAAAGGAAGGGAACTGTCGCAGCAGGATTTAATGGTCAGGTGGATAAAAAGACGAAAAAGCTACGTGTCAGCACCTTACTGAAATTGAGTGAACAGAAAAAAAATATTTTTTATAGAAGCCAGCTCGAGAAAAAATATCCTGTACTTGTTGAAGGACAGCGAAGTAAAAAGGGCTTATTAAAAGGCTTTACCAGCAATTATATAGCTGTCAATTTCCAGGGACCTGACTCCCTTCTTAACAATATAACCAGAGTGAAACTCCTCTATCTGGAAAAGGGGCATGTTGTGGCGGAACGAGAGAGAAACAATGAAAGTTGAAATAATTGCCATTGGGGATGAACTGACTTCAGGAAGAATCCTCAATACAACCAGTGGCTTTGCCGCCAGAAATCTTTTTGAGGCAGGGTATGAAATCTATGCCATGCATACAATAGGCGACAGCCCTGGCCTTATCGGAGAAGCACTGAAACGAGCAATAGGCAGAGTTGATGCTGTAATTGTTACCGGCGGCCTGGGTTACACCGATGATGACCTTACAAATGAGGCTGTATCCAAGGCCCTCAATCGGCCACCCATACCAAACCTTGAGATCCTCTCGAGTATACGAGAACATCTGGATGAAATTACCGATGCCCCTGTGGGAGAACTGGAAAAACTTGCCCTGTTGCCGAAAGGTGCCCAGGCCTTGAGTCCGCATTCTCTAATGGCCGGTTACCAGTTGATTCACGAAGACAGGCCAATTTTTTTCCTCCCCGGCGTACCGAGTCAGATGAAACAGCTCCTGGTAGAACATGTGCTTCCAACCCTCTCAACCTGGCATAAAGACCATTATCTCTCCACCTACCAAACGATTTTCAGGATCTTCAATCTTCCTGAAATAGAGGTGAACCGCCGGATTTCAAGCCTTGACTTCCCTTCTGATGTCCATATCGGTTACTACCCTGTTTTCCCCGAAGTTCATCTGAGTCTCATTGTGCGAGATGAAAAAACGAACAACGCAAAGAGGCTCTTCAGGTCATCGAGTAAAGCTATATGCACTGTGCTTGGTGATGCCATCTACGGTCAGGATCGTGATTCCATGGAGCGTGTGGTAGGACACCTCCTGAAAAAAAATAATTTTCAGCTGGCTGTTGCCGAATCATGTACAGGTGGACTTATCTGCAAAAAACTCACCGACGCTCCCGGCAGTTCTTCCTATTTTCTCGGCGGAGTTGTTTCCTATGCAAATTCTCTAAAAAGTGGCTATCTTGATATACCCATCAAACTACTCAACGAGTATGGTGCTGTAAGCCGGGAAGTTGCTGAAGCAATGGCTGTAGGCGTAAAAACCAACAGTTGCTCTGATATTGGACTCGCAGTTACAGGAATTGCCGGTCCTGAAGGAGGTACAGAGCAAAAACCTGTGGGCACCATATATATAGGAATTGCTACAGCGGAAGAGAGCTGGGTAACCAAGTTCTGTTTCTCAGGTGACCGCTGGCAAATCCGCAACCTTACAGCTCAGAGTGGACTTGACCTCATACGAAAATATCTATTGCAGCAGGATTCCGAAAAGCAGCAAACTCACTTTTAAACCCGATAGTATGTTGAAATAAGGTTTTTATATATTATTAACTGTATATTCATGTTCACAGATACCTTCCTTCCAGGAGGCTGTCTGAGAATGCATTTCTCCCCAACTCTTTGTTGTTTTCATAAAAATAATGCTCGCAGATAGCGTAGACTTCGATATCACTTATATGGCTGTGCTTATTTTTATCAAAAACCTCGATTTGANAAAAAATGCTCATTCTCGGACAGCCTCCTGGAGGATAAACCCGTAAAAAGTCTTTTCAAANCNCCCTGATGGCTATGAAAAAGTTTCACATACAAGNCTCAGGAGATCGGACTTTTNACGAAGCCATCATAAATAAATTTTACTCTTATCGGAGAACAACATGGCCACGGATGCAAAAAAAGGAAAAATCAGCAGCATCGATAACGCAATCAGTCAAATTCAGAGACAGTTTGGAAAAGGTTCCATCATGCGTCTTGGATCACAGGAAGCACAAGACGTACCGGTAATTCCAACCGGAGCCCTCAGTCTTGACATTGCCCTCGGTGTCGGAGGTTTTCCAAAAGGCCGGGTTGCTGAAATCTACGGTCCTGAATCTTCTGGCAAAACTACACTTGCATTGCACGTCGTCGCAGAGGCACAAAAAGCAGGTGGCACCGCGGCCTTCATTGATGCCGAGCATGCACTCGATACGAGCTATGCTGAACGCCTCGGTGTTGACATTGACAACCTGCTGGTTTCTCAGCCCGACTTTGGCGAACAGGCCCTGGATATTGCCGAAATTTTAATACGATCCGGAGGTGTTGATGTCATTGTCATCGACTCGGTCGCAGCTCTTGTGCCCCGAGCCGAAATCGATGGCAACGCAGGAGATTCTCATATGGGACTACAGGCCAGACTGATGTCACAGGCCATGAGAAAATTTACCGGTGTCTTGAATCGAAGCAATACCGTCCTCATCTTCATCAACCAGATCAGGATGAAAATCGGTGTAATGTTTGGCAATCCGGAAACTACAACCGGAGGAAACGCGCTCAAATTTTATTCTTCCCTGCGCCTTGATATCCGTAGAATCGGACAGATAAAAGATGGCCAGGACGTCATTGGCAACAGAACAAAGGTAAAGGTGGTAAAAAATAAAGTAGCTCCTCCTTTTAAACTTGCAGAGTTCGATATTGTATACGGAGAAGGCATCTCCAAAGTAGGCGATATGCTGGACCTCGCTGTTGACATGGAAATAGTAGATAAAAGTGGATCCTGGTACTCCTACCTTGATGAAAGGATAGGTCAGGGAAGAGAAAATGCGAAGAAGTTTCTGATGGATCAACCGGAAATGTGCCTCGATATAGAAAACAAGGTCAGATCAGCTTATGGACTGGCCGAGCGAACCGAGCAGGTTCAATCTGCCGAGTCCACCGAATCGACCGGACCAGCTAAACAGGCAGAATAATAAAATTTCTCTCGAACCCAAAATAGATCGTATCGTCTACTCCTACCCCTTTAAAAAGAAAATAAACCGTCAGGGAAACATGCATGAAAAAAAAGAAATCTAATTTCGATGTCATTATCGTAGGAGGTGGACCTGCTGGGCTTTTTGCCGCCTATTATCTCAGCAAACACTCCAATCTCGATATACTTGTCATCGAAAAAGGCAAACCCTCACTTAAACGGAAATGTCCAATTAAAGACTCGGGATGCATTCAGTGCCAACCATGTAACATTCTCTGCGGCATCGGTGGCGCAGGGCTCTTTTCCGATGGAAAATTGAACTTTATACATAAACTCGGAAAAACAGACCTCACACAGTTCATGGGGATCTCAGAAGCTAAGGCCCTTATCGACGAAACGGAAATCATCTTCAATCACTTCAACATGGACGGTCAGGTATTCCCCACCGACATGGACAAAGCCCGTGAGATACGAAAAGATGCAAGAAAACAGGGCATCGATCTCCTGGTCATCAAACAGAAACATCTGGGCAGCGATAACCTCCCTACCCATATTGCCAAAATGGCCGATCATGTGGCTGAGCAGGGTGTTGTCTTTCACCATACTGAAGAAGTCACGGAAATCACTGTAGACAAAGGCATGGTAAAGGGAGTTATAACCAATAAATCATCCTATAACGCCCAATATGTCATAATGGCCCCGGGAAGAGTTGGTGCTGACTGGGTGTCGACAGTAGCCAGAGACCACAATATAGAAGTATCTCAAAGAGGCATAGAGGTTGGAGTTCGTGTAGAGGTTCACAACGAAATCATGCAGGATATCTGCTCAATAATTTATGATCCCACCTTCTTTGTGAGAACCTCAAAATATGATGACCAGACACGGACATTCTGTACCAACTATGGAGGTTATGTTGCCCTCGAAAATTACCAGAACTTCGTCTGTGTAAATGGCCATGCATACATGGACAAGAAATCAGAAAACAGTAATTTCGCTTTCCTCTCAAAGGTCGTATTAACTGACCCGGTTGAAGATAATCAAGCCTATGGTGAATCCATCGGTAAAATTGCTACCCTTATTGGTGGTGGCAAACCTCTTCTTCAGAGATTCGGCGATCTCAAGAGAGGCCGGAGATCTACCTGGAACAGGGTAAAAAACAGCTCTATAGAACCAACTCTGAAAAATGTGACCTGTGGTGATATAGCCATGGCTCTGCCTGAAAGGATACTCACAAACCTTATAGACGGACTGAATCAACTTAACCAGGTCATTCCAGGGGTGGCTAACGATGGGACCCTGCTCTATGCACCGGAGATTAAATTTTTTGCCACTCAGGTTGCCACTGATAATAACCTGGAAACTTCCGTTGAGGGGCTGTTTGTTGCCGGAGATGGGCCCGGCGTTGCCGGCAATATAGTTTCGGCTACCGCCACGGCCCTTATCCCTTCTAAAGAAATTATCAGAAGAGAGGTGATTTCTGTTGACTCTTAATCTGCTGCGATTATAATTATCGCAGCTGTTAATAATTATTATTACTTAACCCTAAGGAGGAATGGAAGATGGCAAAATGGAAATGCCCTTGTGGGTACATTTATGATCCCGCTGATGGAGACGAAGACAATGGTGTAGCCCCTGGAACAGCCTGGGAAGATGTACCCGAAGATTGGGTTTGTCCTCTCTGTGGTGCAGAGAAGGATGCCTTTTTTGAGGTTGACTGATACCCGCCAGAGCTGAAGAGTCTTGTGATCCACACACTAACTCTTCAGCTCTTTTATCAACACAACAACACTACCCTATTCAGGTACATAATTACTGATGGTTTCGTAAAAAGCTTCATATCCGAGGCGCATTAATTTTCCATCATTATTCTTTAATCAGTGTCTCAAACAGCTCATCATTATAGCCGATATAGAACACTTCCCCCCTTCTAAGAGCCGGTGCTCGAAGATTTCCGGTTCTACCAGTTACCTTGGTCAACAGTTCTTCCCTGTCGGCAGTTGCAGGGTCAAACTCGAGAATCTTCTTGCCGCTGGTAACATAAATTTTCTCGGCTTCACCAAGTAAACCCCATACAGAATCACGTTTTAACGTATCCTTTGCTGCATTTACTTCTTCAACCACAGAAACATTGCTCTGATCAAAAACCGCCCGGGCTTTTTTACAAGAGACTCACCCATTACGCATATACGCCCAATCTATACTCATCCCTACTCCCCCTTCTGACTTTATGCTTTCGATACTAACACCCATGAAATGAATTTCACAACGAAACATGAAAGTAATGTAACCGGGATTCGGAGGAGTGTCGCCAAACGTCCTCGCAGGCTGTGGATCGGAGTCTCACAAGCTCGCTTACCTGTTGTGTCAATACTCCTCCAAATCCCTCCCTGTCAGGGGAGCGAACATGACTTTCATATAAAAATTAAAAAAATGCTATTCTGCTGGTAGTGTGAAAACTCTTTTACCCATCTCCAGATCCATAGCAAACATGCCGGCAGAGTCTTCACCAATCATTTTCATTTTTTCGACAACTTCTCCCACTGAAGCTTCTTCTTCAACCTGCTCAGCGACAAACCACTGCAAAAAGATATTGGTAGCGTGGTCTCTTTCAGCAAGTGCAGCATCCACAAGGTCATTTATGAGTCCGGTAACTTTCGCTTCGTGAGCAGCAGTATCCTGTATGACCTCAAGCGGCGAAGACCAGGTACACTGAGGTTTTTCAATTGCCTCGAATCCTGCACTCCCACCTCTCTCAAGAAGATAATCGAGCATTTTTGTTGAATGATAAAGTTCTTCCTGTGCCTGGGCACGCATCCAACTGGCAAACCCGGAAAGACTCTTCTCACTGAACCATGTCGACATAGATAGATAGAGATAGGAAGAATACAGTTCAGCATTTATCTGCCCATTTATGACTCCATTCATTTTCTTACTGATCATTTCGTGTAGCTCCTGTTCTAGTGTTATTCAGTATTTTGCCTCAGAAAGTCTGCCATAAGAAACAAGAGATAAGCGCAGACTTCGAACTGGGGAATTTATTTTAAAATTATGTGGCTGGATATACCTCCAGATAGCGAACGCAGAGAGACCTTCGATGTACTTCTCCAACCATTCTAAAAGTTCCGATTTATTCGGATTAGAACTATTAAACCATTCCATCACCCTGTTATGACCAGGTATTTCCTATTGTTATTATAGCCATATGTAAGAAAAGTGCCCCATTGAGAACAAAAAACAGCAGCTTATAATTGACAGTCCGTACCATAGTAAAGCTTAAAAGAAACCATACCAGCAGAGTGAAGGAATTGACAATTATGAGGATGCGAACCATCACACCATCGATAGAAGGAAGGGTTGCAAATAATGCCATGACAGAGGCTAATGCACCAATCCAGGTAATAAACAATCGTCTGATTGAGGAATCTTGAAAATATGAAAACAGGCTTGGAAATACCCCTTTTTGATAATCATCCCTGTAACGTAAAAGAATGAGCCAGAAATGGGGGATCTGCCATAAAATCATCAGGCTGATGAGAAGAAATGGCTCAAAGGCTGTTTTTACTCCACCTCCAATCAGCCAGCCAATATATGGCACCAATGCTCCGCATACAGATCCCGGCACAATGGCCAAAACGGTTTTTGTTTTAAGTGGGGTATAGATGCCATTGTACAGTGCCACCGCAATCAATGCCGCACCAAGGGGAAATCCAGTTTTAACAACCGTATATAGAACAATCCATCCGGCTCCAAACAATAGAACCGTCTGAATTCCAGCGTGCAAACGACTGACAGTTCCCCGCGGAAGAGGTCTGTTTCTGGTTCTCTCAAGATGGGCATCAACATGGTGTTCCTGGATGGAATTCAGTGTTGCTGCCCCTGCAGCAAGAAAAAAAAGTGCTGTTCCCGTCAAAAAAGCACGCAAATAATCTGTTGGGTCGGCGAGCATGAAGCCAAACAGAGCTGAGAAACCAATGAACAGGCAGAGGGGCAATTTTGCCAGAACTGCTCCTGACTTTATGACCGTCCAGAATCGAGCGCCAAACCCCATCTATCACTCTTCTTCGTCGAGCCATTTCAGATATTCGGCCTTTGGAACAATCCGTAGTTTGGCAAGCATGGCAGAATGGCCTACACCGCAATATTCAGTACATTGAATATCATATTCTCCAATTTTATCGGCATAGAACCAGGCATAAGTATCCATCCCCTTTACTGCATCTACCTTAATACGAAAGGCCGGAATATAGAGACTATGTACCACATCAAGAGAAGTAACGTTTAATTTGATGGCCTCACCCTGGGGAACAACAAGCTCATTCTCCGTTTCCTTATCGTTCTCATAGACAAAAAGCCAGGAAAACATCTGTCCTGCCACCTCGATCTCCATGGCATCCTCTGGTACAGCCCGTAATCCGATATATGAGGTCCAGCCAACATAAAACATGGAGAGAGCAATCAGAGTAGGGACAACCGTCCAGATTACTTCCAGGAGATAATTATCCCTGATATCAGAAGAAACAGGATTTTTACTCCTCCTGTATCTGATGACAAAATAGACCATAACAACTGTTATACCAAACAGCAGTACAATAGAAATGCCGAGAATATACCAGAACGCCTGATCTACACCTTGAACCGGATTCATAGAAATCGCCACCTTTTATCTAAATGCCACATCCCAAAATGTAAACCCAATCATTATAAACAGAAAACTTATCGTACCGATGAAGGAAAGATTGATAATTGGTCCCTCATATTTCAAATGCATAAAAAAAAGCAGCACAAAAGTAACCTTTGTACAGGCAATGGCCAGGGCCATCGGTACATTAAAAAACCCAAGATCACGATATGACACCGCGACCGTAATCCCTGTAAGGATAAGGAGAATACCTAATATTATGGCCAATTTTGTGTAGCTTAAAATATGATTGTTTTCCTGTGAATCCACAATTATTCTCCAAAAACAAACGACATGATGCCTGAAATTTTAATTTCTTACAGCCTCGTCAAAGATGACGATCCCTTATAAAACTAAGTAAAAAAGCGGGAAAACAAAGATCCATATCAAATCCACCAGATGCCAGTAAAGCCCCGAATTCTCAAGCATGGAATAGCTCGATTCGGTAACCTTCCCTGCCATTACCAGGATCAGACTGATAGAGAGCAGGGTCATGCCGACAATAACATGCAGTCCATGCAGACCGGTGATAACATAATAAAGACCAAAGAATATATTCAGTCCGGGTTCTCCTGACACGAGTGTCTCTGAATTAGGGTAGATATCGTGATGAATTTTAGCACCCCATTCAAAATATTTATTAACAAGGAATATTATACCGCAAAGAATTGAAAAAACGAGAAAAGCAATGGCCTGCTTTTTTGCTTTCCGCTGAATTGCTGTGATCGACGCAGCCACAGTAAAACTGGAAACAAGAAGAACAATCGTGTTCGCAGCTCCAATAACTCTGTTCAGTTCCTTTCCCCCCTCGGAAAAAAATTCAGGGTATTTATAAAAATAGACCGCATAAAGGACAAAGAGACCGCCAAATAAAATAATTTCTGAATAAAGGAATAACCACATTCCTATTTTTATACCGGTTTTATCAATTCGGTTGTTCATGCAACTGCCCTCATCGTTCACCCCTCTTGACCTGTGCTGCAATTTCAGAAAAATCATATGGGAATTCCATCACTTGCGGCTTGTCAACAAAGTTATGTAAAGGAGGAGGTGATGGTACTGTCCATTCCAATGTCGTCCCTCCCCAGGGATTTGAGGAAGCAGGTTCACGCTGCCTGAAACTCATAAATAGATTTGCGAACATTATCAGTATGCCTATGCAGAGGAGATAAGCTCCAAAACCAGCCAGAAAATTACCAGTTTCATATTTGGGAAGATAATCATAATATCTCCTAGGCATTCCCTGCATACCAAGGATGAACATTGGGATATAATGAAAAAGAAAACCAATAGCAGTGAGTATTGAACCAATATACGCTTTTTTAAAATCATACATAATGCCAAACATTTTCGGCCACCAGAAATGAAGTGCAGCAAAAAAAGCAAACCCTGTTCCACCAAACATGACAAAATGAAAATGAGAAACAACAAAGTGAGTATCATGCACATGTATATCTGGACCGACTGCACCAAGAACAAGCCCTGTCAAACCACCAATACTAAACAGGTAGATAAATATTAATGAAAGCAAAAGCGGCGGAGTCATCTCTATGGATCCCTTATACATGGTGGCTACCCAGGAAAACACTTTAACAGCTGAAGGAATCGCCACCAGAAAGGTGAGAAGAGAAAAGAAGAAAACAGAAACGTCACTCATCCCACTAGTGTACATATGATGCGCCCAAACCAGCGATCCGGCAACAGCAATCCCCATGGAGGACCAGACTATTGCCTTATAACCGAATATGGATTTTCGGGAAAAAACAGGGATTATTTCAGAAATTACTCCCATCCCGGGTAGAATCATAATGTAGACGGCAGGGTGCGAATACATCCAGAACAGATGCTGATAGAGTATTGGATCTCCACCCTTATCAGGATCAAACAACCCCACCGAAAAAAGCCTTTCAACCACGACCAGCACAAGAGTGATAGAGATGACAGGCGTTGCAAGTATCTGGACCCATGCGGTAGCGTAAAGAGACCAGGTGAAAAGGGGGATCTGCATCAGTCCCATTTGTTTATCCCGCATGCGGTGAAATGTAGTGATAAAATTCAGGCCCGTCAGCATGGATGACATCCCCAGGGTAAAGGCAGCCATTACAGTAAGACTGACATTGGTGTTAACCTCAACACTGAAGGGCACATAAAAGGTCCATCCGGTATCCGGAAACCCTTCCCCGCTAAAGAGAGAAATCAGCGCCAGGAGTCCACCAAACATAAAGAGGTACCAGCTAAACAGATTAAGGCGTGGAAAAAATACGTCATCAGTACCCAATTGAATCGGCAGGAAGAAATTGCCAAAAATAGCAGGAATCGCAGGGATAACGAAAAGAAAAACCATAATTACCCCATGAAGGGTAAAGAGGGAGTTGTACAGTTCCGGCCCCATAATGGTCTTACCCTGACTCATCAACTCTGTTCTCAAAAGCAGACCGCACAACATGGCAATGACGAACCAGAAGAGAATGGCCCACATGTACATAAGGCCGAGACGCTTATGATCATGGGTTAAAAGCCAGGCTCTGATGCCGGTCAATCCGGCAGGTGACGGAGTATCGTAAAAGGATTCTGTTTTGATCATCTTTTTTGTCCTATTCGTTACTTATCCATCTGGAATTATCAATTTTTCAAAATTGTCAGTCATCTCTCCCCTCTTTTTGCGTTTTCCTTCTGAAGTAAAAAAACACAAAACCAAGAACCAGACCAAACAGGACCAGCACCGACACTTTTACGGTCTGAAAAAGAGGTTTATTGGCATCGGGATCATAGTTAAAACAAAAGGCAAGCAACCTCTTTACCGAAAGAGACGGGGTTCCTTTTTGCGCGTCAAGGAGCGCCATTTCAACATCACCCGCCAAAAAAGAGCCATAGACATAGCGGATAATTCTCCCTTTAGCATCAACGATCATCAATGCTGACGGATGAATAAAGGTAGTGTCATCCATTTTCTTAAAACGAAACCCCAGAGAATCGGTTACTGCTCTGATATTATTTATTGTACCGGTAAGAAAATGCCACTCTGCAGGTGGGAAATCATCTCCAACTATCTTGAGATAGTTTTCTTTTGCCCGGCTGGCAACTTCTGAAGTCTCTACGTCATTGAAGCTTAAGGCAATTGCCCTGTAGTCTTTCCCGGGGACGAAGCTGAGTTTCTTCATTGCCTCCGCGAGATTAGCAAGGTTTTGACTGCAGATAGCGGGGCAATAGAAATAAATGGGGAGAATGATGGTCGGCCTATCGATTATACTGCCAAGGGTAACTTTTTTACCATCTTCGGCAACAAATTCGATATGAAGAGGAATATATTCACCCGTCTTCTCCTTGATCCACTTCTCTCCGTCCGGTGTCTGTTCAGCACTCTCTGCCTCCTGAGTAACCATTGCATGCTCAGAATGATTCATCTTGTCACTCTGAGCATAGGCCATGCCCACTCCCAAAAAAAGAAACAGCAGGAGGATTGAATAGAGATAGACAATTAAGGATCCGTGTTTCATAGTCTTCTCTATTTTTTTACGGCTTCAGAAGCCCCGGTACTGAGGTTAACTTTCAGGGCAGTTCTATATTTATGTTTCGTCTTAAAACTGTCTCGGCCTGGACCATAAGCGAGCAGCACTACAGTGTCACCATTGATATCAATAGCCGGGTCATATTTATCGGTAGAATTAAGCGGCATGGTAAACTCTATTGTGGTAATGCCGCCTTCCTCCGTTCCTCCTACCAGTGTGGCATCAGTAGTTCCACCAAGTTTTTTATCAGAGCTGTGTTTTGTAGGGCTATCGCCATATTCATCAATTATTTTTGCCTCACCCTTTTTTACATAGCCAAGAACAAAGTTTGCATCCTTCATTTTCTTGCTCGGGTTAAAGCCAATTCCAACCCAACCTTCTGTTTCAGCAGACATCTTCACTGCAAGAGTATCTCCGGCAATTTTCCAGCCAAAAGACATTTTTTTAACTTTCACCTCATGGTCATATTCTGCACCAAATACACCTGAAACAGCTGCCATCAAAACCACACAGATCACTGCAACTAAACTGATTATTTTTCTAGTTTTCATAATTTCTCCGATTCAATTTGCTTATATATTAATTTCACTTCTACGACTTGGTGGCATACTATCACACTACCGCAGCCAAGAAAAGGTTTTCACCTTATATAAACATTTTTTTTGCTAGTAATTACTACATGGGAGCTATTTCCAAAAAATCTAATTGAAAGTGCCGGCTTCCATGATTATGTTCAGAGTTGTAATTTCTTAAAGGAGTGCACATAGTCCAAGGAGCTTGTCAGAGAATAGGCATTTTGTTCAAAATCGAAGAATTATTGAAAAATAAACACAGCCATATATATCATATCTGAGTCTACGCTACCTGCGAGCATTATTTTTTGGTAATTCTGAACAGTTTGGGCAAAAAGGCATTCTCGGACAGGCCCTAAGGCAATCTCCGCTTTATTCCCACTTACTTTAACTGGAGGAAATTAGTATGGCAGAAAAAATGGCAGTATATAAATGCGAGCTCTGTGGAAACATTGTTGAAGTTCTTACAGCCGGATCGGCTGAGCTGATGTGCTGTGGACAACAGATGGTCATGCAGGCAGAAAACACAACTGATGCTGCAGTAGAAAAACATGTCCCTGTCCTGGAGAAAAAAGGCGATGGCTGGCAGGTTTCTGTAGGCTCTGTAGATCATCCAATGACCGACGACCACTATATAGAATGGATTGAGCTTATTGCCGGTGATACCGTTTATCGTCAATTTCTCAATCCATCAGACAAACCGACGGCCTATTTTCCATCAATTGAAGGTGATGTATCAGCCCGTGCATATTGCAACCTTCATGGCCTCTGGAAAGCCTAACCCTGGCTAAATCACACCCCGTCCCCTGTGGCGATAGTTAATGATCCACAGGGGCACCCTCCCCCCAGTACCTTAATCAACAACTATGGACAAAACCAACACCAGCTATCGTATTGAAACCGACAGCATGGGTGATGTCCATGTACCATCCCGGGCATTGTATGGTGCCCAAACTCAGCGAGCCGTTGAGAATTTCACAATATCCGACCAGACTCTCCCCTGGGTCTTTATTCTAGCGGTTCTGCTTATCAAACAATCTGCTGCCGCTGCCAATAACGTGCTTGGTCTTCTCTCTGATAAACTGAGCGGAGCTATTGCAGACAGTGCTGCCGAACTTCAGGCGAGAAAACCGATGGAAGAGTTCCCTGTTTCCGTGTTTCAAACCGGGTCAGGAACCAGTACAAACATGAATGTCAACGAGGTTATCTGCAGCGTTGCAAAACATAAAGGGATAACGCTATCGGCTAACGATCATGTCAATCTCGGGCAGAGCAGTAATGATGTTATTCCCACTGCCCTGCATATTGCCGCTACAGTTGAGACAGAAAAAAACCTCCTTCCCGCCCTAGGGAGACTGACGGATGAGATCCTGCTTTTTGCCGACAACAACAGAGATGTTATAAAAACAGGTAGAACCCATCTTATGGACGCCCTGCCAATTCGATTGAAGGCTGAACTTGAAGGATGGGCAGCTCAAATCCGAGAGTGCTGCGAACGAATTGAAGATACTCTTGTAAGGCTTCGGCGGTTGCCCCTTGGGGGTACAGCTGTAGGCAGCGGAGTCAACTGCCATCCTGATTTTCCAGATAAAGCTATAGCTGAAATTAATGAAAAAACAGGCATTACCTTTACAACAACCGCATCTTTTTACAAAGGTATCAGTAGTCTTGATACTATAGTTGAATATTCCGGCGTTCTTAAAACCACGGGCATCGCCCTAAGCAAGATCGCAAATGATCTGCGCTGGATGAACTCCGGCCCTCTGGCAGGACTGGCAGAAATTAAATTGCCGGCTCTTCAACCGGGATCCAGCATCATGCCGGCAAAGGTAAATCCGGTGATACCGGAGGCGGTCTGCATGGCTGTTGCTCAGGTTGTTGGCAACGATGCAACAATTCATGTTGCCGGACTCGGAGGGAATTTTCAACTCAATACCATGCTGCCTGTAGCCGCATCCAGCATATTGAATTCTATCGAACTATTGACGGGAAGTGCATGTTCCCTCGCAGAAAAAGCGATCTCAAAAATTACAGTCAACCGTGAAATCTACCAACGCTCACTCTCTCTCAATCCGATCCTCGTCACTTCCCTAAATCCAATCATAGGCTATATGAAGGCCGCGGAAATTGGTAAAATTGCGGCTGCAGAAAAGAGACCGGTAATTGATGTGGCAAAAGAGTGGACCGACATTCCCCATGAAGAGTTGGAACAATTGCTTGACCCTAAAAATCTTGCCGACTGGTTCAAAGATAAAAAAGAGTAATTCCCCGCTGACCGTTCCGGTCACGATCACACCAACTTTCCGCAGGCCAGGTTAACAAACCTCGAAAAACAGAATATCATTCTTGACAAATGGCCATACAGAGAATATATTCACCCCAAACAGAAGGATACAGAAATGATCGACAGCATCAGCTTTGAAATACTGGCAATACTGCAGGAAAAAGCACGCATACCCAACGTTGAAGTTTCCAGGCAGGTCGGCCTGGCACCTTCAGCTGTTCTTGAACGAATCCGTAAGATGGAAAATCAGGGTATCATTCAAGGCTATGAAGTGCGTTTAAACCCTGAACTCTTCGATCGACCTCTTATTGCCTTTATCAAGGTCAATACTGCAGCCAGTGCTACCAGGGATGTTGGATCTGCTCTATCGGAAATTCCAGAAGTTCAGGAGGTGCATTATGTTGCTGGAGAGGATAGTTATCTGGTAAAGATCAGAACCAGTGACACAAAGAGGTTGGGTCACCTCCTGTGCCATAAAGTACAGTCAATCCCCGGCGTTGTTTCAACAAAGACATCGACGGTTCTATCAACAGTGAAAGAAACCAGCCGAATCCCAATACAGCAACTACCATAAGAGAATATTGCCATGCCAATGTCCCAGTCTTTTAAGAACAGGCTTTTTCCTGTACTCAAAAAAATAACAGGCCACTTTCAAACTCCCTTTCATATCTACGATGAGTCCGGCATAAGAGAAACCGGCAAACGTCTGCAAACCGCCTTTAATGAAATCGATACATTCAAGGAATACTTTGCTGTCAAGGCGCTTCCTAACCCCAGGATACTGAAAATTATGCAGTCCATGGGTTTTGGTTTTGATTGCAGCTCAATTACGGAATTACAACTTTGCCGCAAAATTGGTGGTCACGGTGACGATATCATGTTCACTTCTAACAACACCAGTCATGAAGTTTTCATTGAAGCTGAAAAAGACGGGGGATGTATCCTCAACCTTGATGATATCAACTTGATAGACAAGGTACCAAATTTGCCTGAGCTCATCTGTTTCCGTTACAACCCCGGGGCAAGACGTACAGGCAATGATATTATCGGCAACCCCCTTGAAGCCAAATACGGTGTCAGTCATGAACAGATCATCGGGGCCTATCGTAAGGCAAAGGATAAAGGGGCAACTCGTTTTGGTATCCATACCATGGTCGCTTCAAACGAGTTGAACTATAAATATATGGTTCAGACTGCCCGAATGCTTCTTGAACTGATTGCCGAAATCAGCGCTGAACTAAACATTGAGTTTGAATTTATCAATATCGGCGGAGGATTGGGCATCCCGTATGAACCAGGTGTCCCCGAACTGGATCTGGAAAGCATGGGCAGAGAGATTACCGCTCTTTTCCATAGCTTTAAAAAACAGCATGACTACACTCCTGCACTCTTCATGGAGAGTGGCCGATTTATAACCGGTCCCCATGGCACCCTGGTTGTCACAGCAATAAACAGGAAGGAAATCTACCGTACCTATGTTGGTGTCGACGCTTCTATGAGTTCCCTCATGCGTCCGGCCTTGTACGGAGCCTACCATCATATCGATATCCTGGATAAAGAACAATCTGCTGAAATAGAAACTGTTGATATTGTCGGTTCTCTGTGTGAAAATAATGACAAATTCGCCCTTCAGCGGAATTTACCTCCCATTACTGATGGTGATCTCCTTATCATTCATGATACAGGGGCCCACGGCCATTCCATGGGCTTCAACTATAACGGTAATCTGCGCCCTAAGGAGTTGCTGCTTACAGCGGATGACAGTGTAGAGATTATACGACGAGAGGAACGATCTGAAGACTATTTTGCCACTCTGCAGTTTGAACCAGACAGTCTCACCCTCTGATTCTCCTTTTTCGGGTTCCATCTCAACGACCACCCATCAACACAAAAAAGACAAATATGACTATAGACATCAGCAGTTTTTTAGAAACAGTGGCGGATGAAGTCAAAGATAAGGAAGTTCCTGTGGTAGATTTGATCGCCGTGCAGACCAGAGATCCATTCAAGGTTCTGGTGGCAACCATCCTCTCTGCCCGAACAAAAGATGAAACCACTGCCAAAGCTTCAAAAAAACTCTTCAACCTTGCCCCTGACAGAAAAGCTCTTGACCGATTGGAGGAAGATCACATTGCGAAACTCATTTACCCTGTCGGGTTTTATAAAAACAAAGCGGGGTATCTGGCAAAGCTTTCTTCCGCGCTTGAAGAATTCGGAGGAGATGTGCCGGATACGATTGAGGAACTCATTACCCTGCCGGGAGTAGGCCGAAAAACAGCCAACCTTGTAGTAAGCGTCGCCTTTCAAAAACCAGCCATATGTGTTGATACCCACGTCCACAGAATATTGAATATCTGGGAATATGTGCAAACCGATACACCACTTAAAACTGAAATGGCTCTGCGAAAAAAGCTACCCAAAAAACATTGGATAACAGTCAATTCAATACTGGTCGCTTTCGGTCAATCAATCTGCCGCCCAATCAGCCCGCACTGCGATATCTGCTCACTTGCAGGTAAATGCCCGCAAAACGGAGTTAAACCAAGAAAGGTTCCCGGCAAAAAAAGGGATAAGAGTCAACCTCTCAAATTTATTTCCTGGAACGTTAACGGAATCAGGGCTCTGGAGAAAAAAGGTTTTATAGACATTCTGAGCGATCTTGACGCTGATATTGTAGGTATCCAGGAAACCAAAGCTCAACCGGATCAACTTTCAGAGGAATTAAAGAATATCCCGGGCTACACTTCGTACTGGCACAGTGCGAAAAAAAAAGGCTACTCCGGAGTTGCTTTTTACACCCGGCATACACCTCTTGCCGTCCACGAAGGTCTCGGGGAGGAAGAATTTGACAGCGAGGGCCGGGTTCTCACCCTTGAATTTGATACCTACTACCTCATCAATATCTACTTTCCCAACAGCGGAGATAAACTTAAACGACTTGACTTCAAACTTCGCTTTAACAACACTCTTCTGACCTTTGCCAGGACGATTGGTCGAAAAAAAGATGTCATCCTCTGCGGGGACTTCAATGTCGCCCATAAGGAGATTGATCTTAAAAACCCTAAAAACAACGTTAAACACGCCGGATTTACACCCGAAGAACGGGCCTGGATGGACAGCTTCATCGAGGCAGGTTTCACTGATACATTCCGCATCTACAATCAGGAACCAGATCAGTATTCATGGTGGAGTTACCGCTTTAATGCACGGGCAAAAAATGTCGGCTGGCGTATTGACTACTTCTGTGTCGATGAGTCTGCCAGGAAAAAGGTGCAAAACGCTGCCATCCTGCAGGAGGTAACAGGATCGGATCATTGCCCTGTTCAGCTTGAATATCTGGCCAGATGAGGGTGGTCAGAGATAAAGCATCAGGGGGATGTGGTGAAATTTAACAGGGCCGGACATTTTTTTCTTATGTATTCGATGACTTTCCGTGGTCCCGCCGGGAAAGCAAAATGGACGAGTTCCTCCGGGATAATCCAGCGATAGTCATCGGCAGACTTGAGCACCGGTTCTATATCATCTCCCTGCAACTTACAGTGGTAACAGTGGAGAATACTTTTATAACGGGTGTAATGGTGTGTAACTGTTGTAATGGGATCAACAATATCGACCGTAAGTCCAGTGCACTCCAATATTTTATCGGCAACCGCGTCTTCTCCTTCCCCTTTTTTCAGCTCTCCTCCCGGGAATTCCCACAGTCCTCCCCATACATCATTCTCTCTTCTCTGTAAGAGTAGAATGCGGCCCTCATGGAAGACAATCCCCGACAATCGCTGGATTGTTGTTATCTTTTTTGATATCCCTGTAATAGGCCGCTCGTTAACAGTACCCCGGTCAAAGGCAAGACAGAATTCGGAAAGAATGCATAAACTGCACTCCGGTGTTTTGGGGGTACAGACCACTCCACCAAGCTCCATCAAAGCCTGGTTGTACAGCCGCGACTTCCCCACCGGCAACAACTCGTCAGCTATTCCTGCAATCTGATCCTTTGCCTTTTTCTCTTTGACAGGTATATCGATATCAAAAAGCCTGGCATAAACGCGGGTGACATTAGCGTCTATCACTGCAATATCACGGTTTCCGGCAACACTTGCAACAGCCGCAGCAGTATAGGGCCCAATTCCGGGCAGCTGAATGAGCTGGTCATAATCACAGGGAACCTCTCCTGCAAAATCATCTACAATGATTTGCGCCGCCTTATGCAAATTTCTGGCCCTGGAGTAATAACCAAGCCCCTCCCAATATTTCAGGATCTCCTGCCGATTGGCGTCCGCCACTGCTGTAGTATCGGGAAAACGGGTGACCCAGCGCGTAAAGTATGTTACCCCACGTGCCATCTGAGTCTGTTGAAGCATTACCTCAGAAATCCAGACATGATAAGGATTATAGGTATGCCGCCAGGGTAGGTCACGGTGATCTGCTTTAAACCAGTTGATCAGTTGTCCCTGGAGAGAGTTAGAAAAACTCCCCGTCTTTTTCAGGTTTGAAAGGGTCAAGCGTTTACATCTTTTTGAAAAGCTCAAGGGTTCTTTGCCGGGTCATCAGCTTCTCCCACTCCGGCCCGAGGCAGTTCTCCCAGAGAGGAACAAGGCCAAGAGCGGTGGTGACCATAAGATCGAGTGCTTTATCATCCATATCAGCCGTCAATTTCCTGGGGAGTGTGATGTCATGTTTTTCCATCATCCGGCGGAATTCCTTCACCCCCTCCGGATAAAACTCATCAAGACAATCAAAGGCTATGCAGCACCCTATTCCATGATGAACACCTAACACATAGGAAAGACCGTAGGAAAGCGCATGGCAGGCTCCAACCTGGGAGTAGGCTATACTCATGCCGCCGAAATAGGATGCCATCATCAGCTTGTCATCTTTATCGGGGTGATCCTCAAGAAAGACCTGGCGGCAGAGATCAATGGATTTTTCACCATAGGCCTTGCTGAATTCATTAATAAAAGTTCCCTGCAACGACTCCACATCATGGATATAGCAGTCCATTCCGGTATAGAACCACTGGTCCTTCGGCACATCTGCTATCAATTCCGGATCGAGCAGAATCTGATCGAAAAGAGTGTAATCGGAGTTAATACCCAGCTTCTTAACAGGACCTGTCAGGATTGTTGTGCGGGATATCTCTGCTCCTGTCCCGGCAAGGGTCGGTACGGCAACGTGATAAATGGAAGGGTTTTTGATCAGATCCCAACCCTGGTAATCCACTGAAGATCCAGGATTGTTCAACATAAGTGAAATTGCCTTTGCAATATCCATAGTGCTGCCACCACCGATGCCAACGATACCGTCAGGAACAATTTCGCTGTAAGCACGAATTTTCTCAACAAGTTTATCGATATAGGCCGTTTTGGGCTCATCATCGACATTTACCCTCAGGAGGAGATCATTACCCTCCATAGGCAATCTGGTTTCCAATGATTTCCCTTCAAAAACATCATCAATTACGAAAACAAAATATGACCCTCCAGTAACTCGTTTGGGAGCAATAATATCACCAAGCTGATTAAAGGAGCCCCTGCCAAAAATAATGTTAGGTACTATGCTGAAATTTCTATACATTGACTGTTCCATTTTGGATTTATTAAAAGTTTCCGCGTCTCAATATTCTGATCGATACTAGTGTCGTGTCAACAATGTAATGTCGCATTCGCGTCATTCCCGCGCAGGTGGGAACCTAGGAGCTTGTCCGAGAATGCCCTTTTGTTCAAAATCGAAGAATTACTGAAAAATAAGCACATCCATATATGTGATATCGGAGTCTACGCTTTCCTGCGAGCATTATTTTTTGGTAATTCTGAAGAGTTTGGGCAAAAGGGCATTCTCGGACAGGCTCCTAATCTTTAAGTNCTGCTTTATACCACTGATACGTATTTTCCAATCCATCGGACAAGGTCTTTAACGGCTTCCAGCCGAGCTTATTGATGCGACTGCTATCCATAAGTTTTCTTGGAGATCCATCAGGCTGTTCAGGGTTGTACACTGTTTCACCCTTAAAACCGACCAGCCCGGCAATGATCTGCGCTGTATCTTTGATAGTGATTTCTTCCCCGCTGCCAACATTAAGAAAAGAGGGGTACTCTCCCTCAAAGTTGCTCTGGGCTAAAGTCAGAACATAGAGTGATGCTGCAGCCATATCGTCCACATGTAAGAATTCACGCCGAGGAGCACCTGTCCCCCAGAGGAACACTTTCGGAGCAACAGTCCGGTTGAGTCCACCATTTTCTGAAGAATAACCAATGGCCTGCTGAATATCTGCCGGAATTACTCCATAGACACGTTCATCTTTTTGTATGCCCTCAAGATCCCCTCTCATAGCAAGCTTCGCCAGATGATATTTTCGTATCATCGCGGGAATGACATGACTGTTTTCCAGGTGGTAGTTATCTCCAGGGCCATAAAGGTTAGTCGGCATCACTGAACGATAACTGGTGCCATATTGAACATTATACGCCTCACACATTTTTATGCCGGCGATCTTGGCAATAGCATAGGGTTCATTGGTCTGCTCAAGAATACCGGTGAGAAGATGTTCCTCCCTCATGGGCTGAGGGGAAAACTTTGGATAAATGCATGAACTGC